>Ga0123333_10001299_pt1 | contig 26340 bp, 22 predicted proteins | sample BioC12SIPDNA_3_FD_89957 | JGI IMG/M metagenome (GOLD analysis project Ga0123333, IMG submission 89957) | Anaerobic biogas reactor microbial communites from Washington, USA - Biogas_R2_B C12 SIP DNA | ecosystem: Engineered > Bioreactor > Anaerobic > Unclassified | place: Washington, USA... | reverse complement strand
GCGCAAAGGACTCGCCAGCCGCCATGCGCGCATCCGCGCATACTGTCAGCACGGCGCCGTTGCGCGCCTTGCTCTCGCAGCGCTCAGTTTCCGTTGGCGACGCTGTCGGCACCGAGGATCAGGATCAGGTCGACATCCGAGGTCTCGCCGGCAAAGGTGCGCACATTTTCGGGAAAGACCCCATATTCCTGCACCAGGAATTCGAGGGTATAGGGCTTGTCGTTATAGACCACGATGGTGGTCTGAGGCTGGTCAAAATCCGAGACCGTATCATAGCGGATCACATTAAAGCCCCTTTCGCGCAGTGCCAAAGTTTGAGCCTCGCCCAGGGCATCCACTCCGCTGCCATTACGCAGCTCGATGCGGGCAGCCTCGGCAGCGATCTGGCTGCGCGTCGGGTCGGGGGTACTATCCAGAGGGGTCGAGTTGGGGAACAACTCCGTCACTAAAGCGTACACCTTGTCCCAATCGGCCTGCTGCACCATTGCACCAGTCTGTGTGGTCACAGATCTGGTCATGGTTTCGTCGATCTGGGCGGTCCGCAGGTTGTCTTTGCTCAAGCTGCGTGCCATCTCGGCCAGTGCGATCATCTCACGCAGGTTCAGGTCGGTGACGATCGAATCGCCCGCCAGCTTGACCAGCCCCGGGATAGACGAGAGCGGGATATTGAGCGAGAGCACCTTATCGCGGATCGCCATGATTACCTGCTGCTGACGCTCCATGCGGTTAAAATCGTTTGAATCATGCCGCGTACGAGCATACTCGAGGGCACGTTTGCCATCCAGCTGCTGAATGCCCGGCTGGAACTCGACCGTATAGGTGCCATAGTTGTTATCAGGGTAGGCACTATCGTAAATATGGCGCGGCACATCGATCGTAATGCCGCCAATAGCATCCACCATCTTCTCAAAGCCGGTAAAGTTGATGCGCATGAAATAGTGCACTGGCACACCCAGGGCTTCCTGCACCGTCAGTTTGGCCAAAGCCGGCCCGCCGCCGGGGTAGTGGTAGAAATCGCCCAGGGAATGCGCGGCGTTGATGCGATTTTCGCCATACCCCGGTATCTTGACCCACAAATCGCGCGGGATCGACAAAAGCGACGCCTTGTTGGTGGAGGGGTCAATGGAAAAAAGCATCATCGTGTCCGAGCGCCAGGGACCTGCTTCGCCCTCACGCTGGTCGATGCCCAGCAGCAGTACATTGACGGGTTCTTTTTTGGCGACCACATCGGGCAGCTCGTGCGCGGGGGCGCGCCCTGGGATCGCGTTCGGGTCGTTGAGGATCGGGATAAGCGGCAGCGAGGTGTTCGCAACCACCGCCTTGACGGTCGAGAAGAACAGATAACCGCTATAGATCGCGCCGGATAGCAAGACCACCATCATAAACGAAACCAGCGCTCGGCGCGCACTGTGCGCGAAACTGGATCTTGCTCCCATCTCTGCCCTTTATCATCCGTCTTTATCGACTAGTATAGCACACTGCCCGGCGCCTACCAACATTAGCAGTGATTGCAGAACCAGTCGCTATATTTTATACTGAAAATCTATCTGATTTGTTCCAAGGAACGCCGTGTTGCCTCAGGGATTGCTGCTGGCTGGCCGCTACCTGGTGATTGAGTGGGCTGGCCGTGACGGCCTAACCGAAGTCTACCGCGCCTGGGATTCGCTCCTGGGCACACCGGTGCGCCTTGAAGCACTGCCAGCGGCCCCCCAGGGGATTGCCCCCGCGCGTTGGGCGCAGCAACTAGCCTCCATGCGCACCGAAGCCGAATTGGGCGCCCAGCTGCAGCATCGCGGGCTGGTGGAGGTTACGGGGCTCGTCCGTAGTGCCTCTGGTGATTATGTGCTAGTACGCAAAGACTATGCCGGCGCCAGCCTGGCCGACGAACTGCATTCAGGGCGTACCCTGCCGGCTATGCAGACGACCTCAGTCTTTCGCCAGGTCTGCAGCACACTGCGGGCGATCTCAGCCACCGGCATGCTGAACGGCCGCCTGGAAGCCGGCAGCATCTGGCTGAGCGGTGAGCGTGTCCGCCTGACCAGCCTGGGCGCCAGCCTGCGGCCTGCCCCCGTACGGTCCGCCTCAGAACCATGGCCGGCGGGGCTCAACAGCGACCCAGCAGCCGAGGCCAGCCTCGTGCAGCAGATCGGCCGCCTGATGGTCGCCACGCTGACTGGCAATCCCTGCCACGGGCAACCTCTGGCGCTGCGGCCGCGCGCACTCAATAGCATCATCGAATGCGCCCTCGGGCAGCACGGAAGGGCCTATCGCGGCTTGGCAGAGCTCGAGCATGACCTGTATGCGATGGAGAATGAGTCGCCGCGTGCCGAAGTCGCCATGCTGTGGCAGCGTGCCCCGGTTGCCGCGCGGATTGGGATCAGCGTCCTGCTGATCGTGCTCCTGCTGGGGGCTGGGCTGGTCCTCAGCCAAGGCTGGAACAGGCTGCACGCCTTGGATGCCGCGCCAGTGTCGGCCACCCCCACATATACTCTGGCCTGGCCGGTTGTGCACACCGACGCGCACGGCGATAAGGACACAGGAAGCTTGCCAGTTCGTGATGCACGCGACACCTATGAGCCCGACGAGGGACATGCGGCGCTGCTTCAGCCCGGCGTGCAGCAGGCGCATACCTTTTACCCGCAAGGGGATACCGACTGGGTGATGTTCCCGGTCCAGCGCGGCTGGACCTATATGCTGCAGGCGATTAACCAGGGTGACGCGCAGATCCAGCTGGACGTGAACGATGGGGCGCAAAACTGGCAGGGAATCTCGCCCGCGGCGGGCCAAAACGCGCTGGTTACGCTGATACCCTCTCAGGATAGCACCGCCCTGGTAAAGGTCAGCGCTCTGGGCACCTTTGGCGAGGGCAGTGCCTTTGTGCTTTACTTGACGGAATTTCCGCCCGATAGCGCGCCACCCGCCCCTGAGCCCACCCGTGAGATCGTTGCCCAGCCGACGCGCACCCCGCGCCCGGTGATGACTCCGCTGCCCACAGCACCGCGTGCCACTGCAGCGCCAGGGGTCACAAGCGCGCCGGCAACCACCCGTACAGCGCAGATCAGCGCAACCCCGAAGCCCTCGCTCACGCCTACCCGCACGCGCACACCGCGCCTGACGCGCAGTGCCACCCTCAGCCGCACGCCCACCATTACGCCAACCCCGACGCCCTCGCTCACGCCTACCTCTACCGATACGCCCGTGCCCAGCACGCGCGAATCGGTGGTGCCCTGAATCAGGATTCGTCAGGCGGCAGTACCTGCAGTTGGGTAACCTTTAGTTCAGCCTTATCGAGCTCAGCCTCGCAATACTGTGAAATCCGAATGCCTTCTTCGTAGAGTGCCAGCATCTCTTCCAGAGGGTGCTGACTGCTATCCAGGGCTTGAACAATACTTTCCAGCCGGCGGTAACCCGCCTCAAAGCTCTCAATCTGCTTCTTTTTCATATCAGGGCTCCTTAGGCTCTGTGCGGGTAACACTCGCTTGGGCGGTGCCATCAGCCAGGCGTAAGGTGATAGCCTCCGGCGGGACCAGCTGGCTGATGCTGGTAACCAGCGCCTGCGATTCGCCTTTGTAGACCAGTGCATAGCCGCGCTCGAGGACGTGCTGTACATCCAGAGAACGCAGCTGCTGGATGCTGACCTGCAGGCGCTGGCGTTGGAGCGCCAGGTAGTTGGCCATGGAGGCCTCGGCGCGTTGGCGCAACATATCGACTTGCTGGCGCTGTTCCTGCATCCGCCGCAGCGGATTGTGCACCGCCAGGGCACGCTGCTCGCGCCTGACGAGCTCGCGCCAGCCAGCCAGGTTGCGGGTGACCATCTCGTCCAGCATGCCGCGTAATTGCTCCAGACGCCCGCTGATTTGTACCAGGTCAGGTACGGCTGCCACAGCCGCTGCGGTGGGCGTGGGGGCGCGATAGTCAGCTGCATAGTCGATGATCGTGAAATCGGTATCATGCCCGACTCCCGAAATAACCGGCGTGGGCGAGTTGGCTACAGCACGCACCACGGCTTCGTCGTTAAAAGCCCACAGGTCCTGCGGCGACCCGCCGCCACGTGCCACGATGATCACATCGCACAGGCCTGTGGCGTTCAGGGCGTTTAGTGCCGCCACGATAGCGGCTGGCGCCTCATCACCCTGCACGGCGCTGTGCGCCAGGATCACCTCGACCAGCGGGTTGCGCTGCCGCAGCACATTGAGGATATCCTGCCAGGCTGCTCCCGATTCAGAGGTTACCACCCCGATGCGCCGCGGCCAGGCGGGCAGGGCGCGCTTGCGTTCCTCGGCAAAGAGCCCTTCAGCCTCGAGGCGCTCTTTGATCGCCATGAACTGCGCCCACAACCTCCCCAGACCGCCGTGCAGTAACTGATCAACGCGCAGCTGATAGTAGCCCCCGCCGAGATAGACGGTGATGCTGCCGTGGGCTTCGGCCAGGTCGCCGGGTTGCGGCGCCCAGGTCAGACGCGCCGCCTGCTGGCGCCAGATCACGCAGCGCAGCGATGAAGCCTGGTCTTTGAGGGTAAAGTAGATGTGTCCCGCGCTGGCACGCTTAAAATCGCTGATTTCTCCGGCGACCCACAGGTCCTCAAAGACACCTGAGCCCTCAAGCGCCTCTTTGATATAGCCGTTCAGCTGCTCGACAGTGAACATTTTCATGGCACTATTATAGCACAGCCGCACCTGGCCCAACATAGTTGACACCTCCTCGGGCACGTGTTAAGATGAGCTTGTACGTACAACTGTACAGGTTGGCTGATGACCTTTCTCAGTGCTTTATCCGCCATCGATAAATCCAGCGCAGTGCCCTATTACTACCAGCTGGCCGAGATCCTGCGACGGCAACTGGATAGCCGCGCTTCACGCGGCGAGGTACTGCAGTTGCCTTCTGAAAACGAACTGTCCGAGCATTTTGTCCTCTCGCGCGCCACGGTGCGCCACGCGCTGGATATCCTCGAGACCGAGGGCTGGATCTATCGCCAAAAGGGCAAGGGCGCCTTTGCGCCTTTCCGGCGCGTGCAGCATGAGCTCACACAGCTGGTCTCGACCACCGAAGACATGCAGCGGCGCGGCTGGCCGCTCGAGACGCGGCTGTTGAGTTGCGAGCTGCTGCCCTCTCCTGCCTATGCTGCCGATGCGCTCGAGATTGGCCAAGAGACGGCCATCTACCGCTTGGAGCGCCTGCGGCTGGTGGATGGCGAGCCGCTCAGCCTGCAGATTTCGCACCTGCCGGCCAGCTTGTGCCCGGGACTCGAACAGCATGCCGAAGCCGGCTCGCTCTACCGCCTGTTGGAAGAGCGCTATGCACTAAAGCTGTGGAATGCCCAAGAAGTGCTGCGCGCACGCCCGGTTTCTCCGTATGAGGCTGATCTGCTCGACGTGCGCGAAGGAGCTTGCACGCTCTATATAGAACGGGTAACGTATAACACAGAAGGAATCCCGGTCGAGTACCTGGAGTCTGTCTGGCGCGGCGACCGTTACGACTTTACCGTACATCTCACCCGCAGTTGAGCGCCTGAAGGAGGAAACATGAAGTTTTCGGCCAACATCAACACCTTTAATGCCTGTGCCGACCGCTATGTGCTGAGCGGATACGGCGAACGCCTCGATTCAGACGCGCTGATCCGAGCCGCTACCCAGGTGCCCGATCTGACGGGCGTAGAGCTGGTGGGCATGTGGCACGTCAATGACAACAATGTCGAGCAACTGCGCCGCCAACTGGCCGATGTTAACCTGGCGGTTACCTGCATCACACCCGATATCTGGGCTTCCAGCAAGTGGGGCTGGGGGTCATTTACGTCGCCTGACCCAGCCATCCGCGCGGATGCCATCCGTGAGGTGCAAAAATCGATGGGCTGGGCCAAGCAGATGAACTGCGATATCGTCGATCTGTGGTTTGGGCAGGATGGCTACGACTATCCCATGCAGGGCGACTACCAGACCGCATGGGATCGGATCATCGAGGGCACCATCGCCTGCGCCGAATATATGCCGGATATCAATCTGGTGATCGAGTACAAGCCCAAGGAACCGCGCACGCACTGTTATATCTCCACGGTCGGCAAGACGCTCTTGCTGATCGACAAGGTCAACAAGCCCAACGTGGGCGCCATGATCGACGTCGGCCACACTCTCCAAGCCTACGAGGATGCCGCCGAATCGGCCGCGCTGCTGGATTACTTTGGTAAAAAGCTGATGTACATGCACTTTAACGATAACTGGCGCCTATGGGATGACGACATGACCGCCGGTTCGGTGCACACCATCGAGCTGCTGGAACTGCTCTACTGGCTCGACCACATCGGTTATGACGGCTGGTATGCGCTCGACATCTTCCCTTACCGCGAGGATGGCATCCGCGCCGCCACTGAGAGCATCAAGTGGATCCAGGGCCTCTACGGGCTGCTCGACAAGATCGGGCGCGATAATATCACCTCTGCTATTGAGCAGGGTGATGCTATGCAGGTATCCAGCCTGGTAAGAACCGCTTTACTGGGCAATTCATAAACGCTGGAGGAATGATGACCAAGCAACTGTACGACCCGCATATGTTTAACTATATGTGGGAAAGCCTCGACCGCGACCGTTTTGTAGTAGGCACCTACTATATCGAAGATACCCTGGAAGGGGTCGATTTTATCGACCACCTTATGCAGGTGCAGCGCCTGGCGCTAGAGGGCTCGACTGCCAGCTGGATGGAAGTAAAGGAAGAGACCCCTGAAGTGCGTGAACGCCTCTCGAGCAAGGTTCTGAACTATTTAGAGATCCCCGCGTCCAAGGGCACAAAAAAAGCCATTGTGCAGCTGGCCTTTCCCATCGCTGCCTGGGAAGAGAACGTCAACGTGCCGATGATGCTGCTCTCGATCATGGGCAACATCCCGGCATTTACCAACAAGATGCGTATGCTCGATCTGTATGTGCCGCCGACGGTAGCCGCTAAACTGGGCGGACCCAAGTTCGGCATCCCCGATCTGCGCGAAAAGCTGGGCGTCTACGACCGCCCGCTCATACTGCAGATCATCAAACCCAAGATGGGCATGTCGCCCCAGGAGACGGCCGACCAGGTCTACCAGACCGCTCTGGGCGGGGCTGACCTGTGCAAAGACGACGAGATGTGCTCCGAGCTCTCCAACTCGCGTTTTGAAGACCGCCTCGAGGCCGTGTTAAAGGCACTCGACAAGGCCGAAAAAGAGACCGGTCACAAGACCCTCTACATGGTGAGCATCACCGACGAGGCCGACCGAGTGGTCGAAAAGGCACGCCGTGCGGTAAAGCTGGGCGCCACAGGCCTCCTGTATGCCTACTCGGCAGGGCTTTCGTCGCTTAAGACGATCGCCAACGACCCCGAGATCAATGTGCCGATCCTGCTGCACGTCTCGCACATGATGGCGCTCTTGCCCTCGATGAACTTTCCGGTGCTTTCAAAGCTGTGCCGTATGTGCGGCGCCGACATGATGCTCACGCCTTCGATCTGGTCGAGCATCCCGGTGGCCTCGGCCGAAGAGTGCGGCCGTGTGGCGCAGACCCTGCAGGCACCCTTTTATAATCTAAAGCCCACCTGGCCGATGCCCGCCGCGGGCATGTATCCCGGCCTGATCGACGTGCTGATCCAGGAAAACGGCTTAGACTTTATCGTTCCGGCGGGTGGTGGTATGCTGGGGCATCCGATGGGCTACAAGGCCGGGGCCATGGCCTGGCGCCAGGCAATCGACGCCGTCACCAAGGATGGCATCAGCCTGCAGGAAGCCGCTCGCAAATACAAGGAATTTGGCGCCGCCGCCGAGCTATGGGGCATTCGCACCCGCCCGGTGACGCCGTGGGGGTATTCCGGGCCGGATTACCACCCCAAGTTCGCGCCCAAGAACCTGGGTTGATCGCGTTTTATAACTGGTGCGCCCGCCGTATTGGGGCGCACCAGCATGTTCGTTAAGGGAGCGTGTATGTCAGAGTTTTCATTGCTGGATATGTACCGCAAAATGCTGCTGATCCGCCGCTTTGAGGAGCGCTGCAACGAGCTGTATATGCAGGGGCGCATCCCATCGACGCTGCACCTCTACATCGGCCAGGAGGCTGTGGCAGTGGGCGCCTGTGCGCCATTGACGGATGCCGACTATCTTTTTAGTACCCATCGTCCGCACGGCCACGCCCTGGCCAAGGGCGTCAGCCCACGCTCGATCATGGCAGAGCTCTTTGCCAAGGTCACAGGCTGCTGCAAGGGCAAGGGCGGCTCGATGCACGTCGGTGATATGCGCGTCGGCATGTTCCCGGCTGTGGCGATCGTGGGAGCCAACATCCCGCTGGCGGCTGGCGCTGCCCTGGCGGCCAAGCGCCTGAACGACGGACGCGTGACAGCCTGCTTTTTCGGCGACGGAGCCGCCAACGAAGGCGCCTTCCATGAAGGCTTGAATATGGCGGCGATCTGGAAGCTGCCTGTAGTATATTTCTGCGAAAACAACCTCTACGCCGCTTCCACGCCTTTCAGCACGGCGTTCAACATCAAGCAGGTGGCCGACCGCGCTGCCAGCTATGGCATCCCCGGGATCGTGGTGGATGGCTATGACGTCGAGAGTGTGGCTGAGGTAGCTGAGGAAGCCTACAATCGCGCGCGCCGCGGCGACGGCCCCACTCTGGTGGAATGCATGACCTACCGCCTGTGCGGGCATTCGCGCAGCGACCCGCGCACCTACCGCACCAAGGAAGAAGAGGCCGAGTGGCAAGCGCGTGACGTGATCCCAACTACCGCCTCGCGGCTGCTTGATCGCGGCCTGGCTACGCAGGAGCGCATCGACCAGTTCGAAGCGGAAGTCAAAGCCGAGATCGACGACGCGGTGCAGTTTGCCGAAGAGAGTCCTTATCCCGAACCGCACGAACTGATGGAAGATATCTTTGCGCCGGAGGCTGCCCTATGAGCCAGATGAGTATTGCCCAAGCCCTGCGCCAGGCGATCCGCGAAGAGATGCTGCGCGACGAGCGCGTCTATTGCATCGGTGAGGATATCGGCGTCCCGGGCGGTTTTGGCGGCGCATTTACCGTCACGCTCGGGCTTTCGGACGAGTTCGGCCGCGAGCGCATCCTGGATACCCCCATTTCCGAGATCGGCCTGGCGGGCGTGGCGATCGGTTCGGCTTGTGCCGGCATGCGCCCGATCGCTGACGTGCAGTATGGCGACTTTTTGTTCTGTATGATGGACCAGCTGGCCAACCAGGCGGCCAAGATGCGCTACATGTCGGGCGGCACGATCAAGGTACCGATGGTGATGCGCGCACCGGTGGGCTCGACAAGCCGCGGCGCTCAGCACGCCCAGAGCCTAGAGGCGTTTTTCACGCACATCCCTGGGTTAAAGGTCGTGGCGCCCGCCACCGCCTACGACGCCAAGGGACTGCTCAAGGCTGCCGTGCGCGATGATAACCCCGTGATCGTCTTTGAGCACAAGCTGCTGTATGGCAGCAAGGGTCCGCGTTCCGAGCGCGGCGCGCTCAGCCCGATCGGCGAGGTGCCGGATGACGACTATATCGTGCCGATTGGCAAGGGCATCATCCGCCGCAAGGGCAAAGATGTCACCATCGTCGGCAAGCTGTTGACGCTTTACCGCGCCCTGGGAGCCGCCGATGAGCTTGCCAAAGAAGGCATCGAGGCCGAGGTGATCGACCCGCGCACCCTTGTTCCGCTGGATAAAGACCTGATCCTCGAATCGGTGCGCAAGACCGGCCGGCTGGTGATCGTCGAGGAAGATAACCTCACCGGCGGATGGGCCGGCGATATTGCCGCCATCGTGGCCGAAGAGGCTTTCTACTGGCTGGACACGCCCATCAAACGCCTCTCGGCACCAGATGCGCCCGCGCCCTTTGCGCCAGTGCTCGAACAGCTGTATGTTCCCAGCGTCGCAAACGTCGTGCAGGCCGTCAAGAGCCTCTTTTAGGGAGTGGTGAAATGCCCAAGCAAGTGTTGGTGCCACCCCTCGGGACGACTGTCGATACCATCACGCTGGTCGAGTGGCTCAAACAGCCCGGCGAAGCCGTAACGCACGGCGAGCCGTTATTTGTGATCGAGACCGACAAGGCTAACCTGGATGTCGAGGCGCCCGCCACGGGCATTCTCACCCAGGTGAGCGCACAACCCGGTGACGAGTTGACCGCCCTGACGGTGATCGCGCTGATCGCCGAAGAGGGCGAGGCGCCGAAGACTCCTGCTCCTGCTACGGCATCCGCGCCCGCAGCCGAACCCGCGGAGGTTCAAGCCCCCGTTGCCAAGCCCGAACCGGCTGCCGCGGTATCTTCCAGTGCCCCAATCTGCCGTGAAAGGGTGTTCATTTCGCCGCGCGCCAGACGCCTGGCTGAGGCGCATAATGTGCCGATCGCAGGGCTGGTGGCAACCGGACCCGAGGGCGCCATCATCGAGCGGGATGTGCGCGCCTGGCTGGAGGCACATCCTGCGAGCATGCCGGCTGCGCCCGCTCAGACCGCTGTGTCAGCGCGTTATACGCTGCAGGCTGAGTTCGACCCGGCCGAATTGCTGGATTGGCAAGACGCCTTGCGTACCTCCAAGCGTCAACCCAGTATCCTGCAGGTGGTGTTGCTGACCGCCCTGAGAATGCTGGCGGCCGAACCGCTTAACGCGCCGGATGGCAGCGAACTGGGCCTGGCTATGGCTGAACTGAGCGACACAGGCCTGCGCTACCGGCCGCTGCCGCTCGCGAGCGCCCTGAATATGGCAAGGCTGCAAAAAGTTTTAGAGACCGAGCCTCAGGAGGCATTTTCGCAGGGGATCGCCCTGCTGGATGCCGGCGCACTGGGGCTGGATGTGCTGACGCCGAGCGATGCGAGCGTGCCCATGATCAGCATCGGCCGCGTGCGGCGTGGGCGCCCCGCCTGGCTGAGCGTGAGTGCTGATCCGAGCGCGTTGAGTGCACTGCAGGCAGCCAGCTGGTTGGCACGGCTTGTCAACCTGCTGGATGATCCGCAGCAGGTATTAGCAATCTAACAAGGAGAAGGAATCATGGCAGATTCACTGGCGATGCTGGCATTTGACCTGGGGGCCGAAAGCGGACGTGCAATCATTGGTACGCTTGCCGACGACAAGCTTAACCTGCAGGAAGTGCACCGTTTTGCCAACCGGCCGATCTGCCTGCCGGATGGCCTGCACTGGGATAGCCTGCACCTTTTTGCCGAAATCCTGACGGGGTTGAGTAAAGCCGCCGCGGTCGAGGGAGTCGAGATTGCCTCGATCGGCCTGGATACCTGGGGGGTCGATTTTGCCCTGCTGGATAGCGCCGGCTCGCTTCTGGGGCTGCCCTTTCACTATCGGGATTCCCGAACCGACGGCATGCTCGAGGCTGCCTTTGCCAGGGTGCCGCGCGAAGAGATCTTTGCCGTCACGGGCATCCAGTTCATGCAGATCAGCACGCTCTACCAGCTGCTGGCGATGGCCATAGCCGATTCGCCCGCGCTGCGCGTCGCCAGCCATCTGCTGACGATCCCCGACCTGCTCAATTACTGGCTCTCGGGGGTGATGGTCAACGAGTTCACCAACGCCACCACCACGCAGTGCTATAACCCGATCACCGGCACCTGGGCTAAAGAGATGCTCGAGCGCATGGGGATCCCCTCGCACATCTTTGGCAAGGTAGTGCAGCCAGGCACAGTCATTGGCAGCCTGCGTGCCGACCTGGCCGAAGCCGCCGGACTGGCACCCATGCCGATCATCGCGCCGGCCTGCCACGACACCGGTTCGGCCGTCGCCGCGGTACCCAGCGCCGAACAGAACTTTGCCTGGATCAGTTCGGGCACCTGGTCGATCATGGGCGTGGAATGGCCGGAGGCGCTCGTCAACGAGCAAAGCCTAGCATTCAACATCACCAACGAGGGCGGCATCGACGGCACCTGGCGCGTCTCCAAGAACATCATGGGGCTGTGGCTGGTGCAGGAAGCTCGCCGCACCTGGGGCCAGGAAGACGGCGTCACTGCCAGCTATGACGAGCTGGCCAAACTGGCCGCCGCGGCCGAGCCCTTTACCTCTGTAATCGACGTAGACGACGACACCTTCCTGCCGCCCGGCGACATGCCCGCGCGCGTGCGTGCCTATTGCAAGCGCACCGGCCAGCATGTACCAGAAGATAAGAGCCAGGTGATGCGTTGCATCTATGAAGGATTGGCATTAAAGTACCGCTGGGTGCTCGAGCACATCGAAAAGATGCTCGGAACCCGCTTTGATGCGATCAACATCGTAGGCGGCGGTACCCAAGCCGAGATCCTTTCACAGTTTACCGCCGATTGCACCGGCCGCACGGTGGTAACAGGCCCCGTCGAGGCCACTGCCATAGGCAACCTGCTGATGCAGGCACGCGCCCTTGGCAGGCTTTCATCCAAAGAAGAGATGCGCGCGATCGTGCGCAACTCGACCGAACTGAACACCTACCAGCCGCGCTCGGACGCGCGCTGGGATGCGGCTCTGGCCAAACTGAATGAACTGATCGCCAAATGTTAACACCTGCAGGAGGCTACCTAGCAGTTAATCTGCGCAATTACGTGTTTCCGGATCATCTGCAGCCAAAGCATTCGGCCTTTTTAGGCTCTGTGGCACGCTGCTTTATGCCGCTGCCCGGTGGTGATGCCCCGCTGTGAACCGAGATTTTACCGGGGATCGAGATCACACGCATCACCGATATAGCGCTGAAATCGACGTGTGTGCAGCCTAAAGAAATTCAGCAGCTTTAAAAATCGGACGCATGATCGGTACTTTGGTCGCCGTCATACAGGTGACCGTCTGGAGGGTATGCACTTTAGCGGTGCAAGAGCTCACCCGTACAACTGCCACGGCTGGGCTCCCAACGTGTGGCGGAGCGAGTGTGACGTACAACGGCGTGTAACCGGAACCGTGGTTGGCACGATGTATCATCCAAGCTTTGATGACCGCAAACTGCTTGTAGCGGCCAGGTGCAGCTTGCAGGGCGCGCTCCGGGGCTGATCATGCCATCGCCGTCGACCCGGTACAGCCCAGCGTGGGCGATGTGGTGCTGGGGCTCGATGAGAACGGCAGTGCCTGCACACTCACGGATATCGAACCCGGCGGGGCGGTGCGCCCCGTTATAATTGGAATTGCGGACGAGGTGCAACTGACATGAGCTACATCTGTTCGGAGAAAGAGACTGCCCTGCGTGAGCAGATCGTGCGCGTGGGCAAGCTGATGTATGGCCACGGCCTGATCGTGGGTGTCGACGGCAACATCTCGGCACGCCTCAGCAAAGACCGCATCCTGGTCACGCCCTCGGGCTTGTGCAAGGGGTTGATGAGTGTCGAACAGGTAATCGTGGTGGACCTAGAGGGCCGCAAAGTTGACAGCACCTCAGAAGCTAACCCCAATCTGCGCCCCACCAGCGAGACGCGCATGCACCTGGAAGTCTACCGCCAGCGCGACGATGTGGGCGGGGTGGTGCACGCCCATCCGGCTACCGCCATCGCGCTGAGTATCGCCGGTATTCCTCTGGCCGACCGCATGGTCCCCGAGGCGATTGTCAACCTCGGCCTGGTGCCCACCACCGAATATGCCACCCCCGCCAGCGAAGAAAACGTATACGCCATCCGCGGGCTGATCTCGGGACACGACGGCATCATCCTGCGCCGTCACGGCACACTCACAGTGGGCAAGGATCCCTGGCAGGCCTTTGTGCGCACCGAATTCCTCGCGCAGGTGGCGCGCATCACCCTGATACTGCACCAGCTTGGCGCGGGCGAACCGATCCCGGCCGAAGAGGTGCGCAAGCTGCTGGCACAGCGCAAGGCTTTTGGCTTTATGCGTCCTGGCGAGCTGAAAGAGTTCGCCGATATCTATGGCACCAGCTTTGACGATCAGGCTGGCAAGTAACAGCCGGCTGAGCCCGAAACATTCGATGAGCAAGCCCCAGTGACCGCCATCACCGAGCAGATGATGTAACAGTCAAGTGGCGATAGGAGGATAACATGATCCTTGATATGTTCAGCTTGCAGGATAAAGTAGCCCTCGTGACGGGCGCCAGCCGCGGCTTGGGGCAGGGCATCGCTCTGGGTTTGGCGGAGGCCGGCGCCGATATCGCCGGCGTGTCGCGCGGCAGCACCGCCGAGACCAAAGTGCAGGTCACTGCCCTGGGGCGGCGCTACCTGGCGCTAAAGTGCGACCTCAGCCAGGCCAGTGTGGCAGAGCTGTATGACCTGGTCGAGCAGACGGTTTCCGCGTTGGGGCATATCGATATCCTAGTGAATGCCGCCGGCATTAACCATCGCACCGCCTCGCTCGAGTTCGCCGAAGAGGATTGGGACCGCGTTTTACAGGTCAACTTGAAGAGCGCCATGTACCTCTCGCAAGCAGCCGCGCGCCGTTTTGCCGAACAGGGCAAGGGCAAGATCATCAGTGTAGCATCGGCGATGAGCTTTCAGGGCGGGTACATCATCCCGGCCTACACAGCGGCCAAGCACGGCATTCTGGGAATGACAAAGGCACTCGGTAACGAGTTTGCATCGCTGGGGATCAATGTCAACGCTATCGCCCCGGGTTATATGGACACCGACATGACCGCTGCGCTGATTGCCGACCCCAACCGCGGCCCTGCCATCAGCCAGCGCATCCCCGCTGGCCGCTGGGGCACCCCGCAAGACCTGCAGGGCGCGGCCGTGTTTCTAGCGTCAGCTGCCTCGGATTATTGCCACGGGAGCGTGGTGGTGGTGGATGGCGGTTGGCTGAACCGCTAGCGAACGCGTGAACGCTTAACGATAGCGCTCCAGGGTACCACCAACGCCGTCAGCGCCAGCACCACCATCGCGATGCTGATGCCTGCCAGCCACCTCAGGGCGGGCTCGTTGTAGGCGGTGTGTTCTGCGCGCAACTCGCGCACTTGGTTCCACGCCAGCAGCCAGCGTTGCGTCGGCTCGGTTTGGTCGTCTATATAGACACTATACGACCACGTGCAGCACGATGGGATCTGCCGCCAGGCCTGTTGCTGGCGGCGCAATAAAAACACCATCAGACGCTGTTCTAACTCGGCAGTCTGTTCACCCTGGTTGGTCAACTCGAGCTGCCGCCACTGCGCCAACTCGCTTTCGGCAGCCCAGGCAGTGGCCAGGGCACTCGCATTGAACTGCTCGCGATAAATGACATAGCTGCGCAAACCGGCTCGGTCGGTGGTATCCAGCTGCGGCGCGTTTTGCCACGGCACCATCAGCATCTTTTTAAACAGGCTGCTCTCATCGCCGATCAGCGCTCTGATCTCACTCACCTGCCTTGTCAGTTCGGCTTGATCGTGATAACGCAGCGTCATAGTCAGTACGCGCTTCTCGGCATCCAGCGCGGTATCCAGCGCCGCCAGCGGTTCCAGGCGTACCGTCAGCGCGCGCAGCTCGGTATCGAGGCGTTCCTGGGTGACCGGAAAAGGCTGAAAATCATAGACCACCTGGCGCTGGTTTTCGGTAAGCCGCACAGTGGTCGAGATACCCGCAAAGGGCGGATTGTATTCGTTGAGCAGCCCCAGGATCTTGGACGGCAGCAGGCGCGGTGCCTGGGCATATGCCACTTCGGTCTCGCCCTTATCCGCCAACTCGACCACCCAGCGCAGCTCGAGATCGTGGATCTCGGCATCGCTGGCAGGCATTGGCAACTTGGCCTCGCGCAAACGGGCCAAGTATTCGAGCGCCGAAGCCTGGTCGCCCTGGCCAGCAGAGGCCTTGGCTACCAAAAAGTACGCCTGGCTGAGCTGGGCATCGATCTGGGCGTTATGCGGATCAAGCGCCCGAGCCTGTTCGAGTTCCTGGGCAGCCAGCAGGCTATAGTTGTGGCTGGCGTCGGGCACAAGCTCGCCGCGTTCGAGATAGATGGCGGCCATCTCCAGGTGTAACACTGCGTTGTTCGGGTCGACTGCGATGGCCTGGTTCTGTGCGGCGATCGCCTGACCGTAATATCCGCGGTCACCCATGCCCATGGCACGGATGGCTTCATCGATCTGCAGATACAGTACAGCCTGCTGGCGCCAATCGCCGGCCGTGGTCGCCTCGTTGAGTGCGCGCCAGATATCCGGGCGGATCCACACCACCTGGTGCGGGATCAGGTTGGTGGGTACCTCGTAATCCCAAGTGTATTGCTGGCCGTCAAAACGGCTGATGTAGGGCAGCACCCACACCACAGCACTATCACCGACCGACTCGTTCAGGCGCAATCTCACGCGCACGCCTTCCGGCAAGCCCCAGGTGTCCGAGAGCGTCCCCAGGTCGATGCCATAGCCCAGCACGGCGGCATTCCCAAGCGGCTGGCGGTAGCGCAGGACGAGTGAAATATGTTGGTCGCGACCGAGCGAGATTGGATAGAATACCGCAAAGGTCTCGCTCGAGCCCGCACTGGCGATGCCGCGGTCGGATTGGGTCACACTCAAGTCGGCCAAAGCCTCTGGCAGAGGCGCGCGTATCCCCAGGTTGGCGCTGACAGCGTCGCTCTTGGACGTGTTATGGATCCAATAGGTCTGCTCAACCACCACGCTGCAGCCTTCGGGGGTACACTCGACCTGCCCGATGGCGGATAACGCCGAGAGCTTGATAGCGGGCTGGTCGTCGGTCAGCTCGAGGTATGGTCCCAGCGGGATCTGCCCGCCCTGCGCAACGACCGGCTGAGCCAACGCGCCCCAGGAGCACAGCACCGCCATCACGACAAGCACAACCAGGACCAGTTTGAGAGGGATTCTACGCATATGCCGCATGATAGCGAGACGCATGTGCTTCGTCAAAGCGTGAAAAGGGGCTTGTCATATTAGAACATACGTTCCATAAGAGGATTACTATAGCACTCTTTGCAGGTATCTTGGCCGCCATTGCCTTCGCCGCCTGGGCTGATCGCCGCGCCTGGCCCAAACCGCGCGATACCCGCCCGCTCGTGCGCGTCCCGCAAGCCGCTGTCATCCTGCTGCTGAACGCGCCGCGGCGCCCTGGCCGGCGTTAGGATAGCACTTCTGCGGCGATGTCGCGGCTGGCGATGATATCCACGCCGCTGCCGAGGATATCCGCCACCACCACCTGGCCCTGCGCGACGGGCGCCTGCAGCGTCACGCTGCGCAACACCTCGGCGGCACGCAGCAGCATCGCCTTGGGCAACGGCCTTTCTGAGCGCACCGGTGAACGCCTGAGCACACCCCCCTTGAGCGCGACGGTGGCGGTGAGCATGCGGCGCGGATCCAGCAGCTCTTCACGGGCAAAGGCGACGCCGCGCTTGCAGGCTTGTCCGCGCGCATCACAGACCTCGCCGTTTTCTACAGTCGCCTGCACAGTGCAGCCCATCGGGCAAGTGACACATATAATCTCGCGTGTTTCCGCCATGCTCAACTCTCCCACGGCCGGCAGTTCACACTCAGGTGCTCAGCGCGCTGCAGGCAGGCAATTTCATCCGGTTTCAGGGTCAGTACGATCATCTCTGAAGGACGCGCATATCGCAGCCGCTGGCTGACGACGCGCTCGCCATCCGCCAGAAATTCGACGCGCACCGGCTGCTCAATCGGTGAGCGCACGCGCAGCTCTATCACCAGCTCATCCAGCTCCGGAGTGAGGTGCAGCACCTGCGGTACGACGTGGTGGATATTCACCCCCAGTTCAATCGTCTGCGGGGTAACTGCCGTAGTGAGGCGGTTGCCGAGGACATAGCGGGCGGCCTGACGTCCAGCGCGCAGGGCGCTCTCGGTAACGGCATCTACCAGGTCATAGACGTGCACCATGTTGCCGGCCGCAAACACACCCGGCACACTGGTCTGCAGGCTTTCATCCACCCGAGCTCCGCCGGTGAGCGGGTCGAGGCCGACATGCGCCATGCGTGCCAGCTCAATCTCGGGCAAGAGGCCCACCGATAACAACAGCGTATCGCACGCGATGGTGCGCGCCGTCTCGCACAGCGGCTGCCAGTGCTGGTCGACGGCGCACAGCTCGACGGCCTCCAGGCGCTCACGCCCGATGGTGCGCGTGACGGTGGTGCTGGTGTGGAGCGGAATATCGAAATCGTGCACGCACTGCACCAAATTACGCCGCAGACCGCTGACATACGGCAGCACTTCTGCCATCGCCAGCACCTGCGCGCCCGCCAGGGTCAGACGGCGCGCCATGATCATGCCAATATCGCCCGAACCGAGGATCACGTAGCGCTTGCCGGGCATATAGCCCTCGATGTTAACCAGCCGCTGAGCGGTGCCAGCCGTCAGGATACCGGCCGGCCGCGATCCTGCGATGTTCAATGCCCCGCGCGGGCGTTCGCGGCAGCCGGTTGCCAGCACCAGGGCACCAGCGCTCAGCTCGTGCAGCTTACCGGCTCCGCTCACCAGTACGCGGCGGTCAGCATTAATCTCGAGCACCATGCTTTGCAGCATAAACTCGACCTGGGCCATCTCGGCACGCCGCAGCCATCTTGAGGCGTATTCGGGGCCCGTCAGGTCGCTTCCAAACACTCTTAGCCCAAAGCCATTGTGCACGCACTGCGGCAGGATACCACCAGCCTCGGTATTGCGCTCGATCACCAGCACGCGTTCGGCACCCTCCGCGCGCGCCTCGCTGGCAGCTGCCATGCCAGCTGGTCCGCCGCCGATTACCACCACATCCCAATGCGGCAGGCTCATCCCCCGGCCTCCTCAGGGTTTACCAGATAGCGCGAAGCGCCGCCTTTGGCAGTGAATTCCAGCGGAGAGATACCCAACTCACGCGCCATGATATCGATCACCAGCGGCAGGTCAAAGGCACCCTGGCAGCGCCCCGATCCAAGGCGCGTGCGCCGCTTGAGTCCGTCGTAGGTGCGTGCCGGGATGGGTCCATGGCAGGCCGCCGCCACCTGTCCTTCAGAGACGCCCTCACAGCGACACACGATGTGGCCGTAGCGCGGATCCTGCTCGATCAGCACGCGCCGCTCTGCCAGGCTTAGCTGTGCCAGGCGCGGCACTGCCCGCCGCAGCGGGTTAAAGCCGGGCTTTTCATCCAGCCTTAGGCCAGCCTCTCGCAGCATCTCGCACACCTGCAGCGCGATGGCAGGCGCCGCCGTCAAGCCTGGCGACTCGATGCCCGCCAGCACCACCAGGCCCTGCGGCTCGTCGGGGATGCTGATCACAAAGTCATCGGTCGAGCCGGAAGCACGCAGCCCAGCAAAGGAGCGGATCACATCGCGCCGATCCAGCCCCGGCACCAGTTTTAAAGCTCCCTGCCAGACTTCGTCCACGCCCTCAGCGGTCACGTCGAGGTCGTTTTTGTCATCCACATGCACGGCGTTGGGGCCCAGCAGCACGTTATCGTGGATAGTGCGCGTAACCATAATGCCCTTGCTGACGGGAGTCGGGCACGGGAAGAGCACGCTGCGCATTACCTCGGCAGTGCGACGGTCGAGCACATAGTACTCGCCCTTGCGCGGGCGGATGTTGAATCCAGTGAGCCCCGCCTTCCGCATGAGGTCGTCAGCCCATAACCCCGCCGCGATGATCACCCAGCGCGTGTAAAACGTGCCGCGATCTGTCACTACGCCCTGCAGGCGCTTGCACTGGCGCTCAAAGCCAGTCACGAGGGTCTCGAGCGCCAGCTCGACACCGTTCATCACCGCGTTTTCAGCCGCGCCGAGGGCCATCTGAAAGGGATCAACCAGCCCGCCAGTCGGCGCCCACAACGCGCCGCGGACTGCGGGGTTGAGCGCGGGGGCATGTGCCAGGGTGGCGGCGGCGTCGAGGATCTCGAGCCCCGGTACGCCATTGGCAATGCCGCGCTCGCGCAGTGCCTCGAGGGTGCGCAGGTCGTCAGCATCCATGGCGGCAACCAGCGTACCGCAGCGGTCGAACTCGATATCCAGCTCACCGCACAGGATTTCGAACATGCGGTTGCCGGCAACGTTCAGACGCGCCTTGGCGCTGCCTGGTTTGGCATCATATCCGGCGTGCACGATGGCGGTATTTGCTTTTGTAGTGCCCTCGCCGACATCGCTGTTTTTATCGATCAGCAGGATGCTCAGCTGGTAACGAGCAAGCTCGCGCGCGATGAGGCTCCCGACCGCCCCAGCCCCGATAATGACGACGTCATAGGTCGCATTCATGCGAGCGGCTCCGCCCACCCCTGGGCACGATCGGCGGCGCGCTGCCACATACGCCAGCCGCGCTCGCGCTCCGCAGCGCTCCACTGCGCCTGATAGATGCGGTCCGAGCGCCAAAGGGCGCGCAGGGCTTCCAGGTTGAGCCAGATACCGGCTGCCATACCGGCCAGGTAAGCGGCACCCAGCGAGGTGGTCTCGCGGTTGACGGGCCGGATAACCGGCTTGCCCAGGATATCAGCCTGGATCTGCATCAGCAGGTTGTTGGCCGAGGCCCCACCATCGACACGCAGCGAACTCAGGGGAATGCCGGTGGCCTGCCCCATGGCCTGCAGCACCTCCTGGGTCTGGTGGGCGATCGCCTCCAGCGTGGCGCGCGCCAGATGGGCTTTGGTGGCATAACGCGTCAGCCCGATGATCAGCCCACGCGCGTCCATATCCCAACGCGGGGCATACATGCCGGCAAAGGCCGGTACAAAGTAAACCCCGCCATTATCGGGTACCTCGGCAGCCAGCGCCTCGATGTCTGCTGCCTGATGGATGAGCCCCAGGTTATCGCGCAGCCATTGCACAGCCGCGCCGGTCACGGCGATCGAGCCCTCCAACGCATAGCGGCAGAGGCCGGGTTCCAGCCCATAGGCGACGGTAGTAAGCAGGCCTTGCTCGGAAATCACCGGCGAGCTGCCGATATTCATCAGCATGAACGAGCCCGTGCCATAGGTATTCTTGGCCTCGCCGACCTCAAAACAGGTCTGTCCCACCAGGGCGGCCTGCTGGTCGCCCAAGATGGACCGCAGCGGGATACCATCCGCGGTCATGCCCATGGTCGGCTGCCCGAGCGAGGGCACGATGCGCGGCAGCATCTGCATGGGGATGCCAAACAGCTCGCACAGTTCGGCATCCCAGGCGAGGGTCTCGAGGTTCATCAGCATGGTGCGCGAGGCATTGGTAACGTCGGTGATATGCTCGCCGGTCAGGTTCCAAGCCAGCCAGCTGTCGATAGTGCCGGCCAGGGCATCGCCGCTTTGAGCATCGCGCGCCAACTCGGGGAGCTCGCGCAGCAGCCAGGCCAGCTTGGAGGCCGAGAAATAGGTGGCGATCACCAGCCCGGTGCGGCGGCGGATGAGATCAGCCTTACCGTCGCGCTCCAGCTGGGCACAGATATCGCGGCTGCGCACACACTGCCATACTACGGCGTTGGCATAGGGTTGGCCGGTATGCCGGTTCCACACCACCACCGTCTCACGCTGGTTGGCGATGCCGATGCCGGCCAGATCGGCTGGCTGCAAGCCAGCCATATGCAGTGACTCGTTGAGTACCAGGTAAACGTTGGCAAGGATTTCGAGCGGGTCGTGCTCGACCCATCCAGGCTGCGGATAGATCTGGCGGTGTTCGCGGTAGGCCGAGGCGATTGTGTACCCCTGTCCATCCAGGATGACACAGCGGCTGCCAGTCGTACCCTGGTCAAGGGCTGCAATATAGTGTGTCATCGCATACTCCGCCATTGGAATAGGTATTATAACCGGCATCCCGGCTTCGAACAATGCGTCTAGTGCAGGATCTTGCCTAAAAAGTCGCGCGTGCGCTGCTCTTTTGGGTCGTTAAAGAGCTGCTGCGGTGATGAATCCTCGATAATCTGTCCGTCATCCATAAAGATGATACGGCTGGCGGCGTTGCGCGCAAAACCCATCTCGTGCGAGACCACCACCATGGTCATGCCGTCGCGCGCCAGGTCGAGCATCACGTCCACCACTTCTTTGATCATCTCGGGGTCAAGCGCCGAGGTGGGCTCGTCAAAAAGCATGATCTTGGGCTGCATCGCCAGGGCGCGCGCGATGGCGACGCGCTGCTGCTGCCCGCCCGAGATCTGGTTGGGGTAGGCATCCGCCTTTTCGGGGATGCCAACCTTGTTGAGCAGGTCGAGGGCGATCTCGGAGGATTCGGCCAAGGTGCGCTTGCGCACCACCCGCTGTGCCAAGCAAATGTTTTCCATCACCGTGAGGTGCGGGAAGAGGTTGAACTGCTGAAAGACCATGCCCACTTCCATGCGCACCTTGTTGATGTTGGCAGCATCGGTCATCAGCACCCCGTCGACCTCGATCGTGCCGGCATCCGGTGTCTCCAGGTGATTGATACAGCGCAGCAGCGTCGACTTGCCAGAGCCGCTCGGTCCGATGATCACCACCACCTCGCTCGGGTAGATGTCGGTCGAGACGTTATCCAGCGCCACCACTCGGCCATGCTCGAACGACTTGCTGATGTTGCGGATGGCGATGATGGGTCGCTTATCACTTGCGGGGCTCTCCATGCTATCTCCGTCAGCTCTCAAAGGTAGTGCGTGCTTCGATGTACTCGACCACGCGCGAGGCAAAGAGGGTCAGCACCAGGTAGCAGAGCGCCACCAGAATCCAGGTCTCAAAGCTGAGAAAAGTGCGCGCCATATATTCGCGTCCGCGGCGGGTGAGGTCAGAGACGGCCAACACCGAGACCAGCGACGAATCCTTCAGGAGCATCACAAACTCGTTGCCCACCGGCGGCAAGATCACGCGCACCGCCTGCGGCAGGATGATATAACGCATCGCCTGCATATAGGTCATCCCGAGGGATCGCGCAGCCTCCATCTGGCCGCGATGGATCGACGATATGCCGGCGCGAAAGATCTCGGATACATACGCGCCGTAACAGATCGTCAGGCCTGTGACAGCCGCGGTAAAGGGGCTCAGGCGCAGTTCCTGCAGTTTGACACCGGCGCTGGAGAGGAACTCCCAGTCGACCAAACCGTACAGCCGAAGCACTAGGCCTCCCAGGGCGTCAAAGAGCTGCGGCAGGGCAAACCAGATAAACAACAGCTGCACCATCAGCGGGATGCCGCGCAGCAGCTCAACATACAGCGAGGCGATACCATAGATCACCGGCGACTTGCTGACGCGCCCTAGACCGCCGAGCAGCGAGACGATCAGGATAAAGATAAACGAGATCACCACAATGCGCAGCGTCACCCAGATCCCGTCTTCAATGTACTGCCAGATCTCCAGATACGGTTGCGGCTTGGTCTTGACCAGCAGCCAAGCGACGATCGCCACCGCCGCCACCAGCGCCCACCAGGTAAAGGCCTGGCACTCCAGCTCGCGATGTAACCCATAAAGGGCTACCACCAGTAGGATACTGCCGGCCAGCGCCACCCAAAAGCCGAGGCTGGGCAGCAGATAAGGACGGTTGAGGGCGAGCAGCAGGCCCGAGAAATCGATCTGGTGCAGCCAACTGCACAGCATAGCTGCCGGCGCGAAAAAGGCCACGCTAAAGGCGGCCGAGATAGAGCGCGCGCACAGGCCGTTTGGGCTGGCCCAGGCACGACCAAGCACCCAGGCGGCCGGAATGAGTGCCAGGAGCGGGATAAGCAGGCAGGTCACAAAACTGGCAACCTGCTCGAGGTTGTTGGTGTTCAGAGCCTGAAACAGCCAGCCGAAACCCGAGCCCCACAGATAACGCGCCGGCCCCACCTGGATGCTTACCGCGGTTGTTTCGGCATCTTTTGGGGGTGTGGTTTGGGTATAGAGCTGGCGGTTAATCAGGGTTGGGAAGCTGAGCGAAACGGTAGAGTTGTCGCTATAGGTGGTCTGGGCGCCAGTGATATAGTTGGGATACATGGGTAACAGGTAGCCCAATAACACCAGCGCGACGCCGACGGCCAGCACGACCAGGCGCCAGTCGCGTTTTTGAGCGTTCGAAAGCTGGGTCCCGATCATTCCAGCCTGGTAACCCATACAGAGCGGCCCTCCGTTCCCTTATCCTTCGCCTAAATAGGCTTCTTGTACCTGAGGATTAGCCAACAGCGCCGACGCATCGCCCTGCAGTGCGACCTTGCCGGTCTCTAGCACATAGCCGCGATGTGCCACAGAAAGCGCCATGGCAGCATTTTGCTCAACCAGCAGGATGCTGACGCCCTCGCTGTTGATCTGGCTGATGATCGAAAAGATCTCTTCCACCAGGATGGGGGCCAGCCCCATAGAGGGCTCGTCCAGCAGCAGGAGCGTCGGGCGCGACATCAGCCCGCGCCCTATAGCGAGCATCTGCTGCTCGCCGCCCGAGAGGGTGCCGCCCAGCTGATGCAGGCGCTCCTTCAAGCGCGGAAAGCTGCTGAATACGCGCTCCATACTGTCGTTGATCTCGTTGCGATCGCGGCGCGTAAAGGCGCCCATCTCGAGGTTTTCGCGCACCGTCAGCTTGGGGAATATCTGGCGGCCTTCGGGCACCTGCGAGATGCCCAGCTTGACGATCTTATCGACCGACATGCGCGTCAGATCCACACCGCGGAAGCACACCGAACCCTGCACAGGCCGTAACAAGCCCGAGATGGTGCGCAGGCTCGTGCTCTTGCCGGCACCATTGGCACCGATCAGGGTCACGATCTCGCCCTCGCCAATTGTAAAGGTGATGCCCTGCAGGGCTTTGATGGCGCCATAGGCGACGTGCAGGTCGGAAACGTCCAGCAATGCCATCTTATAACCCTCTCACGCGGCGTTTGCCCAGATAAGCTTCGATAACGCGCTGGTTGGATTGGATCTCTTTGGGGGTGCCGCGCGCGATCACCTGGCCGAAATCCATCACTGTGATCCACTCGCAGATGCCCATCACCACGCGCATCTGGTGCTCGATCAACAAAATAGTGAGCTTGAACTGGCCGCGAATGAAATGGATCAGCTCCATCAGATTGTCGGTCTCGACGGGGTTCATGCCGGCAGCCGGCTCATCCAATAAGAGCAGCCGCGGTTTCGTTGCCAGAGCGCGGGCGATCTCGAGCCGGCGCTGCTCGCCATAGGGCAGGTTGCGGGCCAACTCGTCGCGGCGGTTGGTGAGGTTGAACACCGCCAGGAATTCCTGCGCGCGGTCGCTCTGCAGCCGTTCCTGACGGCGAAATCGTCCCAGGTGCAGGATGGCATCCGCCAGGTTGTAGCCGGCATGCATATGGTAAGCCACGCGCACATTATCCAGCACAGACATATCCTGGAAGAGGCGGATGTTCTGAAAGGTGCGCGCCACACCGGTACGCGTGATCAGGTGCGGTTCCATCCCCACTAGCGAGGTGCCGTCAAAACGGATATCGCCTTCGGTGGGCACATAGATGCCCGTTATCATGTTGAATACCGTGGTCTTGCCCGCGCCGTTGGGGCCGATCAAGCCATGCAGAGCGCCTTCAGGCAGGCCGGCACTGAAATCCGACACCGCGCGCAGACCGCCAAACAACTTGGTCAGACCGTCGATCTGCAGGAGGGACACGCTTTGGTCGCTCACGGTATCACCTCCGGGGGCTGCGGGTTGCCGCCAGTCACTGCGACCTCGCGCAGCAGCACATGGGGCGGCTGCAGCCAACCCCATTCGTGGGTGCCCAACAGGCCTTTTTGGCGCAACAGGATGATCGCCAGGAGCAGAATCGGGTAGATCACAAACCGCCAGTCTTCAAAGCCCTGCGGCAGCACCACGCGCAAGCCTTCGATGATCAGCGAAAACAAGCCCGAAGCCACCAGAGTGCCCGTCATGCTGCCCAGGCCTCCAAAGACGATGATGATCAACGGGTCAAAGCCGCGCACGAAATCAAAGGTGGATGGGTGCAAAAAGCCGATCAGATGGGCGTACAAGCCACCTGCCATGCCGGCATAAAAGCCGCCGATGGCAAAGGCTATTACCTTGGCATTGGGCACGTTGATGCCCATCTGGCGTGCGGCAACCTCGTCTTCGCGCACCGAGATGATCGCGCGGCCATGGCTGGAATAGACCAGGTTACGCATCACGACCACTAGCACAAAGAGGATGCCAAACACCCACGGCCAGCTGGTCCACATCGGGATCTCGACCATCCCGCGCGCGCCCTTCATCGTGGCGATCACCATATCCGAGTTCTGCAGGATGGTATAGATCACGATCGCAAACCCGAGTGTGGCGATACCAAAATAATCCGAGTGCAGCCTCAGAAGCGGTTTGCCGACCAGGTAAGCCACCAGTGCCGCAAATGCAGCCGAGGTCACCAGCGCCAGGAAAAACAATACGCTTTGCGCGGCTGCTGCCGGTAGGGCCGGGATCAGCGCAGTCAGCAGCGCACTAATGCCGAGCTGCAACACCCAAGTCAGCGCCGCACCGACTGCCACCAGCACCAGAGTGATCAGCACAACCACCACAGCCACCAGGATGGTGCGCTCCATGCGCCTGAGCTCTGCTAGGGCTTTGTTGAGCCGGCTAAACAGCTGCCTCAGGTGCAGGCGGTTGGCAGCCCACAGGATCACCACCACGCCGATCATACCGGCTT
>Ga0123333_10001296_pt1 | contig 26346 bp, 22 predicted proteins | sample BioC12SIPDNA_3_FD_89957 | JGI IMG/M metagenome (GOLD analysis project Ga0123333, IMG submission 89957) | Anaerobic biogas reactor microbial communites from Washington, USA - Biogas_R2_B C12 SIP DNA | ecosystem: Engineered > Bioreactor > Anaerobic > Unclassified | place: Washington, USA... | reverse complement strand
GGCCAGCATCTTCACGTCGTCGGGCGCCGCGGCCAGGCACTTCCGCCACCACGCGATCGCCGGCAACATCGGCGTGAACCTGGGGGTGGCGGCGCCGATGGCGTTCTTCCCCTTCAGCGGCTGGGGCGAGAGCTTCTTCGGCGACCTGCACGCGCAGGCCCACCACGGCTTCGAGTTCTACACGCAGACGAAGGTCGTGGTCGAGCGCTGGCCCAAGCAGTGGAGCCGCACCTTCTAGGATGGACCGCTCCCCCCTCCCCCTGGAGCAGCTCCAGGCGGCGTTCACCGAGACGTACCCTCGCTACACCGAGAACGAGGCGTTCGTCGAGGCGAGCCGCTGCCTGTACTGCTTCGACGCGCCCTGCATCAAGGCGTGCCCGACCGACATCGACGTCCCCACGTTCATCCGCAAGATCGCGACGGGCAACGTCCTGGGGGCGGCCACGACGATCCTCGAGTCGAACCTGATGGGCCACACCTGCGGTCGCGTCTGCCCCGTCGACGAGCTGTGCGTCGGGGCCTGCGTCCTGGGCGCCGAGCACAGGCCGATCGCGATCGGCCGGCTGCAGCGCTACGCGACCGACCACCTCTTCGCGACGGGCGCCATGCCGTTCGAGCCGGCGCCGCCCACGGGCAAGCGCGTGGCCGTCGTCGGCGCCGGCCCGGCCGGCCTCTCGTGCGCCGGCGAGCTGGCGAAGCTCGGCGTCGAGGCGCACGTCTTCGAGAGGAGCGAGCTGCCCGGCGGCCTCTCGACGTACGGCATCGTCGTGATGCGCGAGCCGGTGGCGGTCGCGCTGGAGGAGGTCGAGTTCGTGAAGCGCCTGGGCGTCCAGGTGCACACCGGCGTCGAGGTCGGCGAGGACCTCGACCCGCAGCGCCTCGTCTCCGAGTTCGACGCCGTCGTGATCGCCGCGGGCACCGGCAAGGTGCCGCGGCTGGGCGTGCCGGGCGAGGACCTCGAGGGCGTCACCGACGCCCTCGACTTCATCGCCGCGACGAAGATGGCCGAGAAGGACGGGCTCGCGCACCTCTACGACGTGAAGGTGGGCCGCGAGGTCATCGTCGTCGGGGCCGGCAACACGGCCGTGGACGCGGCCACGATCGCCCGGCGCCTGGGCGCCGACCGCGTGACGATGGTCTACCGGCGCGGCTTGGGCGATATGCCCGCCTACGACCACGAGGTCGCGTTCGTGCGCAACGAGGGCGTCGACATCAGGCTCCTGACGCAGCCCGTCGAGTTCCTCGGCGAGGGCGGCAGGGTCGTGGGCGTGCGCTGCGTGCGCATGGCCCTCGGCGAGCCCGACGCCAGCGGTAGGCGCAGCCCCGAGCCCGTGCCCGGCAGCGAGTTCGTCCTGCCCGCCGACCAGGTGGTCCTCGCGATCGGCCAGGAGAAGCGCCTGGGCCTCTTCGCGGCCTTCGGCCTCGAGGTCGCGCACGGCTACGTCAAGACCGACGCCGAGCTGAGGACCTCGCACCCCAAGGTCTTCGCCGCCGGCGACTGCGCGCGCCTCACGGGCCACGCGCTCACCGTGACGGCGGCCCAGGACGGCAAGATCGCCGCCAAGGCCATCGCGCGGCAGCTCGGCCTCGACGTGCCGGCGCCAGCGCCGGGCGAGCCCACCGGGAGGCCGATCCTCACGCAGCCGCCCGTGCGGGAGCAGGTAGGAGGCGTCGGTGGCTGACCTGACCACTGTCTTCGCGGGCGTGAGGTCGCCCAACCCGTTCTGGCTCGCCTCGGCGCCGCCCACGAACACCGCCTACCAGATCAACAAGGCGTTCGAGTACGGCTGGGGCGGCGCGGTGTGGAAGACGATCGGCGACCCGGTCCTGAACGTCTGCAACCGCTACGGAGCGTTCGAGATGGGCGGGCAGAAGCTCCTGGCGATCAACAACGTCGAGCTGATCTCGGACAGGCCGCTCGCGGTGAACCTCAAGGAGATCGCCGAGGTCAAGCGACTGTGGCCCGACCGCGCCGTCGTGGTCTCAGCGATGGTCTCCTCGAACCCCGAGGCGTGGCGGACCATCGTCCAGCAGATCGAGGACACGGGCGCCGACGCGATCGAGCTGAACTACGGCTGCCCGCACGGGATGTCCGAGCGGGGGATGGGCGCGGCCGTCGGCCAGGTGCCCGAGTACTGCTCGCTGATCACGAGCTGGGTGACCGAGGTCGCGAGCATCCCCGTGATCGTGAAGCTCACCCCCAACGTCACCGACATCACCAAGCCGGCCCGGGCGGCCGTCGCCGGACGCGCGAACGGCCTGTCGCTGATCAACACGATCAACTCGATCGTCGGCGTCGACCTCGACAGCTTCGAGCTCCGGCCCAACATCGGCGGCAAGGGCGGCCACGGCGGCTACGCCGGCCCGGCGGTGAAGCCCATCGCGCTCCACATGCTCTCGCAGGTCGCGATCGACCCCGAGGTGAAGGCCGCGGGCGTGCCGATCTCCGGCATGGGCGGCGTGCAGACCTGGCGCGACGCCGCCGAGTTCCTGCTCCTGGGCGCGACGACGGTGCAGGTGTGCACGGCCGTGATGCACTACGGCTTCCGGCTCATCGAGGACCTCACCGACGGCCTCTCGAACTGGCTCGACTCGAAGGGCATCTGCAGCGTCTCCGAGGTCGTCGGGGCCTCGACGCACAGGGTCTCCGACTTCGGCGACCTCGACCTGTCGTTCAAGACCGTCGCGCGCATCGACGAGGACAAGTGCATCCAGTGCAACCTCTGCTACGTCGCCTGCGACGAGGGCGCCCACCAGTGCATCGACCTCACCGTCGACGGCGTGCGCATCGACCCGGCGGCGCTGGCGGCCGACAGGGCGAGCCTCAAGGCCGGCGTCGGCCCGCAGGGCCGCAAGCCGCAGCCGAAGGTGCGCGAGGAGGACTGCGTCGGCTGCGACCTGTGCAGCCTGGTGTGCCCGGTCGAGGGCTGCATCACGATGGTCGAGGTGCCGCCGGAGAGGCCGAGCGTGACGTGGAACGAGCTGGTGCGCACGCGCCCCGACGTCACGACCGACTGGGACGCGATGAACGCCTACCGCGCGGAGATGGGCATCGACATCCACTGAGGGCGCCGGCGCGGCGCCGAGGCGCCCGCGAGGGCGACAGCGAGGGAGACGCATGAGCCTACTGATCAAGAACGGCGAGGTCGTCACGCCCGGCGGCCGCATCAGGGCCGACGTCTACTGCGAGGGCGAGGTGATCGCCGCCCTGGGGCGGGACCTGGAGGCCCCGCCCGGCGCCGAGGTCATCGACGCCACGGGCAAGTACGTGTTCCCGGGCTTCATCGACCCGCACGTGCACATCTACCTGCCCTTCATGGGCACGGCCACGAAGGACACGCACGCGACCGGCTCGCAGGCCGCGCTCGTGGGCGGCACGACGACGTACATCGAGATGCTTGCCCCCAGCCGGCACGAGGACCTCCGCGAGGGCTACGCGCACTGGCGGCGGCTCGCCGAGGGCTGCTCGGCGTGCGACTACACGTTCCACATCGGCGTCACGCGCTTCGACGACGAGACCGAGGCCGTCCTGCGGGACCTCGTCGCCGACGGCATGACGTCGTTCAAGGTCTTCCTCGCCTACGAGGGCTTCTTCGGCGTCACCGACGACGAGCTCTACTCCACGCTCAAGCTGGCCAAGGAGCTCGGCGTCGTCGTGACGGCGCACTGCGAGAACTCGGGCCTCATCGCGGCGATGCAGCGCTCCCTCCTCGCCGAGGGCAAGACCGGCCCCGAGTGGCACGAGCCGAGCCGCCCCGACGTCGTCGAGGCGGCGGGCACGGCGAAGTTCGCGACCTTCCTCGAGATCACCGGCGCGAAGGGCTACGTCGTGCACCTGTCGAACGCCAAGGCCCTGCGCGAGGCGGTCGAGGCGAAGCTCAGGGGCGTGGACATCAGCGTCGAGGCCGTGATCCCGCACCTCGTGCTCGACAAGAGCTACGCCCAGAGGCCCGACTTCGAGGGCGCGAAGTACGTGATGAGCCCGCCCCTGCGCACGGTCGAGGACCAGCGCGCCCTGTGGCGCGGGCTCGCCCGCGGGCTCGTCGACACCGTCGGGACCGACCACGCGCCGTTCGACGTCGAGCAGAAGGCGATGGGCAGGGAGGCGTTCACGCAGATCCCGAACGGCATGCCCGCGATCGAGGACCGCGTGAACCTGCTCTACACCTACGGCGTCAGCCGCGGCGACCTCACGCTCGAGCGCTTCGTCGAGGTCGCGTCGACGAACGCGGCGAAGCTCTTCGGCCTCTACCCGCGGAAGGGCACGATCGCCGTCGGCTCGGACGCCGACATCGTCGTCTACGACCCGACGTACCGCGGCGCGATCAGCGCCCAGACGCACAAGATGAACGTCGACTACAGCGCCTTCGAGGGCATGGAGATCGACGGCCGCCCCAGCGTCGTCACGGTGCGCGGGGAGGTGGCCGTGCGGGACGGCGAGTTCGTCGGCGACCCCGGCCGCGGCAGGCTCCTCAGGCGCAAGCCGCTCCGTGGCTGAGGGTCGCTCCCCCGCCTCGGTGCCGGGCGGCGCCCCCGTGATCTCGGTGCGCGGCGTCAGCAAGGTCTTCCAGGTCGGCAAGGGGGAGGCCGTCGCGCTGCAGGACGCCGACCTCGAGGTGCGTCAGGGCGACTTCGTCAGCTTGATCGGCCCCTCGGGCTGCGGCAAGACGACGCTGATGCGCCTCATCGCCGACCTGACCGAGCCCACCACGGGCGAGATCGACGTCGCGGGCAAGACGCCCAGGCAGGCGCGCGAGGACCGCGAGTACGGCTACGTGTTCCAGGCGCCCGTGCTCTACGAGTGGCGCACGGTGCTGGCGAACGTCACGCTGCCGCTCGAGATCATGGGCTTCGACAGGTCGAAGCGTCGCGAGCGGGCGCGCGAGCTGCTGAGGATGGTCGGCCTCGAGCGCTTCGAGCGCTCCTACCCCTGGCAGCTGTCGGGCGGCATGCAGCAGCGCGTGTCGATCGCCAGGGCGCTGGCCTTCGACCCCAAGCTCCTGCTGATGGACGAGCCGTTCGGCGCCCTCGACGAGATCACGCGGGAGGCCATGAACCTCGAGCTCCTGCGCCTGTGGCAGGAGACGCGGAAGACGGTCGTGTTCGTCACCCACTCGATCGCCGAGGCCGTGTTCCTCTCGACGCGCATCGTCGTCATGACCGCCAGGCCGGGCCGGATCCGCGAGGTCATCGACGTGGACCTGCCCTACCCGCGCACGGCGGCCACGCGCGAGACGCCGCGCTTCTTCGAGCTCACGACCCAGGTGCGCGAGGCGCTCCGCGGCGTCGAGCACGGCCAGGGCGCGGCGCCGAGCCCGCGCGTCGCCGAGAGGTCGGTGGGCTACTGACCGTGGCCCGTGTGAAGCGCGCCCTGCCGGTCGTCGTCGTAGTGGCCTTCCTGCTGGCCCTGATGTACCCGGTCGCCCTCCTGCTCGGCATGCCGCTGGCCCGGGCGCGCATGGGCAGCGTCTCGAACTGGGTGCGCGAGACCGTGGCGGCGCTGCCCGTCGCCGACGCCGACGCCGGCGGCGAGCGGCTGCCCTTCGGCGGCGCCGGGGACGTCGACGAGCGCCTCGCCGCGCTCGCGCGTGGCACGGCCGTCGTCGTGCGGGGCTCCGAGGTGCTGGCGGCGGGCGTCGACCTCGCCGACGGCGCGGCCGTGCTGCCGTCGCCGCTCGCTGGTCCCGCCGCCGAGCTGGGCCCGCCGCTCGCGCCGCTGCCCGCCCCCGCGGGCTCGCCGGGGCTGGCGGGCCGCCTCCACCGGCTGCCCGACGCCGGCCTCGTCGGCGCGCCCCTCTACCGCGACGGCCGGCTGCTGCGCCGCGGCTCCGCGCCCGCGCTGGAGCGCGCCGACGGCGCCCGGCGCGACTTCACTGTCCCCGGCGCCGGCCGCCGGTCGGGCGACGCGCCCGCCGTGGCCGTCGTGGCCGGCGCGGCGCTGCTCGAGGGCGAGGGCTTCGAGCTCGAGGGGGACACGCTGGTCTTCGACGCGCCCCCGGCCTTCAACGCGCCCGTGAGCCTGCTGACCGCCGACTACGAGGTCCTCGACCCCGCCGCCGGCACGGTGGTCCTGCGCGACCCGCTGCCGCCCGGCTCCGCGCTGAGGGCGGCCAGGAGCCACGTCGCCCTGGCCGAGGGGCTGGTCGGCGCGGTCGACGGCGAGAACCGCACGTTCACCCTGCAGCACGTCCCCGTCCTCGAGACCGACCCGGCCAGGGTCCTCTACCTGGACGACACGCCGCTCTCGGGCGCCGCCGAGCGGCCCCAGGAGCGCGTCGACGGCAGCCAGCGGACGTTCACCTTCCCGTCGGACAGGGGGATCGTGACCGTCGACGGCCGGGAGCTCGTCGCGGGCAGGGACTACGAGCGCGCCGGCGACGTCGTGACGTTCGCCGCGCCGCCGCCGCGCAACGCCGCCGTCAGGCAGTACCCCGACTACCGGGTCAGCGACCCGAACGCGGGCACGGTCACGCTGGCGGTCCCGCCGGCGCCGGGCCAGACGGTGTGGGCCGCGGCCTACACCTACTACGCCCACCCGGCCTGCGGGGAGACGGCCTTCGAGTGCTTCCTCGGGCTGCCCCAGCACCCCGTGCCGTTCCCGCACTGGGTCGCCGAGCGCGTCGTGCCGTTCTTCACCGCCTACCCGTTCTCCGACACGCGCAACGTCGTCAGGGCCACGCTCTACACCGCCGCCGGCACGCTGGTGTCGCTGGCCTTCGGGACCCTGATCGGCGTGCTGCTGGCCGTGGCGTTCGTGCGCGTCAAGCCGTTCGAGCAGGCGCTGCTGCCGTGGGTGATCGCCTCGCAGACGATCCCCGTGATCGCCCTCGTGCCCGTGCTCGTGGCCGTGCTCGGGAACCTGGGCGTGACCGTGCAGACGAGCCTGGTGCCGGCGGCGATCGTCGGGGCGTACATCGCGTTCTTCCCGATCACGGTCGGGACCGTGACGGGCCTCCGGTCCGTCGACCCGCTGGCCCTCGACCTCATGAAGGCCTACGCGGCGTCGCCGCTGCAGTCGTTCCTGAAGCTGCGCTTCCCGGCGGCCGTGCCCTACCTGTTCACGAGCCTGAAGCTCGGAGCGGCGGCCGCCCTGGTCGGCGCGCTCGTCGCCGAGGTCGAGTCGAACAACCGCCTCGGGCTCGGCTACGCGATCATCGGCCAGGTCCAGGCCGGCGACGTCGCCGACGTCTGGATCCTCCTGGGCATCTCGGCCCTCCTCGGCATCGGCCTCGTGTCCCTGGTCGGGCTCCTGCAGCGCCTGGTCGCGCCGTGGCAGCGGACCGGCCTCGCGGCCGGGGCGGAGGACGGCTGATGGCCGCCGGGGGCGCGCTGCGCGGGGTCGCGGCCGGCCGCGGGGCCATGACGGCGGCGGGGCGCCGCGCGCTGGCGCTCGTCGCCCTCACGGCCCTCGGGGTGGCCGTGGCGTTCGCGGCGGTGGCGCTGCAGCGCGGCCGGCCGGGCGCCGCCGGGCCCCTCTACTGGGCGGCGCTCCTCGGCGGGCTGCTGCTGGCCGTCCTGGCGGCCGCGCGCCTCAGCCTGCAGAGCGCCGAGGACGCGGCGGACCGCGCCGGCGCCGCGCTGGTCGCCCGCCTGCAGCGGGTGCTGCCCGTCGCGACCGTGCCGTTCGTGCTCCTGCTCACGTGGGAGGGTCTGGTGCTGGGCTTCCGCGTGCCCGCCGGCATCTTCCCCTCGGTCGCCAGCATCGGCCAGGCGCTGGTGCGCGCGTGGCCCGTGCTCGTCGCCGACGCCTACCTGACGTTCGTGCGCGAGGTGCTGTTCGGGTTCGCGCTCGGCCTGCTCCTCGGCTTCGTGACCGGCACGCTGATCGCGTTCAGCACCTTCCTGCGGCGCGGCTTCCTCCCGCTGGCGACGGCGTTCGGGGCCGTGCCGATCGTCGGCCTGGCGCCGGTCCTCGGCCGCGCCCTGGGCGTCGACTGGGAGTCGAAGGCCGCCGTCGGCGTGATCGTCACGTTCTTCCCGGTCGTCCTCAACACCGTGCAGGGGCTGACCTCCGTCGAGCCGCTGAAGCTCGAGCTCCTCAGGTCGTACGCCGCGCGGCCGCTGCAGGGCTTCCTGGCCCTGAGGCTGCCGAACGCCCTGCCCTACGTGTTCACGTCGCTGAAGGTGGCGATCGTGCTGACGGTCGTCAGCGTGATCGTCGCCGAGTTCCTGATCCCCGGCCCGCCCAGCGGGTTGGGGCAGCGCATCAGCCTCTCGGCCCACCGCGGCCAGTTCGACGTGGTCTTCGCCGCGATCTTCGTCTCGAGCGTGCTCTCGATGCTCCTCTACTGGACGGTGCAGCTCCTCGAGCGCTGGCTGCTGGCGTGGCACCCGTCGTCGCGGGGCGGCTGAGGGCTCCCGGGGCCTTCACTCACGGCGCGTCCTCGCGCCGCCCGTGGCATGATGGCCGGCAAGGTCGACAACGAGGAGGTTCGGCATGCTGCGTCGGTTCGGTACGGCACTGGCTGTGGTAGGGCTCCTGGCGGGCGGAGGGGCTTTCGCCCAGGAGCTGGTCCCCATCAACTTCCAGTCGAAGTGGTTCCCCCAGGCTCAGTTCGCCGGCTACTTCGTCGCCCAGGAGAAGGGGTTCTACGCCGAGGAGGGCCTCGACGTCACGATCCTCGACGGCGGCAACGTGAACCCGACGGTCCAGGTCGCGTCGGGCAACGCCGACTTCGGCACCGACTGGGTGGCGAACATCCTCGCCCAGCGCGAGCAGGGCCTCGAGGTCGTGACGATCGCGCAGGTCTTCCAGGACTCGGGCTACCGGCTCGTCGCTCTCGCCGACTCCGGCATCGAGGAGATCGCCGACCTCGCCGGGCGCCGCGTGGGCGTCTGGGCGTTCGGCAACGAGTTCGCCGCCGAGGCCGTGTTCGCCGCGGCCGGCTTCACCTCGAACCTCGACCCGTCCGAGACCGACCCCGACATCGACGCGGTCGTCTACGCGTTCGACCCGTCCCTCGTGTTCCCGCACGAGGTCGACGCCGCCAGCGCGATGACCTACAACGAGCTCGACCAGATCGTGGGCCTCGGCTACCCGCTCGAGCAGCTCGTGATCCTCGACCCGGCCGACATCGGCGCGGACCTCCTGGAGGACAACATCTTCACGCGTCCCGACGTGCTGGCCAGCGACGACTTCAAGGGCTCGGGGCTCTCCGGCCGCGAGGTCGCCGAGCGCTTCGTGCGCGCCTCGATCAGGGGTTGGGAGTACGCCGTCGAGAACCAGGAGGAGGCGGTGCAGATCGTGCTGCAGTACTGCGGCGACACCTGCGCCGGCTCGGGCACGACCCAGAGCCCGCTGATCCACCAGACCTGGCAGATGGCCGAGACGGCCAAGCTCGTCAAGCCCACGCCCGACACCGTCGTCGGCGCCCTGAACCGCGAGGCCTACGAGCGCTCCGTCGACCTGCTCGTGGAGGTCGGCCTCATCAGCGCCCCGGTGGCGTTCGAGGACGCCGTCGACCCGTCGGTCTTCGAGGCGATCTCGGGGCAGTAGCACTCTCCGCACCAGTGGTCCCCGCGCCCGGCGCCCCGCGCGCCGGGCGCGGCGTCTCGGCCGGCGCGCGCGCACGAGGACGGGCGGGAGGCGGCCGTGCGCCTCACGTCTCACATCTTCCTCTCACGTTTCGAGTAGGATCGACCGCGAGCCTCCCTGCTTCTTCTTCCACGCCGTCGCCACACAGGTGGTTGGCTCGGCGGCGGGCCGGCGCTCGGGGGGACGAGTACGCCGCGCCCGCCTCACGCTCGGGACCACCGAGCGGGAGAGGTTGGGGCATGGACACCTGGCTACCGATCGTGATCCAGCTAGTGGCGGGCGCGTTGGGCGGCAACCTGGCCGGCAGCCGCGGCCAAGGCTCGGGCATGGGCGCCACCGGCAACACGCTCGCCGGCGCCGCCGGCGGCCTCGGCCTGGCGCAGCTGCTGCAGCTCCTCGGCCTCGGCGCCGGCGGGGGCGCGCTCGACGTCGGCTCGCTCCTGACGTCGGTCCTGGGCGGCGGCGTGGGGGGCGGCGTCCTCACGGCCATCCTCGGCGCCGTGATGGGAGGGACCCGCAAGGCGACCTGAGCCTCACGGCCTAGCGAGCGCGCCCGGTGCCCCGAGGTACCGGGCGCTTCCCGTGCGGTCCAGGACCGCGAGAGCCCGAGCGGCGTGACCCGACGACGGGTCGCTCGCGGACCGCGGCTCGGCCCCGGGGGGACGACGCCGGCACGCCGACCGGCGTGCCTAACCGGCCGCCAGCGGCGCCGTGTCCTCGCGCGTCAGCAGCTCCTCCACCCGCGGCCGCGCCGACTCCGCGGCGGCGGCGTCGAGGAACGCCAGGCGCAGGCGCCGCGCGAGCACGTCGTCGGCGGTGCAGGCCAGCTCGACGTCGCGGGCGTAGACGACCTCGGCCTCGAGGTAGGGGTGGCCGGGCGCCAGGCGCTGGCCCAGCCCGTCGGCCGCGAGGCGCGCCACGTCCTCAGCCCTGTCGCCGTAGGCGCGGTGGAGGTGGAGGGCGACGTCCTCGGGCAGGCCGTGGACGGACCGCAGGCGCGCGTGGCCCTCCGGCTCGAAGCGCTCGGCGCCCACCAGCGGCATGTCGTGGGTCACGCACCCGCGCGCGGGCGTCAGGTCGCCGACCGCGACCGCCGCGTCGACGGTGTCCTCGGCCATGCTGCGGTACGTCGTCCACTTCCCGCCGGTGACCGTGACGAGGCCGGAGCCGGAGGTCGCGATCACGTGGTCGCGCGACAGGCGCGCCGTGGCTTTGCCCTCGCCCCCGCCGGCCTCGGGCTCGACGAGGGGCCGCAGGCCGCTCCAGGCGGAGAGGACGTCGGCGGCTTCCACGGGCAGGTCGAAGTAGCGCCTGACGTGCCTGAGGATGTACTCGACGTCAGCGTCGCTCGCGACCGGGTCGGCCTCGACGGGCGCGGGGTTGTCGGTGGTGCCGACGAGCGTGTGGCCCAGCCACGGCAGCAGGAACAGGACGCGGCCGTCCTCGGTCTTGGGGATCAGGAGGCCCGTGTCGGGCGGGCTGAAGCGCGCGGGCAGCACGACGTGGACGCCCGAGCTGGTCTTGAGCATGTCGGGCGCGTCGGGGTCGTCGAGGCGGCGGATCGCGTCGGCGAACGGGCCCGTGGCGTTGACGACGACGCGCGCCGACACCTCGACGGGCGCCGCGCCGGGGTCGAGCCTGTCGACGACCTCGGCGCCGGCGACGCGTCCGCCGCGCTTCACGAGGGAGACGACCTCGGCGTGGTTCGTCACGACGGCTCCGTGCTCGGCGGCCGTCAGGGCCAGCGTGACGTTCATGCGGGCGTCGTCGAACTGGCCGTCGTGGTACTCGACGGCGCCGCGCAGGCCGTCCCTCTTCAGCATCGGGAACCGCTCCGCCGCCTCGGGCCTGCCGAGGAGCCGGCTGGGGGCGAGGTTGGCCTTGCCCGCGAGCATGTCGTAGAGCTTGAGGCCCGTGAAGTAGTAGGGCAGCTCGAGCGCCCCGTAGATGGGCGTGAGGAGCGGCAGCGGCCGCGCGAGGTGCGGGGCGTTGCGCAGCAGGACGGCCCGCTCGCGCAGGGCCTCGCGCACGAGCGAGAACTGCGAGCGGTCGGCGTGCTTGACCGCCTGCTCGAGGTAGCGCACGCCGCCGTGGACGAGCTTCGTGCTGCGGCTGCTCGTGCCGGCGGCGAAGTCGGAGCGCTCCACGAGGGCGACCTTGAGCCCGCGGCTCGCGGCGTCGAGCGCCGTGCCGGCCCCCGTGGCGCCGCCGCCGATCACGAGCACGTCGAAGCTCTCGGTGGCCAGCCGGGCGAAGGCTTCGCCGCGCCTGCGGGCCGCGCCCGTCACCCGCCGTCCTCCCAGGCCAGCAGGGCCTCCGCCGTGGGCTCGTCGATGACCAGCGTGCCGAGGAAGCCGCCCCGCAGGGCGCCGACGACGCCGGGGAGCTTCTTCTCGCCGGCCACGAGGCAAACGGCGTGGTCGTGGCTCGCCAGGGCCGCCAGGTCGGGGCCGCTCGAGCGGCCGTTCATGGCGATGTCGCGGTAGCTGCCGTCCGCACGGAAGAAGACGGTCGCGATGTCGCCCACCACCCCGTCGGCGCGCAGCGCGTCGAGCTCGCTCTGCTCGACGTACCCGGCCTTGTAGACGTAGCTGTCGGCGTCGGGGACGCCGATGCTGAAGATCGCGACGTCCGCGGCCGCCGCCAGGGCACGGGTGCGGGCGATCGCGCGCTCCCGGAACATCGCCTCCTTGGTGGCCGGGTCGTCGAAGTAGGCGGGTATCGGCAGCAGGTGCGCCCGCGCCGCGTAGTTGGCGGCGAACGCCGCGACGATGTCGGCGGCGTAGGTCGTGCCCAGCCCGCTGTTGCCCGAGCCGTTCATCTGCACGACGTTCACGCCCGGCAGCGGCTTGGGGATCAGCTTCGAGGCCAGCAGCGACACCGTCGCGCCCCAGGCGAGCGTGATCGTGGTGCCGGGCCCGACGAGGCTGTTGAGGTAGTGCGCGGTGAAGGTCGCGACGGCGAGCTGACGCTCGGCGACGTCGGCGTCGGGAAGGGCCGGCACGACCTTGACGTCGTCGACGCCGTAGGCGCGCTCGAGCCGGGTCTCGAGCGCGAGCTGCCGCTCGCGGTGGTCGATGACGCGGAACTCGACGAGCCCGTGGGAGCGGGCCCAGCTGAGGAGGCGCGAGACCGTGGGGCGCGCCAGGCCGAGCTGCCGGGCGATGGCCGTGGTCGTGAGGCCCAGGTGGTAGTACATCCTGGCCACCTTCAGGGCGGGCTCGAAGGCCGCGTCGTCGGCCCAGGTCACGGGCCCACCGCCCCCGCGCTCGCCGGCAGCGGCAGGCGCGCCGCCAGGTCGTTCATGTCCTCGACGACGAGGTCCGGGACGTAGGGGCTCCCGTCCAGGTCGCCCCGCGTGGCCTCGCCGGTGAGCGTCAGGACGGCGAGGAAGCCGTGCTCGTTGGCCATGCGCACGTCGGTGTAGAGCCTGCCGCCGACGAACGCCACGCGTGCCGGCGGCGCGGCCCCGCGCGCCGCCCCCTGGGTCACCAGGCGCTCGCGGATCGCGGCGGCCATCGCGGCGCTGGGCTTGCCGATCACCTCGGGCTCGCGCCCGGTGGCGGCGGCGAACAGCGCGATGAACGCGCCGCAGTCGGGCACCGGGCCGGTGGGCGTGGGGCACACGAGGTCGGGATGCGTCGCGAGGTAGGGGAGGCCGGCCCGCAGGAGGTCGGCGGCCGCGCGCACCTTGGCGTAGTCGAGGGTCGTGTCGAACGTCAGGACGACGGCCTGCGGGTCGGCGTGGTCGTGCCTGACGCCGGCGGCCGCGTACTCCGCCCTCACCGCCTCGGTAGCGACGAGGAAGGCGCGCGTCACGCCCTCGCGCCGCAGGCGGGCGAGCATGGCGTCGTTCGAGGTCAGCACGTGCGCGCGCTCGGCCGCGATCCCGAGGCCCCGCAGGCGCTCGACGTAGCGGGCGCCGGGCACGCTGGAGTTGTTCGTCGCGAACAGGTACGGCACGCCGGCCTCGTCGAGGCGGCCGATGAGCTCGCGCGCGCCGGGCAGCGGCTGATCGGAGAGGTAGACCGTGCCGTCGAGGTCGAAGGCGAGGGCGTCGGGGGCTTCCACGGCGACCTCAGGCCCCCGCCGCCGCGGCCCGCCGGTCCCACGTTACGTATGTTCGTGGCCCTCGCACAGGTGTCGCGAGATTAGCACTGGCCCCCACGAAGGTCAAGGAATCGCGTCCTGGAGGGCGTTACACCTGTTCTAACATGATTGACATCCGTGCAGAGGCGGTGCTACGGTTGCGCAACACTCATGCCGAGCTGCCGCCGCGGGCACCCGCGGCCGGCGGCGGCACGACAGGTGGAGACCCGCGGCGACCCCCGGCGCCCGACCTCGGGCGGGGAGCGGTGCGGGGCAGAGGAGGAGGAGCCGATGTCCATCCCAAGCGCCCGCAAGGGCACCCGACCCGTGGCAGCCCTAGCCGTGCTGGCCTTGCTCGTCTTCGGGCTCGCGCCCGTGGGGCTGGCGCAGGACTGCCCGAACCGCGGGCTGCTCGACGTCATGTACTGCGACGCCGACGGCGACCTCGTCGCCGACGCCCCCACCGACCCCAGCCAGTGGGTCGACCCCGACACGCTCTTCTTCGCCTACACGCCCGTAGAGGACCCGGCGATCTACGAGGACGTGTGGGACCCCTTCATCCAGCACCTGGCGCAGGTGACCGGCAAGAACGTCAGGTTCTTCGCCGTCCAGTCGAACTCGGCCGAGGTCGAGGCCATGCGCTCCGGCAGGCTCCACATCGCCGGCTTCTCCACCGGCCCGACGCCGTTCGCGGTGAACCTGGCCGGCGCGGTGCCGTTCGCGATCATGGGCAACGAGAACGGCGTGTTCGGCTACACGCTCCAGGTGTACGTCCGCGCCGAGTCGGACATCCACGAGATGGCCGACCTCCGGGGCAAGGTCGTGGCGCACACCGCCCCGACGTCGAACTCGGGCCACCAGGCGCCGTCGGTGCTGTTCCCGCCCCTCGGCGTCGTCCCGGGCGAGGACTACGAGATCGTCTTCTCGGGCAGCCACGACAACTCGATCCTCGGCGTCGTCGCCGGCGACTACGACGCGGCGCCCGTCGCCTCGGAGGTCGTCGAGCGCATGGCCGCGCGCGGCCTCTACGACCCGAACGAGCTCCGCATCATCTACGAGACGAGCCCGTTCCCCACCACCTCCTACGCCTACGCGCACAACCTGCACCCCGACCTCGTCGAGAAGATCAAGGAGGCGTTCTTCACCTTCGACTTCGTCGGCACGGCCCTCGGCGACGAGTTCGAGGGGCTGACCCAGTTCGTCCCCATCGAATACCAGAGGGACTGGCAGATCATCCGCGACATCCAGGAAGCCAACGGCGTCGTCTACACGCCCGCCGGGCTCGAGGCGCAGTAAGGCGAGTAGCGGGGCGCGCCCTGCCTCGGGCGCGCCCCGCTCGCTCCACGGGCGAAGCTATCTACGCATGATCCTAGATATCCAGAAGCTGTCCAAGCGCTACGGCCGCGGCGAGCTCGTGCTCAAGGACCTCGACCTCCACATCGAGGGCAGCGGCATCACCGCGATCATCGGCTCGTCCGGCGCCGGCAAGAGCACGCTCCTGCGCTGCGTCAACCGCCTCGTCGAGCCCACCTCGGGCTCGATCACGCTCGACGGCGTCGAGCTGACCGCGCTCAAGGGCGCCGAGCTGCGCAACCTCAGGCGCCAGGTCGGCATGATCTTCCAGAACTTCAACCTCATCGACCGCCTGAGCGTGATGGAGAACGTGCTCTCGGGCCGCCTCGGCTACGTCAGCTTCTTCCAGGCCGCGTCGCGGCGATACCCGCAGGACGACATCGACAGGGCGTTCGCCCTGCTCGAGCGCGTCGGCCTGCAGGACTTCGTGAACAAGCGCGCGGACACGCTCTCGGGCGGCCAGCGCCAGCGCGTCGGCGTCGTTCGGGCCCTGATGCAGGAGCCGAAGCTGCTCCTCGCCGACGAGCCGACGGCCTCCCTCGATCCCAAGACGTCGGTGCAGATCCTCGACCTCCTGAGCGACATCGCCAGCGAGCTCGGCCTCCCCGTGCTGCTGAACATCCACAACGTCTCCCAGGCCAGGCAGTTCGCCCAGCGCATCGTCGGCCTGCGCTTCGGCACGATCATCTTCGACGGCACGCCCGCCGACCTCGACGAGGAGGCCCTCGACAGGATCTACGAGGGCACGGCCGGCACCGGCGACGAGGACGACTGGACGCCCGTTCCCGCGGCCGCCGCCGCGGCCGCCCCGGCGGTGGCGGAGGACCGCTCGGCGTGAGCGTGGCCTCGCCCGCCGCGCGGCGCACCTGGCGGCGCCCGCCGGCCATCGCCAACCCCTACCTGCGCTACGGCCTCTACGGCCTGATCGCCGCCTACCTCGTGTGGGCGGTCACGTCGCTGCAGGTCAGCTGGGAGCGCGTCGTCCAGGGCATCCCGCGCGCCGTCACGATCTTCGGCCGCGCGCTCCCGCCCGACTTCTCCCGCCGCAGCCTGCTCGTCGACGGCTTCGTCGAGAGCATCCAGATCGCGATCATCGCGACGTTCCTCGGCGTACTCCTCAGCGTGGTGCTGGGCATCCTGGCGGCGCGCAACGTCGTGCCGCGGGCCGTCTACCTCGTCGGGCGCGCGATCATCGCGGTCGCGCGGAGCTTCCACCCCGTCATCGTCGCGATCATCTTCGTCAAGGCCGTGGGCTTCGGCCCCATCGCCGGCATCCTCACGCTGATCGTCTACTCGATCGGGTTCGTCGGCAAGCTGATGGCCGAGGCGATCGAGGAGATCGACCCCGGGCAGGTCGAGGCGGTGAGGGCCACCGGCGGCGGCTTCCTCAAGGTCCTGGCCTACGCCGTGTTCCCGCAGGTGCTGCCGCGGCAGGTCGGCCTCTCGATCTACCAGCTCGACAGCAACCTGCGCGCCTCCGCGATCGTGGGCATCGTCGGCGCCGGCGGCATCGGCGGCACGCTGACGAACGCGTTCAAGCGCTTCGACTACGACTTCGCCTTCGCGATCCTCATCGTCATGATCGCGATCATCCTCGTGAGCGAGGCCTTGAGCGGCCGCATCCGCAAGGGGCTGACATGACCTCCACCACCTCGACGCCGTCCCCCTACCGCTGGCAGCGCTTCACGACCGCCCAGCGCCTCGTGCGCTTCGTCGCCTACCTCGGCACCGTGGCGGTGCTGGTGTGGGCCGTCCGCGACCTCGACATCTACTGGCCGTGGGTCTGGGACGCGCCGGTGCAGATCCGCGACCTGTTCGTGCGCATGAGCCCGCCCAAGCTCACGGGCCTCGTCCCCATCGGCCAGGCGCTGATCGAGACCGTCCACATCGCCACGCTGGCGACGGTCCTGTCCCTGCTGCTGGCGCTGCCGACCGCCTACCTGGCGGCGCAGAACACCACGCCGCACCCCGCGCTGCTGTGGCTGGCCCGCCTGATCGTCGTATCGACCCGCTCCGTGAACACGATCATCTGGGCGCTCCTGTTCGTGGCGATCTTCGGCCCCGGCGTCGTGGCCGGCATCCTCGCGATCGCGTTCCGCTCGATCGGGTTCGTGGGCAAGCTGATGGCCGAGGCGATCGAGGAGATCGACAAGCGCCAGGTCGAGGCGATCGAGGCCACCGGCGCCGGGCGCGGCAAGGTCGTGCTCTACGGCATCGTGCCGCAGGTCCTGCCCGCCTTCTTCGCCGTGGCGATCCTGCGGTGGGACATCAACATCCGCGAGTCGACAGTGCTCGGCCTCGTCGGCGCCGGCGGCATCGGCCTGATCCTGCAGGGCGCCATCGACCTGTTCGACTGGCAGACCGTGGCTACGGTGCTGATCGCGATCCTCGGCGTCGTCGTCCTCGGGGAGTTCGTCTCGGCGGCCCTCAGGCGTCGCGTCCTCTGAGCGCCCGTGCCGCCGCGCCGCGGCCGCGCGTCGTGTCGCGCCGCGGCGAGACTCCCGGGGTCGCGGTCTGGCGAGCCTCCAGGTGTCGCGGGCTGGCGAGCGGCCCTGCCGCTGGGCGACCCGTCCTCTCCCGGCCCTCGCGCCGGCGCCCGGCAAGTGCGCGCCGCGACCGACGCGCGCCCGCATCTGCCCTAGCGTGTCGCCAGGTCCAACGGGAGGTGCAGCATGATCACGATGATGATGGTCGTCGGTGGAGCCGCTCTCCTGCTCGGCGTCGTGCGCACCGTCTACTTCATGTCGGTCACCGCGGGCCGCGCCGAGACGGCCGGCTCGCGCACCATGGAGGGCATGCTCCTGAACATGGTGCTGATGGTGTTCGGCCTGCTGGTCTTCGGCCTCGGCCTGCTCTGGGCCATATACGGCGTCTCGTCCTGAGCTCCGGGCGGGCGCCCCGAGCGCGGAGGCGCCGCCGCCGCTCCGCCGCCCGCGCGAGGGAACGCGTCCCTGGCGCTCGTGAGCGCGGCGCGGGGCCGCTCGGCGACGGGACGGACCCCGGGCCACGGCCGGTCGTCCCGGGCGTTCGGAGGGGCCGCCCCAACGTGTAACCTCGTGTCAGAGACGCTGTCGGTGACACCGCGACCGCGGGCGCCGGCGGCGCAGCGACTAGGAGGCGAATGATCCTACTCTTCATCGTCCTGTTCGTGGGCACCCTGCTCGTGCAGGGCTACCTGCGCAACACGTACGCCAAGTGGGGTCGCGTGCCCGCCGCCTCCGGCTTGACCGGGGCCCAGACGGCGCGCGCGATCCTCGACGCCAACGGCCTGCACGACGTGCGCGTCGTGGAGGTGCCCGGCCAGCTCACCGACCACTACGACCCCCGCAAGAAGGTCGTGTCGCTCTCGCCGGCGAACTTCCGCGGCGCCACCGTCGCCGCCCACGCGGTGGCTGCTCACGAGGTCGGCCACGCGATCCAGCACGCCAACGGCTACGCGCCGCTGCAGGTCCGTACGGCCCTGGTGCCCGTCGCCACGCTGGGCGCGAACTTCGCGCCCTGGCTGATCATCCTCGGCGCCTTCATCGGCGCCCTCGGACTCGTGCAGCTGGGCGTCCTGCTCTTCGGCGCCGCCGTGCTGTTCCAGATCGTCACGCTGCCCGTCGAGTTCAACGCCAGCAGCCGCGCCGCCGACCAGCTCGCCACCCTCGGCATCGCCACGACCAGCGAGGTGGGGGGCACGCGGCAGGTCCTGAACGCCGCCGCGCTGACGTACGTCGCGGCCGCGGCCGGCTCGATCATGTACCTGCTCTACTACCTGTCGATCTTCATGGGCAACCGCGACTGAGGACGGCCCTCCCGGCCCTCAGTCGGCGCTCAGGGCGAGCGCCTCGCGCGCCAGGCCGATGAGTTCCTCGGGGGTCGCCTGGCGCGCCTTGGCCTCGAGCGACGCCCGCGTGTAGGCGTCGAGGCGGTTCTCGAGCATCCGGCCCAGGCGGCCCTGCCGCTCCACGTTCACCGGCGCCACCGGCACCTTGAGCCGGTGGCGCCACGCCTCGGCGCCCGCCAGCAGCCGGTACGCCTGCTCGTGCCTGCCCAGCAGGCCGAGGTAGGCGGCGGCGCCCTCGACGTACAGCACCTCGATCACCGGGGCGCCCTGGCGCGTCGCCAGCTCGAGGCCCCGCGCCAGCCGCTCGCGGGCCGCCGCCAGGTCGCGGCGGATCAGCGCCACGCGCGCGAGGTCGTAGAGCACGAACGAGGCGCCGCGGTCCTCGCCCTGCGCCTCGCGCACGGCCAGGGCGCGCTGGCCCTCGGCCTCGGCGGCCTCGAGCTGGCCCATCTCGATCGCGATCAGGCAGCGGCGGTGCCACACGTTCGCGCGGCCGCCGCGCAGGTCGAGCTCCTCGTAGAGCGCCATGACCTCGTCGGCGAGGCGCTCGGCCTCGGCGATGTCGCCGCGGTGCCAGGCGCTTACGCTGAGGTTGTCGACGGCGTAGGCGTAGCCCAGCGTGTCCTCGATGGCCTCGGAGAGGTCGCGGCTCTTGCGGTAGTGCGCCTCGGCCTCCTCGTGCCTGCCCAGGTCGAGCGCGACGTTGCCCAGGCTGAGGTACGTGTTCGCCTGGGCCTCGACGTCCCCCAGGCGCTCGGCCTTCTCCAGGCTCTCGCCCATCAGGCGCCTGGCCGTGTCGTAGTCGGCGGAGTTCTGGGCCAGCGCGCCCAGGGAGCGCAGGGCGGTGATCGCGCAGACGTCGTCGCCGAGCTCGCGGGCGATGGCCAGGGCCGCCTCCAGCTGCGGCTTCGCCCCCTTGAGGTCGCCCTGCCGCCAGGCGAGGACGCCGTCCGCCAGCAGCGCGGCGGAGCGGAGCTGGTCGGGGGCGTCCGGGGCGGCGTCGAGCAGCCGGCGCAGCCAGCGCCGGCCCTCGCTGAGCGCGCTGACGCGGTGCCAGTACGGCCGGAGGTCGGCCGCCATGCGCAGCGCCTCCAGGGTCCCGCCCGAGTCGTGCAGCCACGCGAGCGCCGCCCTGAGGTTGCCGTCGGAGGCGCGCAGCCGCCGCAGCCACTCCTGCTGCTCGGGCCCGCGCAGGGCCTCGCCGGCCACGGCGGCGAGCACGGCGAAGAAGCGGGCGTGCCGGCGCCGCAGCTCGTCCTTGCGCTCGTCCGACTCGAGGCGCTCGGAGGCGAACTCGCGCAGCGTCTCGAGCATGTGGTACGCCTCCTCGTCGGGGTCGACCCGCATGAGCAGGCTGGCGTCGACGAGGGCCGCGATGCCGTCGAGAAGCTCCGCGCCGCCCAGCACGCTCTCGATGGCGTCGAGGTAGGTGACGCCGTCGAACACGGCGAGGTGCGCGAAGAGACGCTGCTCCCGCTCCCCGAGCTGGTCGTAGCTCCAGGCGATCGTGGCGCGGAGCGTCTGCTGGCGTTCGGGCGCGTCGCGCGGGCCTCCCGTGAGGACGGGCAGGCGGCGCGTCATGCGCTCGAGGAGGGAGGCCGGCGGCAGCGTGCGCACGCGCGCAGCGGCCAGCTCGATCGGCAGCGGCAGGCCGTCGACGCGTCGGCAGATCTCGACGATGGCGGACACGTTCTCGGCGTCGAGCACGAAGCCGGGGCTGACGTCGTCGGCCCTGTCGACGAACAGCCGCACCGCGTCGAACGTCATGGCCTCCTCGGGCGTGAGCTCCGTGCCGGGCAGCGGCAGGGCCATCGGCGGCACCGAGAACGCGATCTCGCCGCGCGCGCGCAGCATCTGGCGCGACGTGACGAGCACCTTGACGTGCGGGGCGGCGGCGAGGAGGCGGGAGACGAAGGGCACGCCGGCGAGCAGGCCCTCGAAGTTGTCGAGGATCAGGAGCAGCGTGCGGTCCCGCAGGGCCTCCACCAGCCGGACCTCGGGCCCGACGCCCTCGGTCTCGCGCAGGCCCAGGGCGTTGAGCACCTCGGCCGGGAGCAGATCGGGGTCGCGCACGGCGTCGAGGGAGACGAACACGACGCCGTCGGGGAAGGCCTCCGCCACCAGGCCGGCGACCTCGATGGCGAGGCGGCTCTTGCCGATGCCACCGGGCCCGTGCACGGTCACGAGGCGCACGTTCTCGTCGCGCACGAGGTCGGCGAGCTGGGCCAGGAGCTCGTCGCGCCCGACGAAGGACGTGGGCGGGCGCGGCACCAGCGGCGTGGGGGGCCGCCCCTGGCGCTGGTCGTGCTCGGCCAGCGCGGGCCAGGCCGCCCCCGTCAGCTTGCGCCGCCTGAGGACGCCGGTCGCCCTGCCGGGCGCGTGGGAGCCCGAGCTCTCCGTCGCGGCGGGGCGCGCGGGGCGCGAGGAGGCCGCCGCGGCGGGTGCCGCCGCCGGGACGGCGGTGGCGGGCGACGCGGCCGGGGCGGCTTGGTAGCGCTGGGCGACGAGAGCGTCGAGGTCGTCGGCGAGGAGCCGGGCGAGCTCGTCGGGCGTACGGAAGCTCCGGTAGGTGGCGCGGCCCTCGGCGCGGGCGCGGTCGAGGAGCGCCGCGAGGCGCGGCTCGCGTCCGGGGGCGGGCTCCTTGACGTAGAGCAGCGCCGGCAGCCCGGCGGAGAGCAGGTGCTCCTCCTCGAGGCCCGACACCACGGCGCCGGGCGCCACCCAACCGTACGACTCGCCGTAGATGCCGACGAACACGTCGCTCTGGCGCAGGAAGGCCCGGTAGACCTCGGCGGGCGGGTGCGGCTCGGCGCCCGGCTCGGGCATGAGCGCCGTGTGCCTGAGGCCCTCGATGGCGCCGCCGGCGGCGCCGCGCTCGGCGGCGAGCTCGTCGCGGGCCGAGGAGACGAAGACGCGGAGGCGCCTAGTCGGGGCGTCGGCCCTGGGCGGCGGGGCGTACCCGGCGGCCGGCGGGGGCGGCGCCGCCGCGACCGACGACGGCCCGGCCGGCGTCCCGGCGGCCTGCACGAGACCGAGCCGCGCGGCACGCTTCTCCCGCCGGTCCGCGAGGAAGCGGGCGATGTTCGTGAGGTTGGCCATGATCGTGACGACCACGCCAACCGCGGTGAGTAACGCTATCGCCTCGGTCATGCGCCGGGACCCGCGCTCCAGGAAGACGCCTCACGTGTGGGTCGTGGCCTGAGTCTACGCCCGGCGGACCCGCCGCGCGAGGGGGAGGCGGCGCCGGCCCTCAGGCGACGTCGGCGAGCGCGGCGGCGATCGCGGCCGCGGCCGTGTCGACCTCCTCGGCCGTGACGATCAGCGGCGGGGCGATGCGGACGCAGTTGCCGTGCATGCCGCCCTTCCCCAGGAGCAGGCCGCGGCGCCGGGCGGCGGCGACGAACGCGTTCGTCCTGGCCGGGTCGGGCCGCTTGGCGGGGCCGGGCTCGACGACCTCGATCGCCTGCATCAGGCCCATGCCGCGGACCTCGCCGACGAACGGGAAGCGGGCGGGCAGGGCGTCGAGGTGCTGCCGCAGCCGCTCCCCCTGGCGCGCTGCGTTGCCGGCCAGGTCGTGGCGCTCGATGTACTCGACGGTCGCGAGCGCCGTGGCCATCGCCACGGGGTTGCCGCCGTAGGTCGAGAGGCTCGGGTGCGTCACGGCCGCCGCGATCTCGGGCGTCGTGATCGTGGCGCCGAGCGGGTAGCCGTTCGCGATGCCCTTGGCGAACGTCATGATGTCGGGGACGACGCCCCAGTGCTCGATCGCGCAGAGGTGCGTGCCGGTGCGCCCGAAGCCGGTCTGGACCTCGTCGATGATGAGCAGGCCGCCGGCCTCCTTCACGATCGGCTGCACGCGCTTGAAGTAGTCCTGAGGCGCGACGACGAAGCCGCCCACGCCCTGGATCGGCTCGGCGATGAGGGCCGCGATCCGGCCCTCGGTGGACGCCGAGATCACGTCCTCGACCTCGGCGACGCACAGGTCGAGGTAGGCGGACTCGGTCATGCCGGCGGGCCGGCGGAACATGTTCGGGCTGCGCACGTGCTTGACGTAGCCGTCGTACACCCGGCCGCTCTTCCACGGCGACTGCCCAGTGAGGCTCATGGCCGTCTGCGTGCGGCCGCTGTAGCCGTGCCTGAGGGCGATGACGTCCGTGTGGCCGGTGTAGGTGCGGGCCGTCATCACGGCCGTCTCGTTCGCCTCGCTGCCCGAGCTGGTGAAGAACGACACCGAGAGGTCGCCGGGCGTGATCGCGGCGAGCTTCTCGGCGAACGCGACCACCACCTCGTTGATGAACAGCGTCGAGGTGTGCTGCACCCGCCGGAGCTGCCGCTCGGTCGCGGCGGTCACCTCGGGGTTGCAGTGCCCGACGGAGACCGTGAGGATGCCGCCGAAGAAGTCGAGGTACCGGTTGCCCTCCACGTCCCAGACGTACATGCCCTCGGCGCGGTCGACGGCCAGCGGCTCGTCGCCGTAGAGCTGCATCCTGTTCGTCACCGGGTAGAGGACCTTCTCCTGCCTGGCCCTCAGCTCCCGCGTCCTCTCGCCGGCGCCCCTCATGCGCTCGGCGGCCGTCGGTCCCTGGCTCACGCGCTGCTCCTCCCGCGGTCCCGCCACGGCGGCGCCCTTCGCGCCGGTACCGCTGTCTGGCTCCGCGTACGTCCCAGAACGTATCAGATGCCCAGGTAGGCCCGTTGGATGGTCGGGTGGCCCATCAGCTCCGAAGAGGCCCCGTCGAGCACCAGGCGCCCGTTCTCGAGGACGTAGGCGCGGTCGGAGATCTTGAGGACCTGCCTGACGTTCTGCTCGACGAGCAGGATCGGCAGGCCCGTCTCGGACACGCGCCTGATCACGCTCATGACCTCGCGCACGAGCAGCGGGGCGAGCCCCAGGCTGGGCTCGTCCATGATCAGCATGCTCGGGTGCAGCATCAGGGCGCGCCCGATCGCGACCATCTGCTGCTGGCCGCCGGACAGCGCGCCGGCCGGCGCCTTGCGCTTGGCGTACAGGTCGGGGAAGAGCCCGTAGACGCGCTCGAACCCCTCCGGGCGCCTGGCGCGCGCCGGCGGGAGGTAGGCGCCGAGGCTGAGGTTCTCCTCGACGGTCATGTCGGGGAAGAGCTGCCGGCCCATCGGCACGTGCGCGAGGCCGCGGAGGGCGAGCTCGTGCGGCGTGAGGCCGCCGACGTCCTCGCCCCTGAGCACGATGCGGCCCCGCCACGGCCTGATCATCCCGGAGACGGCGCGGAGGATCGTCGACTTGCCGCTGCCGTTGCCGCCGACGAGCCCGACGAGCTCGCCCTCGCCCACGTGGAGGCTGACGCCGAACACGACCTGCAGCTCGCCGTAGCCGAGGTCGGCGTCGATGACCTGCAGCACGGGCTCCCGCGCCGCCGGGGTCGCGAGGTCGTGCCGGGCGCCGGGCGCCTCAGTCGTCATCGTCGGCTCCCAGGTAGGCCTCGACGACCCTCGGGTCGGTCACCACCTGCTGCGGCGACCCCGCGGCGATCAGCTCGCCGAACGCCAGCACGACGACCTCGTCGCAGAGCTCGGTGACGGCCTGCATGATGTGCTCGACCATGACGATCGCCATGCCGGAGCCGGCGAGCTCGCGCACGAAGGCGATCATGTCGCGCAGGGCCGGAGGGTTCAGGCCGGCCATCAGCTCGTCGAGGAACAGCACCTTCGGCTCGGTCGCGAGCGCCCTGGCCAGCTCGAGCCGGCGCCTGCGCGCGAGGTTCAGGTCGCCGGCAGGCTGGAGCGCCCTGTCGGCGAGGCCGACCCGCTCGAGCGCGGCCAGCGCGCGCCGTTCGGCCTCGTGCCTGTCGGCGGTGCGGAGGAACGCGCCCACGAGGACGTTCTCCAGCACGGTCAGGTCGTGGAACGGCCGCTCGACCTGGAACGTGCGCCCCATGCCCAGGCGGGTGCGGGCGTAGGCGGGCAGCCGCGTCACGCGCCGCCCGAACAGCCTGACCTCGCCGCGGGCCCGCACGTGGCCGGTGAGGGCGTTGAAGAGCGTGGTCTTGCCGGCGCCGTTGGGGCCTATGAGACCCACGATCCCGCCCTCGGGCACCCGCAGCGACACCCCGTTCACGGCCGTCAGCCCGCCGAACGTGACGGTGACCCGCTCAGCCTCGAGCGCTGCGGGCATACCGCCTCCTGACCAGGCGCCTGTCGAGCTCGCCGACGAGCCCGTGGGGCGCGAACAGCACGACGACCACGATCAGGGCGCCGTAGATGAGCAGGTTCGCCTCGGCGAACACGTTGCGGAACAGCTCGGCGGCGACGGTGAGGAGCGTCGCCCCGACCAGCGGCCCGAACAGGGTCCCGCGGCCGCCGATGATCGCGACCAGCGCGATGCGCACCGAGAGGTGCAGCTCGAACAGCGGCTGCGGCTGCAGCGCCGAGAGCACGATGCCGTAGAGGCAGCCGCCCAGGGCGGTGAGGGCGGCGGAGATCGCGAACGCCCACAGCTTGACGGCCTCGGGGTTGATGCCGGCCGCCTGGGCCGAGGGCTCGTCCTCGCGCACGGCGCGCATCTGGTAGCCGAGGCGGCCGCGCGTCAGGAGCGCCGCCACCGCGAGCACGAGCACGAGGTAGCCGAGGGCGAACCAGAACTCCACCGTCCGGGAGAAGAGGTCGAGCCCGAACGGCCGCTCCAGGTCGAAGATGAAGAGCCCGATGGCGCCGCCCGTGAGGCCCCGCTGGTTGATGGCCACCAGGCGCAGGATCTCGGCCACCGCGATCGTCGAGAGCACGAAGTACGCCGCCCGCAGCCTGAAGGTCAGCTTGCCCCACAGGAGCGCCAGGACGGCGGCCAGGGCCATCGCCAGCAGCGCGCCCCACCAGGGCGCGAGGTCCCAGCGGTCGGCCGTGATGCCGATCGTGTAGGCGCCCAGGCCCACGAAGGCCGCGTGGCCGAGCGACGTCTGGCCCGACCAGCCGCCGAGGAGGTCCCAAGCCGTCGCCCAGCCGGCGAGGAGCATGAGCGTGATGCCGAGCGTGCGGTAGTCGGGCAGCAGCAGGAACCAGGCGAGGCCGAGGACGGCGACGCCCGCGAGGCGCAGCCAGGTCATACGCGCTTCGTCTCCCGGCCGAAGAGCCCCTGCGGCCTGAACAGCAGCACGAGCAGGAAGGCGAAGAGGCCGTAGGCGTCGCGGTAGCCCGAGGAGAGGTAGGAGGCGCCGAGGAACTCGACGACGCCGAGGAGCAGCCCGCCGCCGATCGCGGCCGGCACGCTGCCGAGGCCGCCGAGCACGGTCACGACGAACGCCTTGAGCGTGTAGCTCGAGCCGACGGTGGGGATCGCGAACAGCAGGGGCGCCAGGATCACGCCGGCGCACATCGCCAGGGCCATGCCGACCCCGAACACCAGGGCGTGGACCCGCCTGGTGTTCACGCCCACGAGCTCGGCGCCGAGGCGGTTCTGCGCGGTGGCCCGCACCGCGCGGCCGAGCTCCGTGCGGTTGAGGAACAGCCACAGCGCGGCGATCACGGCCAGCGTGATCGCGCCGGCGATGAGCTGCGCCACGGGCAGCCG
>Ga0123333_10001295_pt1 | contig 26352 bp, 22 predicted proteins | sample BioC12SIPDNA_3_FD_89957 | JGI IMG/M metagenome (GOLD analysis project Ga0123333, IMG submission 89957) | Anaerobic biogas reactor microbial communites from Washington, USA - Biogas_R2_B C12 SIP DNA | ecosystem: Engineered > Bioreactor > Anaerobic > Unclassified | place: Washington, USA... | reverse complement strand
TTTCGCCTGCGCCGCACGAAGGCGCGTGCTGCGGGCTATCGCTCGGTGCTCGCCGCCCCTCTGCGGATGCCCCATGCCCCGCCCGCCGCGCTGCTCATTTTCCGCCCGGACCAGCACGTCTTCACGCCCCGCGAGGTGAGCCTGTTGACCAGCTTCGCCAACCACGCGCCCATGGCTAATGAAAACGCCACCCTCCACCAGCGCAGCGACATGCAGTTGCAGGAACAGACCCGTCGCTTGGAAGCGCTCATCCAATCAATGCAGGACGGATTAATTGTGGAGAACCTGCAGGGTGAGGTCATCTACGCAAACCGGCGCATGGAGGAGCTGACCGGCTGCAGCGCCGAAGAGATGCACCAACAACCCGTGGACGAGGTGATGGAACGTCTGCTGGCGCGCGTGGAAGAACGCGAGGCGGCTGCGGCAGCGATTGCCGCCGCGCTGGCCGAGCCGGCCGGCGGGCGCGTCGAGTTCGCCGCCGACCTGCCCGAGGGCCGGCGCTACCTGCGCCTCCGGCTCTTCGACGTCACCGATACCGGCGACCAGCCCCTGGGCCGGGGGCGTATCGTGCAGGACGTTACCCAGCGCCACGAAGTGGACCGGATGAAGTCGAGCCTCATCTCCACCGTAAGCCACGAGCTGCGGACGCCGCTGGCGGCTATTAAGGGCTATGCCTCAACCCTGCTGGCCGACGACGTGCAGTGGGACGCCGCCAGCCAGCGAGAGTTCCTGCAGGTTATCTCCGACGAGAGCGACCGGCTTAGCGTCCTGGTCAACGATCTGCTGGACATGTCGCGCATTGAGGCCGGCACGCTCAGGCTCTCCCAGCAGCCGTGCGAGCTGGGAGAGCTGATCGGCAGGGCGGTGCGGCACGCCCATCCCGATCCCGGCCCGCGACTGGAGACCTCTCTGCCCCCCGATCTACCGCTCGTCTACGTCGATCCGCCGCGCATCGTGGCGGTGCTGCGCAACCTCGTCGAAAACGCGGCGAAATATGGCGGCGAGGAGGGGCCCATTCGCGTCCGCGCCTTTCACGAGAATGGCGCCATCACCGTCGGCGTCGAAGACGAAGGGCCGGGCATTCCGCCGGAGCAGAGTGAGCGCATCTTCGAGAGCTTCTACCGGGGCGAGTATGGGCTGACGCGCAACCAGAGTGGCGCCGGGCTGGGGCTGACTATCGCGCAGGGTTTCGTGCGCGCGCATGGCGGCGACATCTGGGTGGAGCCGCGCACGAAAGGCGCCTGCATCCGCTTTACGCTGCCGGTGCAGGAGGGATAATGGCGGCCCGGACCAGCGTACTCATCGTGGACGACGAGAAGTCCCTGCGCGATTTCGTGCGCCGTAACCTGGAGGTGCGCAACTTCGAGACGCTCACAGCGGCCAACGGCCTGGAGGCGCTCGCCCACTTCTACCACCAGAGCGTCGATCTGGTCATCGTAGACCTGATGATGCCGCACATGAACGGCCTGGAGACTATCCGCCGTATCCGCGAAAGCTCGCTGGTGCCCATCATCGTGCTCTCGGCGTTGGGCGAGGAACAGGACAAGGTGCAGGCGCTGAACCTGGGCGCCGACGACTACCTGACCAAGCCCTTCGGCGTGGACGAGTTACTGGCCCGCATCCAGGCAGTGCTGCGCCGGTCGCGGGGTCTGCAGCCGGCCGGCGACGACGGGCAGCGGATCGTGCGCGGGGAGTTGGTCGCCGACCTGGAGCGACACGTGGTGACGCTGCGCGGCGTGCGGCTGGAGCTGACGCCGACAGAGTTTGAGCTGCTCGTTCTGCTGATGCAGCAGGCGGGCAAGGTCCTCAGCCACCGGCAGATCCTGCAGCACGTCTGGGGGCCGGAGTATGGGCAGGAGCTGGAATATCTCCGCGTCTACATCGGCCGGCTGCGGCAGAAGATCGAGGACGACCCCGTACACCCTCGTTACCTGAAGACCGAGCGGGGCGTCGGCTATTACTTCGCCGGTTAACCGGTTTTTTTATCCCCTTTTTATTCTTCCTCCCGCCTATTTATTCGATCTTTCGCCTTCCTGCCTACACTCGACTGTAGCGTTCGTGTCTGTTTCCGATGGAGTGTAAGGAGGAAGGTAATGAAGCGGAAACTGTCGATCCCATTTACTCTATTGATGATCCTGTTGTTAGCGGCTGCCGTCACAGGTTGCGGGCAGCCGGCCGGCGAAGAGGCGGCTGCGAATGTCCAGGAGGCCGCCGAGGAGGCTGTCGAAGAGGTTGCTGAAGAGGGCGCCGGAGAAGAGGCTGAGACCGCTGCTGGGACGACGGAGGCCGTCATCGGCTTCACGGCTTCACAGACCGGCAATCTGACCGTCGAGTCCACAAATCAGATCAACGGCCTGAATCTGTGCATGGCCCAGATCGAGGAAGCCGGCGGCATCCCCCTGGCGGACGGCACCAGGGTGACCTTTAGCTCCGTCTACTACGACGACGAATCGAACACCGATCGTGTCCAGGAGCTGTATACACGCCTGGCGACAGAAGACAACGCCGACTTTCTGATCAGCCCCTACTCCAGCGGTCTTGCCGATGCGGCAGCCGTCATCTCTGAGCAGTACGGCAAGGTGATGATTACTACCGGCGCGGCGTCGGACACCACGTACCAGAAGGGCTTCTCCAACGTCTTCCAGGCCTATACACCGGCGAGCCGCTACCTGACCGGGGCGCTGGACCTGCTAGGGGTGGAAGATCCCGACGCCAGGAAAATCGCCATCATCTACGAAAACACGCAGTTCTCGACCGACGTTGCCGCGGCGGCGCAGGCCTATGCCCAGGAGCTGGGCTATGAGATCGTACTCTACGAAGGGTACGACACGAACACAACCGACTTCGCGCCGTTCATCAACCGCATCGTCGATTCCGCGCCAGACGCGATCCTTGGCGGCGGCCACTTCCAGGACGGTTCGACGTTTGTCAAACAGCTCCATGAGAAGAACGTGGACGTCAAGATGGTGGTGTTGCTCGTCGCCCCGCCTGAACCGAGCTTTGCAGAGCTTGGTGAGGCAGCCATCGGCGTGATCGGCCCCAGCCAGTGGGAGCCGCAGGCCGACTTCAATCCGGAAGCAGCCAGCGAGGCCGGGATGGAATTCTACGGCCCGTCGAGCGGCGAGTTCACCGAGATGTTTGTGGCCGAATATGGCGAAGACCCGTCCTACCACGCTGCGGGCGGCTACGTAGCCTGCCTGCTGCTGCAGAAAGCCATCGAAGACGCGGGCTCGCTCGACTCGTCCGCCGTGCGCGACGCGCTCGATGCGATGGACGTGGTAACCTTCTTCGGCCATATGCAGTTCGACACCTCGCCCGAGAATCACGGCCTGCAGACGGGGCACTCGATGGTCTACATCCAGTGGCAGGAGAAAGACGGCGAGCTGGTCAAAGAGGTAGTCTGGCCGGCCGAAGGCGCCACCGCCGAGACCCTCTATCCTCTTCCCTAGAACGAAAAAAACCTCTCAGCGCAGCAAAACTGAACGTGAGCGGGCGCCCAGATGGGCGCCCGCCCCAACACCCAACGGGAGATAGATATGGATATCCTCAGATTCCTGGTAGACGGCCTGCTGATCGGCTTCGTCTACGGCATAGCCGCCATGGGGCTGACGCTGATCTGGGGGGTGATGAACGTCATCAATCTGGCGCACGGCCCGATCATCGCGCTCGGCATGTTCGGCGTCTACCTGCTCTTTACCAACCTGGGCATGCACCCCTACCTGACGCTCATCGTCGTCGCGGTTATCGGCCTGCTCCTGGGTATGGTCATCTACGTCATCGCCATCCATCGCGTCATCAACGCGCCCCACCTATCCACGCTGCTGGCGACCTTCGCCGTTAACATGATCATCATTGGCCTCGGCACCGCCGCCTTCAGTACGACGCCGCGGAACGTCGATTTTTCGCTGGGTTCGATACAGCTGGGGCCAATCACCATTCTGGGCACGCGGGTCGTCGCCGCCCTGGTCGCCGTCCTGGTCACAGGCGGCCTCTACCTCTTTCTCTACCGCACCAGAACAGGCAAATACATTCGCGCCGTCGCCAACAACCGGACGGCAGCGGAATTGATGGGCATCCCGTCCGCCCGTGTTCTGGCGCTTAGCTTTGGCATCGGTACGATGCTCGCCGCCATCGCCGGCGGGCTGGTCGCCACCTTCTTCCCGTTCACCATCCTCGCCGGGGGGACATACGAGCTGAAGAGCTTTGTCATCGGCGTGCTGGGCGGCCTGGGCAACCCGCTGGGCGCCCTCATCGGCGGCCTGGTGCTGGGCATGCTGGAGGGAATCGTCCCGTACTTCATGCAGACAACCTGGGTGCCCGTCATCGAGTTCGTGCTCTTCGTCGTAATTCTCCTGGTGCGGCCGAGTGGGCTGCTGGGAGGCAAAACATGAGCACGACAGACGTTGAACTGGTCGAACAAGGCGGCAAAGTGCAGGACGCCGCGCCGGCAGTCGTCTCCCGCTGGCGCAACCCCGGATTGTGGCTCACCATCCTGGGCGTCCTGGCTATTGGCTTGTGGCCGATCATCACCCAGAACGCCGCGACACGGGAAGTCTTTCTCTTCATCCTGCTGAATGTCGTGCTCGCCTCCAGCCTGAACATTATCCTCGGCTACACCGGCTACGTCAGCTTTGGTCATGTCGTCTTCTATGGGCTGGGCGGCTACGTCGGCCTCTACCTGATGAGCCGCCACGGCGCGCCGCTCTGGCTCGCCATGATCGCAGGCGGGCTGGCGGCAGCCGTCCTGGCGTTTCTGCTGGGCAAGGCCATCCTCCGGCTGCGAGGCGCCTACTTTGCCCTCGCAACCATCGGCGTCAACGAGGCGATGCGCGCTTTCGTCAACAACTTTGAGCCATTCGGCAGCGCCACCGGCCTCTCGCTCAACTTCCAGGTGTACAACAACTACGGGGGCGCCTTACAGGCGCTGTGGATGACCTACTACATCCTGCTCGCCCTTGCTTTGCTGGCAGTTATGCTCAGCTATGTGGTGAAGACGAGCAAGTTTGGCCTGGGACTGATGGCAATCCGTGAGGATGAAGATGCCGCCGAAGTTATGGGGGTGGTTACGCCCGGCGCGAAGACGTGGGCCTACGTGCTCTCGGCAATCCTGCCTGGTATTGTCGGCGTCTTGATCTTCTTTAAGAACGGCAAGGTCCTGCCCCACGAGGCGTTTCGCCTGCACTTCTCCATCGAGTTCATCGTCATGGTGATGCTCGGCGGGCAGGGCACGGTGCTCGGACCGGTGCTGGGCGCCCTGGGCTACCAGCGGCTGCGCGGCTACCTGCTGACCAGCGATCTCTTCAAGAACATCCACCTCTCGGTGGCGGGCGCGCTGCTGCTGATCATCATCCTCTTCATCCCGGCCGGCTTCGTCGGCTGGCTGCGCCACCGGTTCGCCATCCTGCGGAGGTTCCTGCCATGATTCTACAGGTAGAAGGTGTCAGTAAGCGCTTCGGCGGTCTGCAGGCGCTGAGCGACGTAACGTTTGATCTCCCAGAGCGCCAGATCCTGGGCCTGATCGGGCCCAACGGCGCCGGCAAGACGACCCTGTTCAACGTCATCAACGGCGTCTACAAGCCGGAGGAGGGGCGCGTGCTCTTTCGCGGCGAAGACGTGACCGGCCGGCGCACCTACGATCTGGCCCATATGGGCCTCGCTCGGACGCACCAGATCGTGCGCCCATTGAACGAGCTATCGGTGCGCGAGAACGTGATGGTTGGCGCCTGCTTCGGTCGCGAAGATCACGGCCTGAAAACGGCAGGCGAGATTGCCGACGAGGTCTTGCGCTTCGTGGGGCTCGGCTCCCGGGCCGGGCAGCTTGCCGGCAGCCTCAATGTCGGCCAGAAGAAGCGGCTGGAGTTGGCCCGCGCCCTGGCCGCACAGCCCTTCCTGCTGCTGCTGGACGAGGTGCTGGCCGGCCTCAACCCATCCGAAATCGCCCAGATGGTCGAGACTGTGCGCGCTATCCGCGACCAGGGCGTGACGATCATCATGATTGAGCACGTGATGCACGCCGTCATGAACGTCTCCGACCGGATGATCGTGCTGGACTATGGCAAGCAGATCGCCGAAGGCACGCCAGAAGAGATTGCCAACAATCCGCGTGTAATCGAAGCGTATCTGGGCGATCCCCATCTGGCCGAACGGCTGATGGAAGAGACGTAAGGAGGCAGAAAGATGGCGTTGTTAGAGATACGCGAAATCGCTTCCGGTTATGGCGAGGTGCAGATCCTCTGGGGGGTTGACCTGACCCTGGAAGAAGGCCAGCTGACCAGTCTCGTCGGCGCGAATGGCGCCGGCAAGACGACGATGCTGCGGACGGTGATGGGCCTGCTGAAACCCTGGCAGGGCAGCGTCTGGTTCGATGGCCGGAACGTCAGCCAGCTACCGGCCCACGCCAAGGCGGAATTGGGACTGGTCCTCGTGCCCGAAGGGCGGCAGCTATTCACCGACATGACGGTAGAAGAGAACCTGGAAATGGGCGCATCGCCGCGCCGGGCTAAGGGCCATCTCAAGCGAAATATGGAACGCGTCTACACGATGTTTCCCCGTCTGAAGGAGCGACGATACCAGCACGCCGGCACGCTCAGTGGCGGCGAGCAGCAGATGCTGGCTGTCGGCCGGGGAATCATGGCTAACCCGGTTGTGCTGATGATCGACGAGCTGTCGTTGGGTCTGGCGCCGGTGCTCGTCCTTGGTCTGTTCCAGAGCCTGAAGGAGCTGAAAGCCGACGGGCTGACGATGCTGCTGGTAGAGCAAAACGTGCAAATGGCGATGGCAGTCAGCGATTTCGCTTACGTTCTGGCGCAAGGACAGGTAGAATTAAAGGGACCCAGTCGCGAGCTGGCGCGCAATGAGCACGTGCGCTCGGCCTATCTGGGCATGTAGAGGGCAACCACGCGATCAAAAGGAGACTACCATGCTCGTCAAGGAAAGAATGTCGAAGCCAGTCATCTCCGTTCCTCCGGAGATGCCCATTCTGGATGCGCTCAACCTCATGCGTCGCGAGCACATCCGCCGCACGCCGGTGCTCAAAGACGGCAGGCTGGTGGGCATCGTCTCGACCACCGACCTGCTCAACGCCTCGCCGTCCGACGCGACCACGTTGAGTGTGTGGGAGATGAACTACCTCGTCAGCAAGATCAAAGTGCGGGACGTGATGACGGAGGAGGTACGCACGATCCATGAGGACACGCCGATAGAGGAAGCGGCGCGCATCATGGCCGATAACAAGATCGGCGGCCTGCCGGTGGTGCGCGATGGCAAGGTGGTTGGCCTGATAACTGAAACAGACCTCTTCAAGATTTTGCTTGAGTTCATGGGCGCTCGCGAGCAGGGGCTGCGGGTCACGGCAGTGGTCCCGGACCATATCGGCGAGCTGGCGGTCCTGACCGGTGCAGTCGCCGAAGGCGGCGGCAGCTTCATCAGCTTTGGCCAATATTCGGGCGACGAGAGCGACACGCGCACCGTTACCTTCAAGGTCACCGGCATCGACGAGGAGGAGCTGCGGAGACGCCTCGAGCCGCTGGTGACACGCATTACGGACGTGCGCTAGTCAGCGATAGATTGATTCCGCGCGGAATCGACTGATTTTCACCATGCTGCTGGCAGCCTGCCTTACCGGCGGATAGGCAGGGCTGCCGGCAGCATCTCACATTCGGGCCGAGGCTTAGTATGGCGAATCGTTATGAGTACCGCGTATGTACCCTGCAGCTTAACCGGGTGACTTTTGTCAACGGCGAGTGGCAGGGCACCGTGGATCCAGCTGCCGAAGATCCCAATGCCGCTCTGGGCAGTTGCCCGACGGCATGGGACTATCTCAATCAGGCGGGGCAGGACGGCTGGGAACTGGTCGGCGCTTTCGATCAGCCAGCTCAAGAGGGCACCCACATGCAGACCCTCTTCCTTAAGCGGGAGCTGACCTGAGTGGCAGATGCAGAGCGGACGGATGCTCTGCATCGTGATAGATTGTCTGCACGCGAGGCCGGAGGACGTGCCGGGGAGCACCGATATCCTGATCGCCGAGGTTGCGGGCGAAGCGGGGAAAAGCGCCGCCCGAGATCTGCAGCCGCAGCCGGTGCCCCCGGCGGAAGCGATAGGCAGTCCCCACCATATCTACCTCAATGCGCACGCTCCCGTCGGGCTGCGGCTCTCCCGTACCGGGCGCCAGCCGGTAGATGCCGTCGCAGACGTTGAGCGAGACCCCGTCTGGCGTCACCTCACAGAGACGGGCGAAGAAGTCGGCGTGCCCGCCTGCAGCGCGGACGTACAGCACGGCAGTGACCGGGCCCACAACGTCGAGGTCGGCGTCCAGCGGCGGGCCGGTAAAGGTGATCACGTCCGGGCGTGCCTCCAATGGCCGGTTGTCGCGCCGTCCGGCCGGGGCAAAAAAGCGTGCGCCGCCCAAGGCCGGCGTGGGATCGGCCGGGTCATACACGAAGCGGGTAGACGCCACTTGCGCGTCCGGGCGCTCCGGCACGAGCGAGCCGTTACTGCCGGCATAAAAGGGTACGACTGTCGCCGGAGGCGGCCATTCATCGTAGGAGAGCCACTCGCCCGCATTGAGCAGATATAGCTCGACCGGGTTAGGCCGGAGGCGCTCCTCTTTGCCCTTCAGCCAGGCGTCGAACCAGGCCAGTCCTTCGCGCAGGCTGACAACCCCACTTCCTCGATCCAGGTGCGTCCAGGGGCCGATGGTCAGAAAGGGGCGGCGTCCGGCGTCTCGCAGTGCACGGTAATCGGCAAGCAGATCGGGCAGCATGAAGTCATACCAGCCGCCGACAAGATGGGCGGGCGCCGTGATGCGCGGCAGGAGGGGCAGCATGTCCGTGGCGTCCCTTTCGGCCGACGGCGAGCCGGACATGGCCTGCCGGAATTGTGGCTCCTCCCGGCCCAGGGCATACACGTCCGCTTCGCCGAGCGGGAGCGTGTGAAAAGCACCGTTGAGAATGCGGCTCTGCGTGAGCGGGATGGTGCGGGTCACAGCATAAATAGGGGATAGCCGGCCGTTCCCCCCTGGCAGGTGGTCAATCGCTTCCAGCACGACCATCCAGCGCACGGTCAGCTCCAGCCACGGCACGCCGTACAGGGCGCCGGTATAGGCGCCGCGCGACGAGGCGATGACCGGCATGATTGCCTGCACGGCCTGCGGCTCGGTTGCCGCCAGTGCCCACTGTACGTAGCCAAGGTAACTCTGGCCCCACGTGCCGAGCCGCCCGTCGAACCAGGACTGGCGGCGCATCCAGGCGACCGTATCGACGCCGTCCGCCGCCTCGTGCACGAACGGAGCGAACTCGCCTTCCGAGCCAAACCGGCCGCGCGCGTCCTGCACCAGCACGTGGTAGCCATGCTGGGCCAGGAGCCGCGCATACATGACCGGCATCCATTGCCGGCCATACGGGCTGCGAATGAGCAGCGTGGGGAACGGACCGTCGCCCCGTGGTGAATAGAGATCGGCCGCCAGCCTCACGCCGTCGCGCATGGGTATTTGCAGGCTGCGAGAGACCATCACGGCGTAGGCCGGCCTGGGGACAGCCAGAGCACGGGAGAGAAGCCGATGGCGCCGCCGCCACAGGAGGGCAGCCGATCCCAGGGCGGCGCCTGCGGTCAGGTAACGTCGTGATTTCATGATCAGGGGTTGGGTGAGTCGGGCGTGCCGTCGTCGGGCGCTTCCGTCGTCGCCGTGGCAGTCACGGTCGGTGTGGCAGTCACGGTCGGTGTGGCGGTGGGCGTGCTGGTGGGGGTGCCGGTCGTGGTCGGCGTTGCCGTCGTCGTCGGGGTCGGCGTGGTGGTTGGCGTCGAGGTGGGCGTGGCGGTGGGCTGCTGCAGCTCCAGCAGTACGCGCGTCTCCGCCGTCACCCGGTCTTCGCCTTCCGTATAGGGATTGTCAGGCCCAAAGACAGTCAGGCGGAGTGTAACCGGGCCGGCGTAACTGGTGCGCGAGGTCTCCCACAGGGCCAGTTGTCCGTCGATTACCGGCGTCGTCCGTAGTTCGTCCACCGGCGCCCAGCCGCCGGGATCGTGGCTGAATCCAAAGTCGAGCAGATAGCCGGCAAAGTTCGGCGCGTTGGCCGTTCCCGTGACGAGAACGTTGCCGAGGAGCCGGCTGCCGGCCGCGGGCTGGGTGATGGCCACGTCCGGTCGCTGCGTCGCCTCCGTGCAGCTCTCCTCAGGGGGCAGTCGCAGCGGCAGTGGAACGTTCAGCGCCTGCGCCCAGGCTCGACCAGCGGCCGTCTCTTCGACCCAGGCGCGGGCATTGCGCAGCTCGCGCGGCACAACGTCCTCGCGGCCGCTGACTCGCAGGTTGACGAAGCCTGCCCCGTAGACCGCCTCCGGACAGAACTCATTAGCCCGCAGGCCTGTCCACAGATCGACGGGAACGCGCTGGATGAAATCTTCCTCGGCCGGCGGCGGGATCTGGTCGGCGGCGAAATACTCGGTGACCACGTGGTCGCAGTCCGGGCCGGGCCGCGTGCCAGAAGTCGCGCAGATCTCCAGAGCGACGACGCCTGACGGCGGCGCAAAGCGCGCTGCCTCCTGGCCGGCCAGGTAGGCCGTCATGAAGCGATTCCAGATCGGCGCCGCCATGCGATAGCCCGACATCCCTTCGGCCACCGGCTCGGCGTTGGTGTTGCCGACCCAGACGCCGGCGGCGATACGCGGCGTGTAGCCCAGCGTCCAGCCGTCGCGCACGTCAAAGCGTGTGGAGCCGGACGTACCCGTCTTGGCGGCGATGTCGTGTCCGGGGATGACTAGAAGGTTGTCGAGGCCAAATTCCTCCCGGCGCGCTTCGTTGTCCGAGAGAATGTCAGAGAGGAGAAAGGCGTGGGCCTCGCTCACGGCGCGCTCTGGCGGCAGCGGCTGCTCGGGCGGCGCATAGTCGAAGAGCAGATCGCCCTGACGGTTTTCGATGCGCAGGATGGTCGAGGGCGCGATGTAATGGCCCCGGTTGGCCAGAGCGGCAAAGGCCGACGTCATCTGCAGCGGCGTGATTTCGCCACCGCCCAGGGCCAGCGCGAGACCATAGTTGCGCGGCGCTCCGCTCTCCAGACAGCCCTCGTCCACCAGCTCGATACCGAGCCGGGGGAGAAAAGCCAGGAAGTTGCAGACGCCCACGTATTCCAGGGCCTTGACCGCGGGTATGTTGTAGGAGTTTCCCAGGGCGGGGCGCAGACGCACAGGCCCGTGAAACTGGTCGTCAAAATTCTTGGGCACATAGGGCGGGTTGGCGCCGTCAGGGAAAGCGGTCTCTACGTCCCAGATGAGCGTGGCGGGCGTCCAGCCCTCAGCCATTGCCGCCGCATAGACGAGCGGCTTGATGCTGGAGCCGGGCTGCCGCGGCGCCAGGGCCATGTTTACCTGGCCGCGAATTTCCTCGTCGCGATAATCGAGGCTGCCGACGAGCGCCAGCACCTCCCCCGTTTCCGGCTGGATAGCCACCAGAGCTGCGTTGTTAGCGCCGGAGCTGCGGATCAGATCGCGGTGTTCGGCCACGGCCGTTACCGCCAGCTGTTGCACCTCGGGATCGAGCGTGGTGTAGATGCGCAGCCCGCCGGCATAGAGCGATTGCGCGCCGAGCAGCTCCTCAAGCTGCTGCAGCATCGTAAAGACGAAGTGGGGATGTTCGATTCGGCGCTCCGGCGGCGGCAGGTTGCGCACGGCCTCGGCGGATACAATCATCGCCTGTTCGGCCTCCGCAAAGGTCACGTACTCTTCCTGGACCATCAGGCTGAGCACCTGCGACTGGCGGGCCAGGGCAAGCTCAGGCGACGTGTAAGGATCCCAGAGCGCCGGTCCCTGCGGCAGCCCGACCAGGAGCGACGCTTCCGCCAGCGTCAGGTCGCTCGCCGGCTTGCGGAAATAGGTGCGGGCTGCGGCCTCAATGCCATACGAGAAGTTGCCGTAGAAGATCTCGTTGAGGTAAAGCTCGAGGATTTTGTCCTTTTCGACGGTGCGCGACAGCTCTGCCGCCAGGATAATCTCCCGGACCTTGCGGCGGAAGGTGCGCTGCGTGCGCTCTTCTTCGTCGAGCAGGGTGGCGCGTACGAGCTGTTGGGTAATTGTGCTGGCGCCGGAGACCACTTCCTGCTCCTGCGCTGCCTGCACGACGGCTCGCGCCATGCCAATCGGATCAAAGCCGGGGTTTTCGTAGAAGCGCGCGTCTTCTGTAGCAATCGTCGCGCTGATCACATAGGGCGAGATCTGGTCGAGGGTAACGTAGCTGCGGTCTCCCAGACTGGGATCGGAGAGAGAATAGAGCTGATTGCCGGCGCGGTCGTAAATGACAGCCGTCTCAAACTGGCTGACCTCGTCCTCAAGATCGGCCACGTCAGGCAGATCCGAGGCGATAGACGTGTAGCCGACGACGGCGGCAACCCCGGCGACGGCGATGCCGACGACGATGGTCAGCAGGCCAAACACCAGGGCGCGCAGCAGGCAGCCGCTCCAGTCCCGCCCCTGCGGCGCCGCCTGTGGGCCGGGCGCCGCTACCTGGCGAACGAACTGGGGCGGGGGCGGCGGGCGGCGGACAGGCTGGCGCCGGGGCGCATCAAGCGGTCGAGGCGGGCGCTGCCGTACCCCCGGCAGAGTAGGCTCTTCCCCGGTGCGGCGCTGCGCTGCCGGGCGGCGAGCAACCCGCGGGTCGGTGCTACCCGGAAAGGCTACCCCCGGCTCGACCCGGGTGGCGTTCTCGTCGCGCTCCGGCGGGCGCGCCGGCAGCGTTTTGTCGCGGGCAATGGGCGGCAGCGGCGCCTGCCGGCGCGGCGGCAGGTTGGTCGGGATGGGCATGCCGGTGGGCGTGGCTTCATCCCCGGCGGGAGTCACCGGTGGGGCCGGACGCGGTAGGGGCCGCTCTTCGCGCGCTGCCCGTTCCTCGGCCATGAGGTCCAGGAGCGAGATGGTATCGTCTTCGTGGCGAGCGGTCTCGTCTTCCTGCTCTCCGGCCGGCTTTGTGGGTCGTTCCGGCGGACCCGGAGCAGGTGGTGACTCGTCGCCGGGCTCCCGTCCGGCTTCAGGCCGTTCGTCGGCTTCGCTATTCATGTAGAATGTGACGCCGGCCGCCTTCTTTTTGTTCCCGGATCATGCCGGCCGGCTCTGCACGAGCATGTCCCAGTGACCGCGATGAACGACCTCGCCCCTCTGGTTGAGCACCGAGACCTTCATGCGCACGCTTCCGCCGCCCAGTCGCGGCAGCGCCTTCAGCTCGACAATCTCGATCTGGGCGTGCACGGTGTCGCCAATCATCACCGGCCGGCTGAACTTCCACTCCAGCTCTCGGAAGGCCAGCACCGTCCCTTCGATGATGCCCGTCTGCACCGCCAGGCCGGTGGCGATAGAGAGAACGAGCAAACCGTGGGCAATGCGCTCGCCAAACATCGTCTCGGCCGCGTAAGTGGCGTCGGTGTGTATCTGGTTGAAGTCGCCGGTAAGCCCTGCAAAGCGCACGATATCCGCTTCGGTGACGGTGCGCCCGGCGGTGACGATCTGCTGCCCCTCAGTGAATTCCTCGAAATAGCGGCCCCGCGGCTCGTAGGTCAGGGTCATTGGTCCTCCCGGCTGTGTGCTACGTTTCCTCGGTGACAGCCGCCAGTTTCTCCGCCTGTTCGGCAACTGTCAACTGCTCGATGAAGTCGTCCAAGTCGCCGTTCATCACGGCGGGTAGATTGTGGCTGGAGTAACCAATACGGTGGTCAGTCACGCGGCTCTGTGGATAGTTGTACGTGCGGATCTTTTCGCTGCGGTCGCCCGTGCCGATCTGCGACTTACGATCGGCGGCCAGCTCGGCATGCTGCTTCTCTTCCTCAATCTGCTGCAGCCGGGCCTGGAGAATGCTGAGAGCCAGCCGCTTGTTCTGCGTCTGGCTGCGCTCGCTCTGCACGTTGACCTGCATGCCGGTTGGCTTATGGACCACGCGGATAGCCGTGGCATTTTTCTGCATATGCTGCCCGCCCGGCCCGGAAGAAAAAGTGCTGGTGATTTCCAGATCGTTGGGATCGAGCGTGACTTCGACGTCTTCTATTTCCGGCATCACGGCCACGGTCGCCGTGCTTGTGTGAATGCGCCCCTGCGACTCGGTCACCGGCACGCGTTGGACGCGATGCACGCCGCTCTCGTACTTGAACTGGGAGTAGGCGCCGCGACCCTTCACGTTGAAAACCACTTCCTTATAGCCGCCGACCCCGATCTCGCTGGCGCTGACGATCTCGGTGCGCCAGTTCTTCCGTTCGGCGAAGCGCGTATACATTCGCAGCAGATCGCCGGCGAAGATGGCCGCCTCGTCGCCGCCGGCCCCCGCGCGAATCTCGATGTAGACGTTCTTCTCGTCTCGTGGGTCGCGGGGCAGGAGCAGCCGGCGCATCTCCTCTTCAAGGGTCTCGATCTCTCCCTCCAGCCGCTCGATCTCGTCCACGGCGAGGTCAGCCATGTCCGGATCGTCGCTGTTATCCAGCAGCTCGCGCGTATCGGCCAGCTCCTGCCGCAAATCCAGATAGCGCCGGTAGCTCTCCACCAGCGGCTGCAGCTCAGACCGTTCCTGGGCCAGCTCGCTTAGCAACTGGTAGTCGCTCAGCACCTCCGGATCGACCATCCGCGCTTCGATTTCTTCGTAGCGTTGCACTACTTTTGCGATTTTGTCGTACATACTTCTTCTGCTGCTGCGCTCGCCCGGTCGGGGCTTGGAGCCGGGCGTGGACTCCAATCGGATTTGATATGGTCAGCCATTGATTATAGAGCGGGCCAGGGAAGCGCGTCAAATGGGCATTCTTTAAGGTTAGCGCCGGACACAGCGGGTCGGAATTTTCACGCCGCAACAGGATGCGCATTGACGGCGACCTGCTACAATAGTGACGTTTCGTGTGACCCACATTCCCCGACCAGTCAACGCCAGTAAGGGATGCGCCCGCCAGGCGGGCGCCCCGATAGAATACAGCACATCGCAGGACGACCGGAGGCCGATGAACCGCGAATACCATCGCTGGTATAGCCCATCTCTCGGCAGGGATATGGAGTTGCTCATCTTCGGGCATGCAGGAGCCCGTGTCCTCGTCTTTCCTACCTCCATGGGGCGCTTTTTCGAGTGGGAAGACCGCGGCATGATCGAGACGCTGGGCGTCCATCTGGAGAGCGGCTGGCTGCAGCTCTACTGCGTGGACAGCGTGGATAAGGATAGCTGGTACGCCCGCTGGAAATCACCGGAAGATCGGGCACACCACCAGACAGCCTACGAGAACTACCTCACGCGCGAAGTATTGCCGCTGTCCAGGCAGAAGAATAACAACCTCTATCTGATTGCCGTGGGCGCCAGCTTCGGTGCATACCATGCCGTGAACTTCGCCCTGAGGCATCCCCATCTGGTCAACCGCACGATCGGCCTCAGCGGCTTCTACGACATCAGCCGCTGGGCAGAGGGCCGCACCGATCGGGCCGTCTATTTCCACAACCCCTGCGCCTACATCCCCAACGAGCACGACGAGCGCCGCCTGGCAGAGCTGCGCCGCCTGGAGATTATTCTGGCGGTCGGGCGGCACGATTCCCTCGTAGGCAATAACGAGCATTTCTCCCATCTCTTGTGGGAGAAGGGCATCTGGCATGCGCTGCGCGTCTGGGATGGCTGGTGCCACGACTGGCCCTACTGGAAGGATATGCTGCACACGTATATTGGCGGCGCGAAATAGGAGGAGGCGATGACGTTAAAAGTTGGGCTGCTGGTCGGGCGAGAGTGGTCATTTCCGCCCGCCTTCATCGAAGAAGTGAACAGGCGCGACGCCGGGGTGACGGCCGAATACGTTAAGCTGGGGGGCACGATGATGGACGAGCCGAACCCCTATGCCGTGATCATCGACCGCATCTCCCACGAGGTGCCCTACTATCGCAGCTACCTGAAGAACGCCGTCCTGCAGGGCACGAAGGTCATCAACAACCCGTTTATGTGGACGGCCGACGACAAGTTCTTCGAGGCCTCCCTGGCGACCAAGCTGGGCATCGCCAGCCCGCGCACGATGGTCCTGCCGAACAAAGAATACGTGCCCGGCATCGTCCACCCCGACAGCCTGCGCAATCTGTCGCTCGTGGACTGGGACGCGGTGCTGGACTACGTGGGCCTGCCCTGCATCCTCAAAGATGCCCACGGCGGCGGCTGGAAAGAAGTCTACGTCTGCCACAGCAAGGAAGAGCTGTTCCACTACTACGACCAGACGGGCCTGTTGACGATGGTCGTGCAGGAGTTCATCGAGTGGGACCAATACATCCGCTGCATGTGTATCGGTCAGGAGACGGTGCTGCCGATGAAATATGACCCTGGCGAGCGGCGCTACCACGTCGAGCACGAGCACATGACGCCGGAGCTGGGCGAGCGGGTGGTCAACGACTCGCTGGCCCTCGTGCAGGCGCTGGGTTACGACATGAACACCGTCGAATGGGCGGTGCGCGACGGCGTGCCCTACGCGATCGACTTCATGAACCCGGCGCCCGATATGGACATCAATTCGCTGACGCCGCACTATTTCGAGTGGGTGGTAAAGACGATGGCCGACATGGCTATTCGCGCCGCCCAGGATGCCGAGGGACAGCTCAGCGCGCTGCGCTGGTCGGCGCTGTTCTAGCTGCTGTCAAGCGAGAGAATTATGAGCCTGCAGGACGCTATCCAGACCTACCACGATCTGCTCACGCCGGAGCTGGCCCTGGAGACGCAGGAAAAGCTGGACGAACAGCTCAGGCGGCACGATCTCTTCTTCGGCAACCGCCCGCTGTGTACGGTGCTGCGCCCGCGCTTCCTGACCTACCCCCAGTATCACTTCCTGCAGATGAGCATCAAGCCGCTGCTGAGCGCCCTGGACAAATCCTACCGGGCGGCGCTGGAGTCGCCGTCGCTGCGCGCTCAATATGGCCTGACCGAGTGGGAGGAGAAGCTGCTGGAGGTAGACCCCGGCTACAACTACCCGACGCCGGTCTCGCGGCTCGACGCTTTTTACCTGCCGGATAGCGAGACGCTCTGCTTCACCGAGTACAACGCCGAAGTGCCGGCGGCGTCGGCCTATAACGACGTGCTCTCGGAAGTCTTCTATGGGCTCCCGATCATGCGCGAGTTCTTTCACAAATACGAAGTGCGCTCGCTTTCGACGCGCTACCGGGTGTTGCACGCCCTGCTCGACGCCTTCCGCCAATGGTCGGGCAGCAGCGCGCCGCCCCGCATCGCCATCCTCGACTGGGATGATGTGCCCACCTACAGCGAGTTCCGCCTTTTCCTCGACTACTTCCGCTCCCAGGGGCTGGAGACGATTATCTGCGCGCCGCAGGAGGTCCGCTACGAGGACGGCAAGCTGATGGTCGCCGACTTCCACATCACGCTCATCTACAAGCGCGTCCTGATCACGGAGCTGGTTGAGCAGTGTGGGCTGGACCATCCGGTCGTCCAGGCCGTGCGCGACGGCAACGTCTGTATGGTCAATCCCTTCCACTGCAAGCTGCTCTACAAGAAGGCCAGCCTGGCGGTGCTCAGCGATGAGCGCAACGCGGCGCTTTTCAGCCCGGGCGAATTGCAGGCGATCCACCGCCACATCCCCTGGACGCGCGTGGTCGAAGAGCGGCATACGACCTATAACGGGCAGAATGTCGAGCTGATCCCGTTCATTCTGGCCCATAAGGATCGGATGGTGCTGAAGCCCAACGACGACTACGGCGGGCATGGCATCGTCCTCGGTTGGCTGGTGGACGACTCGGAATGGGAAGCGGCGGTCCAGAGGGCGCTGCAAGGGCCGCACGTCGTGCAGGAGAAAGTCGTCATCCCCCGCGAGCCTTACCCCAGCGTCGTGGACGGGCAGCTCGTCATCTACGACCGCATGCTGGACACAGCCCCGTTCATCTTTTACGGCGCCTTTGTAGACGGCTGTCTGACGCGGCTGGCGACCGATCCACTGCTCAACGTCACCGCCGGAGGTGGTTCGTCCGTCCCCACCTTTATCGTGGCGAAGCGCTGAGAGCTATCCCATGGAGAGTGAAATGACCCCCACTTTGCTGTGCCTGGCGAGCTACTTTAAGGGAGAGCCGTTCCTGGAGAAGGCCGACGAGCTGGGCTGCCACGTCATCCTGATCACCAAAGAGAAGCTGGCCGACGAAGCGTGGCCGATGACGAGCATCGACGAACGTTACCTGATGCCGGAGGTCGGCGCGCAGCCCGACATCACCTATGCCGTGAGCTACCTGGCGCGCGAGCGGCGGATCGATCGCATTATCCCTCTGGACGATTATGATGTAGAGACTGCGGCCCAGCTTCGCGAGCATCTGCGGCTGCCCGGCATGGGCACGACGCTGGCCCGCCATTTCCGCGATAAGCTGGCAATGCGTATGGAGGCGAGCGCCGGTGGGCTGGCGGTCCCGGCCTTCTCGCCCGTCTTCAACTACGAGGCGCTGCACGCCTTCACCGAGGATGTGTCGCCGCCGTGGGTGTTGAAGCCGCGTTCTGAGGCCGGCGCGATGGGCATCAAGAAGATCCAGCACCGCGACGAGTTGTGGCACTGGCTGAACGAGTTAGGCGACGAACAATCCTTCTTTCTGCTCGAGCAGTACGTGCCCGGCGAGGTCTACCACGTGGACGGCCTTGTGGTGGACGGCGAGATCGTCTTCTCGATTGCCAGCAAGTACGGCCAGCCGCCGATGGATGTAGCTCACGGCGGCGGCGTTTTCATCACCCGCACCCTGCCGCCGGAGGACGAGGTCGGACGGGAGCTGCTGGCGCTCAACAAGCGGCTGCAGAAGGCGCTGGGCATGGTGCGCGGCGCGACCCATACGGAGTTCATCCGCGGCGAGGATGGCACGCTCTATTTCCTGGAGACGGCGGCGCGCGTCGGCGGGGCGAACATCCACGAGATGGTGCAGTCCGCGACAGGCGTGAACCTCTGGCACGAATGGGCCAGGATGGAAGTCGCGGAGATACGCGGGGAGAGTTATACACCGCCCACGCCAGAGACCGGACACGCCGGGCTGCTCGTCTGCCTGGCCCGCCAGGAGTGGCCTGATCTCTCCGGTTACGCCGATTCCGAGGTTGTCTGGCGATTACACAAGAAGCAGCATGCTGGCGTGATTGTGCGGTCGGAGAGCGCCGAGCGCGTGCAGGAGCTGCTGGGCGATTACAGCCGTCGCTTCGCCCACGATTTCCTCGCCGTCGCGCCGCCGGTGGACAAGCCGCCGTACTAGCTGCCGGCCTCACCCGCACGCCGGGGGAACTTCCTCTCGCTCTTTAGCGTCTTCTGGTTGGCGCGCTAACCATAGAAGTCCGAAAGAGAAGAAGGAGGTTCATCCCATGAAACGCCGCATAATCCTGTTTATTTTGTTCCTCCTGCTGGCGAGCAGTCTCGCTCACATGGACGCTGCTGCCGCACAGGAACCCATTCCCCCCGAGCCGCCCTTCCCCCCGATGCCGCCCGTCTGGCCTGCCGAGATGTTGAAGATCGAATACCAGCGGGTGGACGTCACTATCGCCGATCAGGTGGCCACAACGCACGTCGAGCAACTCTTCGTCAATAAGGGCAGTAGCATCGCCGAAGGCGTCTACCTCTTCCCCCTTCCGGAAGGGGCCGTCGTGAGCGAGCTGACGATGTGGGTAGACGGGCAGCCTATCGAAGCCAAGATCCTCGAAGCGCCGGAGGCGCGGGCCATCTACGACGAAATCGTGCGCCAGCTACGCGACCCGGCCCTGCTGGAATACGTGGGCAGCAGCGCCATCCAGGCCAACGTCTTTCCCATCCCGGCCGGGGGCGAGCGACTCGTGGAGATCGAGTACACACACGTCCTGCCTGCCGAAGCAGGCCTGATCCGCTATGTGTACCCGCAATCCACCAACCTTTACAGCAACCTTCCGCTGGAGAGCCAGCGCATCCACGTCGAGCTGCAAAGCGACGAAGCAATCCGCACCCTCTACTCGCCGAGCCACGACGTGGCAATCGTCCGCGACGGGGAGTTCCGGGCGACGATCGGCTATGAGGCGGCAGACGTGACGCCCGACCGCGATTTTGATCTCTACTACAGCGTGAGCCCGGAGGAAATCGGCCTCAATCTGCTCAGCTATAAGGAAGCAGGCGAAGATGGCTTCTTCCTCATGCTCGTCGCCCCAACGGTGAGCGTCGATGCCAGCGCCATCGTGTCCCGCGACGTTATCCTGGTGCTGGACACCTCTGGCAGTATGGAAGGCGAAAAGATGGCCCAGGCCAAAGAAGCGGCCCGCTACATCGTCGAGCATTTGAACGCGGAAGATCGCTTTAACATCGTCTCCTTCAGCACCGGCGTGAGCCCGTTTGCCGCCGAGCTGACTCCGGTAAGCGCGTCCAGCCGTGAAGACGCACTGAGCTTCATCGACCGGCTGGAAGCGTTGGGCGGCACCAATATCGGCATGGCGCTGCTGGAAGCCCTGGCCCAGGCCGATGCTGAGCGCCCGCTGGCGATTCTCTTCCTGACGGACGGGCTGGCGACAGAAGGGATCGTCGAGACGCCCCGGCTGCTCGACGCCGTGGCCGCCGCAGCCCCGGCCAGCGCCCGGCTCTTTGCCTTTGGTGTGGGCAACGACGTGGATACTGTCCTCCTGGACGGGCTGGCGCAGAACCATCGTGGCACCACGACCTACGTCCGGCCGGGCGAAGCGCTGGACGAGGTGATCAGCGCCTTCTATGCGAAGATGTCCACGCCCGTGCTGGCCGAGCTGCAGCTGGAAGTGAACGGCGTCCAGGTGGACCAGATCTACCCGGCGACCCTGCCCGATCTTTTCGCCGGAACCCAGCTTGTTCTCGCCGGACGCTACCGCGAAGGTGGCCCGGCGACCGTCACCCTGCGCGGGGACGTGAATGGCCAGCCGCAGCAGTTCACCTACGAGGACATCCGCTTCGAGGAGAGCGGCGGCGCGGAGTTCATCCCGCGCCTCTGGGCGACAAGGGCTATCGGCCATCTCCTGCAGCAAATTCACCTGCACGGCGAAAACGAGGAATGGGTGCAGAGTATCGTCAGCCTGAGCATCCGCTACGGGATAATCACTCCTTACACCAGTTACCTGATTGAAGAGGATGACATCTTCAGCCAGGCGGGACGCGAGGGTATCGTCGCCACCGAGCTGGAGGAGGCAGCCCGCGAGCCTGCCGCCGTCTCCGGCGAGGCCGCGGTGGAGCAGGCGGACACGGCTGCGGGCCTGGCCGGGGCAGAAGCGCCCGCCGAGCTTTCAATGCCTATGTTCGAAGGCAGCAGCGAGCAGCCGCAAGTGCAGAACGTCGGCGGCAAGACCTTCGTCCTGCGTACCTGGGAGGGTGTGGAGACGTGGATCGACACGGCTTTCGACGCCGGCAGGCAGACGCCACAACCGGTAGCCTTTGCCAGCGATGCCTACTTCTCGCTGCTGGATGCCGCGCCGGAGCTGGGGCAATACCTGGCGCTGGGCTCCCGCCTGCTCCTGATCCATGACGGCAGCGCCTATCTCATCGGCGAGGAGGGCGAGAGCGCCCCCCTGCCCCTGCCCTCGGCGACTCCCGCCGGGCAGCCGGCGGGCGTTGAACCTGACCCGACCGCTGACCAGCCAGGCCAGAGGGCCACGCGGGCCACGCCGCTCTGCGGCGCAGCAGTTCTGCCGCTGCTGGCTCTGGGCATCGTCGCCGGGACGCGGCGACGTCGCCCGTAACGAATGACAAAAAAGGCCCCCGGCCGGCGGGCCGGGGGCCTGGTCTTACCACCAGGTGGTGAAGGAGGTCGTGGTGCGGCCCAGAATTACCCCATCGCCGTTGTGAGCCGTTATCTCCAGCCTCACTTCCGCTTCAGGCTCAAAGCTGATATGCCTGAGAGAGCCGATGGCCAAACCTTCTTGATCCGTTTCTCCCAGAGGAACCTCAATCGTCTCCCCATCATAGTGTACGTTAACTCGGATCGTGATTCCGCTTACCGGCGAACCATTCGGCCCGGTGGCCCGTACGTAGACGATTTGCTCGTCGTTCGTGCTGAATAGGATGGGAGCTCCCAGCCACACATACAGGTCAACCTGCTGCGGCTGGGCTGTGGTATCAAGAAGCGCGAGAAGAGCACACTGCAGGCCGTTGCCGCCGTTCTGCTGGTAATGTGCCTGACCCAGACTGCCCAGTTGTACGCGCCGGTCGGGCGGAGCTTCCGGTCGCCACTCTAGCCGCCCATTGCGAAAATACTGAACGCGCAGATCCCCTTCCACGAGCTGTTCAGAGAGCGGCGGGCCGAGGAGCTGCTCGCCGTTGTTCTCTTCGTAGAAGGTGAGAAACTCACCCTGGACCGCGTAGCCGGTCTCAGGGAAGATGCGCGACCGGCTATCGGCAGGTACAGGAGCGGCGACCCGGCTGCGCACGCCGCTCAATGCCCACTGCCCCAACGGATAGAACTGGATGGTTCCGTCGGTCGTCTGCTCCAGCCGCACGTGCTCGAAATACTGGACAACCATGCCGTCTCCGGGCAGGCACTGTCCTGTAATCGGCGCTCCCAGCAACTCCGGGCCGAACAGCGTATACCATTCCTCAAAGACGGGGGCGATCGCGTAAGTGGCGGGCGTGGGCACGGGAGTCGGCGCAGCCATCTCACAGCCGGCCATGAAGAAGGCTGCCAGAAGCACCGGGAGGAAGACAACCCGCCTCCGCATCTACCGTCCCTCAAAAAGCCGCGTCATCCAGTTCCTCGTGTTCTTCACGCAAGCGCAGGTAGCTTTCGTAGCGCACCCGGCTGATCTCACCCGCCTCAACCGCAGCCCGCACCGCGCAGCCAGGCTCGTGGCGGTGCGTACAATCGCTGAACTGGCAGTAGGCAACCAGCGGCGCGATCTCCCGATAATAGCCGTCCAGCTCGTGCGGCTCGACATCGTAGAGCGCCAGGGCGCGAATGCCCGGCGTGTCGGCGACATAGCCGCCAATGTCTAGCTCGAAGAGCTCGAGATGGCGCGTGGTATGGACTCCTTTGCCTGTGGCCTCGCTGACTTCGCGCACCTTCAACCCCAATCCCGGTTGTATGGCATTGAGCAGACTCGTTTTGCCCACACCCGAAGAACCCGCCAGCACGGAGATTTTATCGCGGAGCGCCTCTCTTAACTCCGCAATACCCTCGCCGCTCTCGGCGCTGGTATACATAACATCATATCCGATTTTCTCATATAGGCCAAATGTACCTTCAGCTTCCCCTGGCTCCGCCAGATCTACCTTGTTGACGCAAATGATGGCCGGCAACTGGTTCATCTCCGCAACCACCAGAAAACGATCGAGTTTGCGCAGGCTCGGCGCCGGCTCGCGTATGGAGAAGACGAATACAACCTGATCCGGATTGGCGACGAGGACCTGTTCGCGATCGGAGAGCATCTGGCGCGCACCGGGAGCCGGCCGCGCGCGTGACAGGGCGCTTTCGCGCTCGGCGACGTCTTCGATCAGTCCGGTCGTCTCATCGACGAGGGAAATGGTGACCCGATCCCCGACCGCGACCAGATCGCTCTCCTTTCGCTCCTGGCGAAGCCGCCCCCGGATCTGGCACACATAATCACCCTGTTCAGTTCTGACGGTGAAGAAGCCGCTCTGAGCCTTAATCACCAGACCTTGTAGGAGTTCGTTATCGTCCAGTACGCTCTCTCCTTGCCGGCCTGCAGGCGAGAGCCCGCGGCGCTTATCGTGACTGCTGATTATAGGAAGCCCGCCCCTGAAATCCAACAGGGGCAACGGCGGTGCGTTGCCCCTGTCCTTTGCTCTTTTATACTCGTCGCCCACTCCGGGCAGCCGCGCGTGGTGGAACAGCTAGCCGAGCCGCTTGCGGAACTCCTCGGTGAGCGCCGGCAAGATCTGGAAGAGATCGCCGACAATCCCATAATTGGCGAGCTTGAAGATAGGCGCTTCCGGGTCGCTGTTAATGGCGACGATGACCTTCGCCGTGCGCATGCCCGCCTGGTGCTGGATGGCGCCGCTGATCCCGCTGGCAATGTAGAGATCGGGGCTGACCGTCTTGCCCGTCTGGCCTACCTGATGCTCGTACGGAATCCAGCCGGCGTCCACGGCAGCGCGCGAAGCGCCGACCGCTGCGTTGATTACCGCAGCCAGCTCGCGGATGGGCGCGAAGCCTTCCGGCCCGCCTACGCCTCGCCCCCCACTGACGATAATCCGGGCATCCGTGAGGCTGACCACGCTGCCCGCGCTCTCGAAGCCCTGTACGGTGGCGCCGATCTGCTCCTCACTCACGGCGGGCTGCACCCATTCGGCCTCGCCGCTGCCGCCGGTGGCGCTGGCAGGCGCAAACGCGCGGCTGCGCAGGGTGACGACCTGGACGCCTTCGGTAACGTAGACGTCCGAGAGCAGCTTGCCGGCGTAAACCGGCCGGGTGACCACCACGCGCCCATCCCGGACGGCGATATCGGTGCCATCGGCGGCAAGTCCGAGGTCAAGCTGCGCTGCTACCCAGGCGGCCAGATCGTGCCCCCGGCTAGAATTGCCGAGAAGCAGCACGTCCGGCTCTCTCCCCGCGACGAGCTGGGCCAGCGCGCGCCCGTACGCTTCCACACGGAAGGGGCCAAACAGGGCGTCGTCCATGCCCAACACGGCGTCGGCGCCATAGGTGAAAGCCTCGTCCGCAAGCCCCTGAACAGACTCGCCCAGCACGACAGCGGTCAGATTCGTGCCCAGCTCGCCGGCAATACGCCGGCCCACGCCGAGCGCCTCCAGGCTGATCGGCGCGATATTCCCATTATCCTGTTCGATCCAGACCCACACGCCGCTCATAGCACCTTCTCCTCAAACAGACGATCGACCAGCTTCTTCGCGATTTCCTGGGGGCTGTCGCCCGAGATCATCTCCACCGACGCATCGCGCGCCGGCAGCGGGTAGACTCTGGACCAGTCCACACGGCTGGCTGATGCGCCTGCATCCAGACCGATGTCAGCCGCCGTCCAGGACGGGATCGTCGCCCGGTTCGCCTTGCGGATGCCCATGAAGGAGGGGTAGCGCGGCTCGTTGATCTCCTTCACCACGCTGATGGCGACCGGCAGCGGCGCCGTCACCGTCTCCTTGCCGCCGGAGACCTGGCGCTCGACTGTAATCGTCCCGCCGCCTGCGTCGATCTCTTTGATTGCGGAAACGAAGGTCAGGGGTGTCCAGCCGAGCTTCACCGCCACCTGGACCGGCGTGTTGCCAGTATCGCCGTCGATGGCCTGCTTGCCGAAGAAAGCTATCTGTACGTCGCCGATCTTTTCGATGGCGGCTGCCAGAACGCGCGCCGTGCCCAGCGTATCGGCATCGCGAAAAGTGCCGTCGTTGACCAGGATTGCCTCGGTGCAGCCCATTGCCAGGCAGGTTTTCAGCGCCTCCAGACTCTCCTCCGTACCCATGCTGAGGGCAATCGCATCGCCGCCATGCTCTTCCTGCAGCTGGATCGCTGCTTCGACGGCGTACTCGTCCCAGGGATTGACGACCAGCGGCTTGCCGCCGGGATCGTCCCAGCTGACCTTGCCGCCGTTCACCGAAAAAACGGCCGTCGTGCTGGGGGTTTGCTTGACACAGACGACAATCTTCATGCAATTACCTCCCTATATACCTCATTAGGCTCATCGACGATCAATTGGGATTCGTTTAAGTCCGCAAACTGCCGCGCATAAGCTTCGTCGGCGAAAGCCAGGGTCATGGTGCGCCAGGAAAAGCCAGCAAGCTGGGCGGCGGCGAGGATAGCCTGCTTCTCGGGCCGGGCGTATTGCAGGCTGCTGCGGCGGAAGACGGTGTAGAGGGCGCCCGCGGTCAGCGCGGCAAGTCCCAAAGGCAGGAGCAAACGCAACGCCACCGGAAAACCAGACGGCAACAGGAAAAAGAGCACCAGGAAAACGATGAGGAAGGCCAGCCCCGCGGCCAGCCAGCCGAGCTTCCGCCGGCGCTCTTCGTCGCCCGACAGCCGCCGCACCTCTTGCTGGCAGTCGTCGCAGAGCGGCACGTCAACCTCGCGCGTCACCCGGCCAAGACGGCGCCGCAGGGGCAGTGCCGGCCTGGCCGGCTGCCCACAATGGACACAGGCGGCCGGGAAGCGCAGCTCTTCTCCCGGCCGGACCCTGACGCGCACGGCTTGATACGAGCTCATCCCGTCTCGCCCTGCCAGAAAGCCGGGTCGTAGGCCGGCAGCTCACAGCGCAAAGGTTTGTCTTCACGCAGCCCCAGCGCATAGCCGGCCTGCATGAGCTGGTGAATCTCGCTGGTCCCCTCGTAGATGATAGCGCCGCGGCTGTTCCGCAAATAACGCTCGACATCATATTCGTCTGAATAGCCGTAAGCGCCGTGGATCTGCAGCGCTTCGTTCGCGGCCTGGAACGACATATCTGTCGCATACCACTTAGCCAGGGAGGTCTCGCGCGTGTTGCGC
>Ga0123333_10001292_pt1 | contig 26362 bp, 25 predicted proteins | sample BioC12SIPDNA_3_FD_89957 | JGI IMG/M metagenome (GOLD analysis project Ga0123333, IMG submission 89957) | Anaerobic biogas reactor microbial communites from Washington, USA - Biogas_R2_B C12 SIP DNA | ecosystem: Engineered > Bioreactor > Anaerobic > Unclassified | place: Washington, USA... | reverse complement strand
GGCGGAATCATGGCCGCTACCTCGATACGGCAAGGGCGGACAACCGCTGGATGGGCCAGCGAGCCTCTATACCATCGTCATCCCCTAGGGCGCCAGCAGCCTGACCTCCGATGAGTCCCCCTCTCGAGGGAGGATGCTCCCACAGAAGAGCGATACCGCCTGCGCACACCACCGAAGCTGTGGCACACGATAGCCGCGCCGCATGCTGCTGCCCCGTGACAAGAAGCCCGCGTGGCACCCTCTTGCTCTCGTGAAAACGCGATAGATCGCAGAATACGACAAAAGTCATATCGCCTGCTGGTTGATCGGGCTATAGTGGCAGTGAGGAACCGCACAGAGAGGACTGCGGAGGCACAAGTGGAGACGATAAGAATCCTGTTGGAGCGCTGCACCGACTGTGGCTGTTGCATTGAGGTGTGTCCGAGCGACGCGCTGGCCAGAGAGGGCGGTGCCGTCATACTCGCCCATCCCGAAGATTGCGGCGGCTGTGGGCAGTGTGAGCTGATCTGCCCGGAGGATGCCATAGAGGTATCGTTCTCCATCGTCTGGGACAACGAACCCACCCGCGAACAGGGTGAGGGCTGAGGAGGAGCAGGTGAGAGAAGGTCTAGTGTACCTCGATAACGCCGCAGCCACCCGCGTGGACGAGCGCGTGATCCAGGCCATGTTGCCCTATATGACAGATCGGTATGCGGTGGCCACCTCGCAGTTCGGGTACTCTTTGGGGCTCGAATCCAAAGAAGCGCTCGAAGAGGCGCGTTCTCGCGTGGCGGGCCATCTCGGCGCGCAAGCCGAAGAGCTCGTGTTCACGTCCGGGGATACCGAATCCAGCAATATGGCCATCAAGGGAGTCGCCCTAGCCCTGGGGCAGAAGAAAGGGCGGCACCTGGTCACCTCGGCCATTGAGGACTTTGCCGTCCTGCACAGCATGCGCGCTCTGGAGCGAGACGGATTCCAGATTGACCAGGTCCGCCTCGATGAGAATGGGCGCGTGGACCTGGATCATCTTGCCAGCCTGGTCGGTCCGGAGACGATCCTCGTGAGCATACAGGCGGCAAACCAGGAGATCGGCACGCTGCAGGATCTGGAGGCCATCGGGACACTCACGCATGAGCGTGGTGCCCTGCTGCACAGTGACGCAACCCATGCCTTTGGGCGGATACCGCTGGACGTGAGCCGCGTGCCGATAGACCTTGTGACCGTATCATCGCACGTACTCCATGGGCCCCGAGGAGTGGGTGGCCTGTACATCCGCAAGGGCACGCCCGTCGTCAAGTGGATGGACGGCGGCTACCAGGAGAACAACCTGCGCGGAGGCACGGAGGACATCGCCGGCGTCGTGGGCTTTGCGGAAGCGTTGGCCCTGATCACCCCCGAGGAGAACGACCGGCTGAGGATGTTGCGTGACCGGTTGACCGCTCTTCTGCTGGAAATACCACAATCGCGCGTCAATGGACACCCGGTACTGCGCACGCCGCACAATGCCAATGTTTCGTTCCGGTTTGTCGAGGGCGAGTCGGTACTGCTGCACTTGGATATGCGTGGGTTTGCCGTCAGCACCGGCTCCGCCTGTTTCAGCCGTTCCCTTGAGGGCAGCCACGTCATTCTGGGCATCGGCGGAGACCACGAGCGCGCCCATGGTTCTATCCGGTTCACCTTTGGGCGATACAACACAGATGAGGACGTGGACCGCGTTGCGCAAGCCCTCGCGGACGTGATCGAGCGCCTGCGCGTAATCAGCCCACTCGGCAAGGAGTAGCAGAGATGACGCTTCCTTACAGTGAGATCGTGATGGAACACTTTCAGAACCCGCGTAATGTCGGACGTATCGAGGATCCCGACGCCAAGGCCATCGAGGGCAGCCCCGCATGCGGTGACATGGTGGCGGTCTATCTCAAGGTCGACGAGGCAACCCACCGGATCGAGGACATAAAGTTCGAATCGTACGGCTGCGCCTCCAACATCGCCACCGGATCGATCATTACGGAACTGGCCAAAGGGAAGACCATCGAGGAGGCCCGGGACATCACCTGGCAGGAGGCCGCGGATGCATTGGGTGGCCTGCCGCCGATCAAGATGCATTGCTCCGTCCTGGCCGTAGACGGGTTGCAGGCGGCGATCCAGAACTATGAGGAGAGACACGGCCTCGTGAAGGAGGCCATCCCGACAGACGAGGCCGAAGTACGGCGCCGGCTGAAGCACGTCATGAACCCTCAGGTGGGCCTCGATCTCATCCGCACCAAACTGGTGCAGAACGTCGAGATCGACGCCGGCACCGTCCGCATCCACCTGGACATGCCTTCAGAGCACCAGTTCGCCAACAACATCCGGGAAGAGATCGTGGAAAAGATCGAGCCCTTGTGGGATGTGCAGATCGTAGAAGTGATATTCACCACGTAGGAGGCCCCATGGGACAGATCACCATTGACGTCCGCGGGGAGACATGCCCCATTCCGCTGATCGAGTTCAGAAAAGCGGTGCGCCAGGCACAACCGGGAGACGTGCTGGTGATAACTGGCACTCATCCGGCATCGCAGAAGGAAATCCCGATGGCCGCGGAGGCTCTTGAGACAAAGGTCGTGTCCGTGGAGGGCTCTCCGGACAACTGGACCATCCGCGTACAGCGCTAGAGCCAGCCAGGAACGGAGGGCGGCGTGGCAGATCACACAACAATCGTCGTATCCAGCGGGGACATGGACAAGCTGTACAGCGCGCTGATCATCGCCAACGGCTCGCTGTCGATGGGGATGGCTGTATCGCTGTACTTTACGTTCTGGGGCCTCGAGCGCCTCACAAAGAAGGGTCTCGCGAAGGGGCCCCTCTCCCGCATGAACCTACTGGGCCTCGGCAAGGCATTCATGAAGTGGCGCATGAAAAAGGCGAACGTGGCCTCGCTCGAACGACTCATGGCTGACTACCGGGATCTGGGCGGCAAGGTCATCGCCTGCGAGATGACGATGGAGATCATGGGCCTCCGTAGAGAGGACATGCGCGAAGACTGGATCGACGAGTACGGGGCAGTAGGCACCTACGTGCGCGATGCGCGCCAGTCCTGCATCACGCTCTATGTATAGATAAGGGAGCAGCGTGGTTGATTCAGGGGAACGCTTCCAGCGAGAGACCCGTCATATCCGCCGTGGCCCGCACGAGCGACGCCTAGAGCCCGGACTAAAGCCTCGCGGAATAAAGACGTACCCGGAGAGTCGGCGCGTGTCGTTGCCCGCACCGGTCACAGAGGGTGGTGCCGGCCTGTGGGGGATCCTGGGCCGCAGGCGAAGCGTCCGATCCTACGGTGAGCAGGGTCTGAAACTTGAGGCCCTTTCGCAGTTGCTCTGGGCCGCTGCCGGTGCATCCGGCCGGGCGGGCGATACGCTGCTGCGCACGGCGCCCTCTGCGGGCGCGCTGTTCCCCATTGAGACGTATCTCGCCGCCCATCACGTGGAAGGCCTCCCGCCCGGTCTCTACCACTATCAGGTCACCGATCATTCACTGGAACTGCTCGCCGAGGGTAACCAGCGGCCGGCCGTCGCTGCGGCGGCTCTGGACCAGCGAATGGCTGCCGACGCCCCTCTGGTACTGATCTGGAGCGCCGTGTTTGGGCGAACAACCCGCAAGTACGGCGCACGGGGATACCGCTACGTCTACCTGGATGCGGGGCACATGGCGGCGAACGCCGCGCTGGCGGCCGTCGCGCTCGGCCTGGCATCCTGCCAGATGGCCGCGCTGTACGACGAGGAGGCAAACGCACTTCTGGGACTCGACGGTGAGACGGAGAGCGTCATCTATATGACGTCCATCGGGCCACATCGGCATCCAGGAGCGGCGCTATGACGAACCGTCTCGCTCGCGAGCACAGCCCCTACCTCCAGCAGCACGCAGAGAACCCGGTAGATTGGTACCCGTGGGGAGAAGAGGCCCTCGAGCGCGCCCGGAGCGAGGATCGCCCTATCTTCCTATCCATCGGGTATTCCGCCTGCCACTGGTGCCACGTTATGGCCCACGAGTCATTTGAATCGCCACAGGTGGCCGCCCTGCTGAATTCCCGCTTTGTGAGCATCAAGGTGGACCGCGAGGAGCGCCCGGACCTGGACCGCATCTACATGGGAGCCGTACAGGCCCTCACGGGAAGCGGCGGCTGGCCCATGTCGGTCTTTCTGACGCCAGAGGGCCACCCATTCTACGGTGGCACATACTTTCCGCCAGAGCCGCGCCACGGCCTGCCCGGGTTCACTCATCTGCTGAGCCAGATCGCGGACGCCTGGTCCACGCGCCGTGAAGAGATCACCCGCGCGGGCAACGAACTCGTTGATGATCTACTGAGGCGCTCCGGCCGGCTGCGCGCTGCCTCTATTGCGGGTGAGCAAGCTCTGAACACTGCCATCCAACACCTGATTGAGACGCACGATGATAGATGGGGAGGCTGGGGATCAGGGCCCAAGTTCCCGCAGCCCATGGCGCTAGAGTTCCTGTTGCGCACCTTTCGAGCCACGGGCGATCCGAACGTGCTGGGCATCATCAACGCCGCACTGGAGGCGATGGCTCGGGGCGGGATCTATGACCAGATAGGCGGTGGCTTTCATCGCTACACCGTTGACGGACGCTGGCTCATCCCGCACTTTGAGAAGATGCTCTACGACAACGCCCAGCTGGCCAACGTCTACGTCCATGCCTGGCAGGTAACCGGGCGACCGTTGTATCGCGCTGTGGCCGAGGAGACTCTCAATTACCTGGCCCGAGAGATGCGGTTGCCGGCCGGCGGCTACGCCAGCACACAGGATGCGGACACCGAGGGAGTGGAAGGGGACACGTACCTCTGGATGCCCGCGGAGATCCAATCGGTTCTGGGAGAGGACGCCGCCCGGTTTGCCGCCTCATATCCCACCACACGGGAAGGCAACTATGAGGGACGGAATATCCTCACCTACTCGGGCCAAGAGGGGGAGCGCGAGGCTCTAGCAGACAGGCGAGCGGCACTGCTCGCGCATCGCGCACAGCGCTCACAGCCCAGGCGCGATGGCAAGGTCATCTGCTCCTGGAATGGCTTGCTCCTTGCGGCCCTTGCGGAGGCGGGCGTCGCTCTCGGAGAGAGCGCGTACATTGCGTCCGCGCAAAGCCTGGGAGCGTTTCTGACCGAGCAGATGCGCGCCGCAGATGGACGCATGGTACACATCTGGCACGAAGGAGAAAGCCGCCCCGAAGGGTATTTGGAGGATCAGGCGGCGACCGTCCATGGGCTCATTGCCCTCTACCAAGCCACGTGGGACGAGCGTTGGGTGGCGACCGCGCGAGAGATCATGGAACTATCCATCGCTCACTTTTGGGACGACGGATGGTTTGATACGGCCGACGATCACGAGGCGCTGATTGTGCGTCCTCGTGAGGCGCAGGATAACGCCACCCCCTCTGGTCCCGCCCTGGCCACCCTGGGCCTCCTGCGGCTGGCTCGATATTACGAGGATGACCGGTATGCCAGGATGGCCGAGTCCGAACTGGCGACGATGCGCGGCGCCGCGGCGCGCTTCCCGGAGGCGTTCGCGCAGTGGCTATCCGCCCTGGATCTGGCCCATCGACCGCGCGTCGATGTCGCAATCGGAGGAACTCCTGCCGGGGCGGAGGCCCAGGCCCTGTTAAACGTGCTGAACGACTCTGCGCCGGAACGCCTGGTGGCCATCGGAATGGAGGCCGCGCTTCCCATCCTTGCCGGTCGCACGCCGGTGGCCGGCCACGCAGCAGCCTACGTCTGCCTAGGGCAACGCTGCCTGCCTCCAGTCACCACGCCGCTGGCGCTGGCTCAGATACTGGACCGCGATCGAGAAGGTGCACAGCGAGGCGATACAGAAACAGGAGATCAATATGTCACGGAAGAACAATCGAGTGATCATCCTTGTGGAGGATGACTATGAGGACTTGGAGCTCTGGTATCCCTATTACCGGTTACTGGAGGGTGGTGCGTTAGTCACGATCGTGGGCCCCCGCGCGCAGACCTATGCGAGCAAACACGGGTATCCGGCGCAGGCAACCCTGTCAGCCGAGGAGGCGAACCCCGCGGACTATGACGGCGTGGTCATCCCCGGCGGGTACGCGCCGGACAAGATGCGGCGCTATCCGGCGCTGCTTCAGCTTGTCCGTGGCATCTGGGAGCGAGGCGGTGTCGTGGCGTTCATATGCCATGCCGGCTGGGTACCGATCTCAGCGGGCATTCTCAAAGGCCGCCGGGTAACCGGCGTGAGCGCAATCCGGGACGATCTGGTAAACGCTGGGGCAGACTTTGTGGACGAGCCTGTGGTTGTGGACGGCAAGATGGTCAGCTCGCGCACTCCCGCGGATCTGCCTGCGTTTATGCCAGCGGTGCTCGCCGCACTCGCTGAGTAAGGGCTCGGGAGACGCGGTGCAGCGTTCGAACCCGCGTGCCGTTGACCGTGGATGCCCCCCTGTGGTATCATCCTCACGCTTCGTGTGGCGCAGAGGCGCAACCGAGCTCGGTGGAGTCTGGATTACGTATCAATGACGGAGGTCAGAGCAATGGCAAACATCAGCGAGTTCATCCAGCAGGCCGATTGGAGAGCCGAAAAGCATGTGCCGGTCATCGAGTGCCCGGATACCGTTCAGGCTGGCGAGTTTTTTGACGTCAAGGTAAGCCTGGGCAAGGAAGTCGCTCACCCGAACACCACGGAACACCACATCGCATGGATCACGCTCTACTTTAAGCCCGCCGATGACAAGTTCATCTATCAGGTGGGGCACTATGAGTTCAGCGCGCACGGGCAATCGGCCAAGGGTGCGAACGAAGGGCCAGTGTACACATTCCACGGCGTGACCACCTCGTTCAAGACGACCCAGCCCGGATCACTCATCGCCGTGGCCCACTGCAACATCCACGGGCTCTGGCAGGGGAGCAAGGAGATCGCTCTCGCCTGACGGACGCCCGGCGTGCTCATTACCGAAGGATGCCGCCCTCAAGGGCGGCATCCTTCATTGCAGCGGTGTCAGTGGTGCGGTGCAGAGCGGCCGGCCAGGCTCAGCAGCGCCAGGCAGAGTACCAACGCCAGTGTGATCACCCCAGTGTGCATCGTTTCTCCCCTCCATCCATGCAAACCCGCAACCGGGAGAGGAGATGCGCCCCGAGAGTCACTGATCAGGACTAGCGCTGTTCCCTGAGCGCCTCACCAGCATGCTCGGTAAGGGGCCGCACAAGGCCCATCAGCTCCATCGGCACCACGAACTTTGTGGCGGCTCCCTCGCCCAGCGCCCGCAGCGCATCCAAATACTGCAGCGTCAGCGTTTTGCTATCCACTCCCTGCGCCACCTTGAACACCTCGCCGAGCCCCAGAGCCTGACCCTCTGCCCGGAGGATGGCCGATTGGCGGTCCGCCTCAGCCTGCAGGATGGTAGCCTGCCGTGCACCCTCTGCCCGCAGAATGATCGCCTCGCGCTCGCCCTCTGCGGTGCGAATGGCCGCCTCCCTCTGGCCCTCAGCGGTCGTCACAATGGCGCGCCGGTCACGCTCCGCGGCCATCTGCCGCGTCATCGCCTGCTCGATGGCTGGGGGTGGCACCACCTCGCGGATCTCCACCGCCGTAACACGGATGCCCCAGCGGTCCGTGACCTCATCCAGCTTCTGGTGAAGGACGTTATTGATGTCATCACGCTTGCTGAGAACGTCGTCCAGGTTCATGGCGCCCACGACGGCACGAAGCGTCGTGATGGCGAGACCGCGCGCGGCCCCGGTAAAGTTCTCGACCTCCAGTACGCTACGTACAGGATCGATCACTTTGTCATACACCAAAAAGTCGATCGATACCGAGGCGTTGTCCGCCGTGATGCAAGTCTGCGGCGGCACATCGAAGAACGCCTCGCGCAGATCTGTCATGGTTCCGCGATCGATATAGGGAATCAGCAGGATCAGCCCGGGCCCTCGCGCCCCCAGGCAGCGCCCCAGGCGAAACACAACCAGCCGTTTGTACTCGGGCACGATTCGGATGGACATCGCCAGCACGATGATGCCGAGCAACACCAGCACGAGGGTCACGATAAAGGGCTCCATACATCAGCCTCCTTGGCTCTCGGATTCGACAGGCGCCACCTGAAGGTGCACGCCCTTCACCCCGGTAATCTCAACCTGTTGCCCTGCCTGCACCTCGCCCTCCACAGCGACGGCACTCCAATCCTCAAGATCCACACGAACCTGGCCATCGGGAGCAAGATCCGTCAGCGCCAGACCACGCATGCCCAGCAGCCGTTCCGGCCCTGATTGCGGAGGCAGACGGCTTGCCCGCACAATGGCCCGTACCACGATCAGGGAAAAGCCGCCCATCGCCAGAGCCATCAGCGCGATGAGCCAGTAGCTCACTCGCAGGTCGGGCGCGGCCGCGGAGGTCGGCCTGAAGGGCGCATAGAGCAAGAGCGAACCCAGCACAAACGGCACCAGGGCCGTCGCGGTCACAACCGCGTCCGCATCGCTCAGGAGCGCCACAGCCAACATCACAACAGCCACGAGCAACAGCGCAACCCCGGCCCAGTTCAGTGGCAGGCTGCCCAATGCCAGAAAGGCCAGGACGTAGGATACCGCCGCACCCACGCCTCCCACGCCGAGACCCGGCTCACTGAGCTCCGCCAGCAGCAGAAGTGTACCCAGGGCGAGCAACAAGTAGGCAATGTCGGGATGGGTGATCGTGTGAAGCAGGCGCTCGTCCCATCGCATCGGCACCTCAGATAGCATCGCGCCGCGGGTGCGCAGGGTATGGGACTCCCCGGCCACGATCACCTCAGAGCCGTCGATATCTCCAAGCAGCGCCTCCAGATCCGGAGAGACGATATCGATGACCCCAGCCTCCCGGGCGTCGAGAGCCAGCAGGGAGGCGTTCTCCCGCACCGCCTCCACCACCCAGGCCATGTTGCGCTCTCGGACGCTGGCGATACTCTGGGCCAGAGCCACGGCGTCGCTTGTGGCCTTGTCATCCAGTGTACTATCCACCTGCGCCTCAAGAGGCACAGGATGGGCCGCCCCGATGTGCGTGCCCGGAGCCATGGCCGCTACATGACCGGCCAGTGTGATGAACATGCCCGCCGAAGTCGCCCGCGCCCCATCTGGAGACACGTATACCACCACCGGAACAGGCGCATCCAGGAGGGTCTGGACGATCTCCCGCATGGCCGATTCCAGGCCGCCGGGGGTGTCCAGCACAAGGACCACCGCTTCCGCCCGCACGGCCAGCCCGCGGGCCAGCACTCGAGCAATGTAGCGTGAGCTCATCGGGTTGATCACCCCGTCCACATGGCCGACGACTACGGCAGGGGCGGGCTCCGCCGATGAGGCGAACCCAACGAGTGAGATCGCGATGGCCAGCAAAGCGACGAGGGCGAGTATCGGATTCAGGCGGCGCCCCATGGCGCTGTCCTCCTTCGTGGGCTCGACACAGTAACCCATGGGTTCAGTCTAGCAGGTTTTCGGGTCGTACTCAATCGGCTCCCCTGCACAGGGCCAGCGACGTTCGTCCGATCGTTCGCCGGACCGGAACCAACTCCTGTGGTAGAATCGGGCAGGCCGGGAGCGATTACCGGCTCACGGTCTCTCGCGGAAAACCGAACGGCGGCGCGGATGACCTGCGACGTACTGGCAGAACCGCGACACAGGAGGTGCCCCATGCCCGAGCCTAGCTACATCCCAACGCCTCACTCGTACTCGTCCGCTGTGATCGCGGGAGATACGGTCTATTTGGGCCTGCACCGCGGGTTTGGCGACAGCTTTGCTGCGCAACTGGCCAGCGCCATAGAGTCCGTATCTGAGACGCTTTCCCGCTGCGAGCTTCCGCTCGCACGGCTCGTGAGCATCCGCGTGTGGCTGCGAGACATCAAGGACCTGCCCGCCATGGAAAAAGCCTTCCCAGCCTACTTTGCGCCAGATCACTATCCTGCCCGAATGACCGCCGTGACAGAGTTCCACGATGCGGATTGTCTGGTCATGCTGGAGGGCATCGCGTACCGGGGCGGATGAGGCATGGGCCGAAGCCCGTGCTGACCGAGTGACTCGCCGGGGCGCGGACGCCCCTGCCGTCTCCGATTGACAGGCCTGTCCCGGCACCCTACCATAGAATCGCTTTGACCGTTCCATCGCCAGCACATGATTCAGAGGCGCCCATGAAGAAGGTCACGATCACCGGAGTCCGCGAGGCCAGGATCGTCGATGTGCCCACGCCCCACGCCGTCGGGGATTGGGTACTCGTCAAGGTGCATGCCATCCCCATGTGCACCGAGTATAAAGCCTTTGCCGCTGGGCAGCCCACGGCTCACTTGGGCCATGAAGCCGCGGGCGAAGTCGTGGAGGTCGCCCAACCCGGTCCGGTCCAGGTCGGCGATCGCGTGGTCGCCATGCCCTTCTACCCCTGCGGTCGGTGCGCGCTGTGCCGGTCCGGCGACTTTATCTACTGCCAGCACGCCTATGACTATGAGTCGTACGCCGGCACACCCGAAGGCCAGGGCACGTACAACGAGTACCTCCTCAAGCCCGCCTGGATTCTCGGCCCAATACCGGATGGCGTCTCCTACGAGCACGGCTCCCTGGCCGTGTGCGGCCTCGGTCCAACCTTTGGTGCGATGGATCGAATGGGAGTGAATGCCTTTGATACGCTCCTGATCACCGGCATGGGGCCCGTCGGTCTGGGAGGGGCGGTCAACGCCGCCTACCGCGGCACCAGGTTGATCTCCGTGGAATCCATCCCCTACAGAGCGCAAAAAGCCCGGGAGTTGGGTGCCGAGGCGGTTATCGATCCGAATGATCCGCAGGCGCTTCAGCAGGTGATGGATCTCACCCACGGTGTGGGCGTGGACGCTGCGATAGACTGCTCCGGAACCGTGGCAGCGGAGCGCTTTTGCATCGATGCCACTCGACGGCGGGGCCAGGTCGCCTTCGTGGGGGAGTGTTACGCCTCGTTGCCCATACAAATCAGCCCGGACATGATCCGCAAGGGGCTGACGATTCACGGCTCCTGGCACTATAACATGAACCTCTTCCCAAAGGTCATGCAGGTCATCGAGAGATCTCCGCTGGTGGGAGAGCTGATCAGCCATACCTTCCCACTCTCGGCGGCCCAACAGGCTCTGGAGCTCACCGCCTCCAACCAGACGGCCAAGGTCATTCTAAAGCCCTGGATGTAGGGTTTGCCGCTCACCAAGACAGGGAGAACGCGAGGATGCGCTACGTTGCCGCCATCGACCAGGGTACCACCGGCACGCGCTGCATGGTATTCGACCACAACGGCCTCGACATCGGCCGCAGCTACAAAGAGCACGAGCAGATACTACCACGGCCCGGCTGGATCGAGCATGATCCGCTCGAGATCTGGCACGCTGTGCAGGAGACCGTCCATGGCGCCTTGGCACAGGCCCGCATCACAGCCGCAGATGTGGTCGCGTTGGGCATCACGAACCAGCGCGAGACGACGGTGATATGGGATCGCCACACCGGCCGCCCCTACCACAACGCCGTTGTGTGGCAGTGTATGCGCACTCAGGAGATCTGCCAGAGGCTGCAGGACGACGGGTTGGAGCCGTTCATTCGAGAGCGCACCGGCCTGCTGGTCTCGGTGTACTTCTCCGGTCCCAAGATACGGTGGCTGCTGGATCACGTTGCGGGCCTTCGGCAGGCCGCTGAGCGAGGAGATGCGCTGTTCGGCACCATCGACTCCTGGCTGATCTGGAACCTGACCGGCGGGCCACGGGGTGGCGTGCACGTCACGGACGTGACGAACGCCTCGCGCACCATGCTGATGAACCTCGCCACCCGCGAGTGGGATGATGAGCTCCTACGAATGCTGGAAATCCCACGCTCAATGCTGCCAGAGATCCGGCCCTCCAGCGACAGCGCCACGTACGGCAGCTCACCGGCCGAGATGTTTGGCCACCCGATGCCGGTCTGTGGCTGCCTGGGGGACCAGCAGGGAGCGCTCGCAGGGCAGACCTGCTTCTTGCCCGGGGAGGCCAAGAACACGTATGGTACCGGCTCCTTCCTGCTGATGAACACGGGCGGCGATGTTGTGCCCTCCCACAGCGGTCTGCTGAGCACCGTCGCCTATGGGCTCAGCGATGGAACCTGCGCGTACGCACTGGAGGGGTCGATAGCGGTCACGGGCGCAGCGGTCCAGTGGCTGCGAGACAGCCTCGGCATGGTGCAATCGGCAGCGGAAACGGAAACGATCGCCAGCACCGTGGCCGATAACGGAGGGGTCTACTTTGTGCCGGCCTTTTCCGGGCTCTTTGCTCCCTACTGGGATATGTACGCTCGAGGGGCCATCCTGGGCCTCACCCGATTTGCCAGTAAAGCCCACATTGTGCGCGCCACTCTGGAATCGATCTGCTACAGCACGCGGGACGTGCTGGAGGCCATGGAGGCCGATTCCGGAATCGCGCTACGCTCCCTCAAGGTGGATGGCGGCGCTTCGGCCAACAATCTCCTGATGCAGCTCCAGGCAGACGTCCTCAACAAGCAGGTCATCCGTCCCACGGTAGGGGAAACCACGGCCCTTGGCTCGGCCTACATGGCCGGGCTGGCCGCGGGTTACTGGAGTGGGCTCGATGATCTCAAGCAGAACTGGCAAGTGCAGCGCGAGTTCTCTCCCTCGTGGAGTGAGGAGCGGCGCCTGGCGGCCTATGCCGGCTGGAAACGCGCCGTCGGCCGAGCACGCGGCTGGCTGCAGGAAGGCGAACAGGAAGCCTGATGTACGATGTAATCATCATCGGCGCCGGGGTCGTGGGCGCGCACATCGCCCGCGCCCTATCACGCTACCGCCTGCGCATTCTGCTGCTGGACAAGGCCACTGATGTGGGCGACGGCACCACAAAGGCAAACACAGCGATCGTCCATGCCGGTTATGATGCCAAGCCCGGCAGCAACAAAGCACGTCTGAACGTCGCAGGAAACGCCCTGTTCGAGCAGGTCTGCGGTGAATTGGACGTCGAGTTCGATCGCTGCGGCACCTATGTGGTGGGCGTGAGCGAGGAGGACCGTGCGACCCTCGAGGACCTGTATCGGCGGGGACGCCAAAATGGCATACGAGGCCTGTCGCTCGTCGGCGGCCCCGAGATGCGGAGCCGCGAGCCGGGGATCACCGAATCTGTTACGGGAGCGCTCTTTGCAGCGACCGGCGGCCTGGTGGATCCCTTTGCGCTCTGCTACGCTGCGGCCGAGAACGCCGTCGGCAACGGCGCCGAACTCCTGCTGGAGACAGAGGTCCAGGGATTCCTGCGCGAGGACGATGCGGTCGTCGGAGTGCGCACCAACCGGGGGGAGTTCCGATCCCGATGGACGGTGATCTCCGCGGGAGTGCATGCCGACGACCTGATGCGGGCGGCCGGGCTGGACGGCTTTACCATCACACCGCGCAAGGGCGAGTACTTTGTACTGGATCGAGCGGCGCGCGCTCAAGTGCGCAACGTCCTCTTTCCCTGCCCCACGCCGGTGAGCAAGGGCATCCTGGTTACGCCGACGATCCATGGCAACGTGATGCTTGGGCCCACAGCCACCGACATCGACGACAAGGAGAACCTCAGCACCACCCCAGAAGGCCTCAACGAGGTGCTCACAGGGGCACTCAAGCTTATTCCGGGCTTGGAAAGCCGGCAGATCATCCGGTCGTTCACAGGGCTACGTGCCTCCGGCAGCACGGGGGACTTTATGATCGACGCCCCGAAGGAGCGACCGGGATTGCTTATTCTCGCCGGGATCGAATCACCGGGCCTGACGGCCTCACCCGCCATCGCACTCGAGGTGGTTGAGATGCTGCGAGAGGCCGGCCTCGAACTGCAGGAACGCGCGGAGTATGTGCCACTGCGGCGGGGCATCCCACGTTTCTCGCAACTCTCCCCTGCCGAGCAGGAGGCGCTCATCGCCCGAGATCCTCGCTATGGGCGAATCATCTGCCGTTGTGAGACCGTGACGGAGGGCGAAGTGGTGGCCGCGTGCCACGGCGCGATACCGGCTCGCACTTATGATGCCCTCAAGCGCCGGACGCGCGTTGGCACCGGTCGCTGCCAGGGAGGCTTTGACCTGCCGCTTGTGCTGGAGATCATGGCTCGTGAGCTGGGCCTCTCTCCACTGGAGATCACACAGAAAGGCGGGGCCTCGAACATCGTGGTACGCCGGACCAAGGAGGTAGCGGAGTGAGATCGCTCACCTGCGACGTCCTGGTGATCGGGAGCGGCCCCGCCGGCCTGGCGGCCGCCTACGAAGCCAAGAAGCACGGCGCCGAGGATGTCCTGCTGCTGGAGAGAAACGATGAGCTGGGAGGGATCCTGCAGCAGTGCATTCACACCGGCTTTGGTGTGCGCGAGTTCGGAGAGGACCTCTCTGGCCCGGAGTACGCCTGGCGATGGATCGCCCGCGCCCGGTCCGCCGACCTGCGCGTGCTGAGCGAAACGATGGTGCTGGGTGTGGACCACTCCCGCAGGGTGGTTGCCAGCAGCCGCGCCCTCGGCCTGGTGGAGATCCTTCCCCGGGCGCTGGTCCTGGCGATGGGGTGCCGGGAACGGCCGCGCGGCGCGCTGGCTATCCCTGGCTCGCGCCCGGCCGGCGTGTTCACCGCGGGGACTGCTCAGCGGCTTGTGAACATTGAGGGGTACATGCCGGGCGAGCGCTACGTGATCCTCGGGTCCGGCGATATCGGAATGATCATGGCACGCCGCCTGACGCTCGAAGGGGCCCAAGTCGTCGCCGTGTGTGAGATCCTCCCCTACATCAGCGGCCTGCGGCGAAACCTGGTGCAGTGCATCCGCGATTTCGACATTCCCCTCCACCTGTGTACGACCGTCACAGAGGTCCGCGGTCGCGACCGGGTAGAATCCGTGATCGTCAGCCGCGTGGACGAGCAGTGGCGCCCAATCGCCGGCACTCGTCAGGAAATCCCCTGCGATACGCTCCTCCTCTCCGTCGGGCTGGTCCCCGAGAACGAGCTCACGCGCATGGCGGGGGCCACGATCGATCCGGCGACCGGCGGCCCTGTGGTAGACGAGGGACACGGCACGGACGTTCCGGGGATATTCGCGGCAGGAAACGTTGTGCATGTGTACGACCTGGTGGATGACGTCAGTGCGGCGGCGCGTATCGCCGGTCGTTCCGCCGGGCGATACGTGCGCCAGGGGGCGCCAGAGGCCGGGCAACGGATCCGGCTCAGGGCAGGCGAAAACGTGCGCGCCGTCGTCCCCCAGATCCTGGGGCTGGCGGCCTTGGAAGAGGGGCCGGTGGTGCTTCAGTTCCGTGCGCGGCACCCGGTCGAAGGCCCCGTGCGCGCTGAGCTTGTTATGGGGGAGGGGGCCGGTGCACGCGTGCTCCTCTCCCGCCGGCACCGGTACGTGCGGCCGGCCGAGATGGTGACAATGTCGCTGCCGCCAGCGCTGGCTGCCGAACTGGCCGCGGCCGGCGACTCTGCGCGCGACCTGGCCGTCCGAATCATCGAATAGACCGGCGTGAGGAGGCCCATGCCCGACGAACGCGAGTTCATCTGTGTCACCTGCCCCGTCGGATGCAGCATCCTGGCCAAGGTTGAGGGGCAAGAACTGATCGAGATCCGCGGCCAGGCCTGCCAGCGCGGAGAAGCCTTCGTGCGCGAAGAACTCACCGCGCCGCGCCGCATGCTCACCACCACCGTGCGCGTACGTGGCGGCAAGCTTCCTTTGGTGCCCGTGCGTTCCAGCGCGCCGGTACCCCAGGGACTGTTATTCGCACTGGCTCGCGCCCTGCGACAGGTGGAGTTGTCGGCGCCTGTCGGCGATCATCAACCGGTGATGCTGAATGCGCTGGATACGGGTATCGATATCGTCACCAGCCGCGCGGTTGAGGCCTGCGAGGGATACGAAGAGAAACCCGGGGCCGGGACGTGATGGGGATTCAGCCCGGCCCCGGATGGGGTAGCCCGCCTAGCGACGGACCGTAACCCGCTCCAAGGACTCCGAGGTAAGCCAGGGACTCGCCTGGGAGATCGAACAACGATGCGATGCCGACACCGTGCGGCCGGCCGCCTCCTGGCGTAGCCGGGCCCGCCACAGCGCCAGTTGCTGCCTGAGCGATAACCGTGAAGCGGCGCGCGCCGCCTCATACTCCTCCGGGTGAAGGTGTTGGTCGAGGCAGCCAAGCATCACCAGTGCAATGATTGTGCCCACGATCACGTCCATGCTGCACCTCCCGGGCAGAACAAAGGTTCTACTCACAGGATAGCACATATGTTCTATGAACGCAAGAGGCAATCCGGACCCGAATGCACAGATTGGTGAGCACCTGCCCTGCTGGTATAATCGGTCGAGCATGGGGTACCGATACACCAGTAAGCGTGAGGGGCAATGTCTGAGGATACGATAGCCACCCGCCTGGCCGGGCTTCCGGATAGGCCGGGCGTCTACATCATGAAGGATATCCAGGGCACGGTCATCTATGTAGGCAAGGCCGTCGTCCTCCGCAACCGGGTGCGCTCCTACTTTCACGCGTCCGCCAATCATACGCCCAAGACAGAGCTGCTCGTCTCAGAGATTGCCGACCTGGAGTGGATCGTCACTGACTCGGAACTCGAGGCGCTGATCCTGGAGAGCGAGCTCATCAAGCGGCACCGGCCACGGTACAACGTCCGGCTCAAGGACGACAAGCGCTACCCGTACATCAAGATCAGCCTTCACGAGGACTTTCCGCGGATCTTTATCGTGCGTTCCCCGCAGCGCGATGGTGCCCGCTACTTTGGCCCCTTCACCTCCTCACAGGCCGTCCACCAGACTCTGGATGCCCTGCGCCGGCTGTTCCCGTACCGAACCTGCAACCGGGACATCAATGGGGAGGACGCGCGGCCCTGCCTCTACTATCACATCAAGAGATGCACAGGCCCCTGCATCGGCGCCATCGACAGAGCCGGATACCGGGAGGACATCGATCGGGCGATCCTCTTTCTGGAGGGTCGATCCGAGGCCGTGGTGGAGGGGATGGGCCGTCAGATGGGTGAGGCGGCCCAGGCGCTCGACTTTGAGCGCGCGGCCACCCTGCGAGATCAGATCGCCGCGATCAACACGATCATCGAGCGGCAGCGCATCGTCTCGGAGCACCTCCACGATCACGATATCGTCGCCTTTGCACGGGATAACGGCCAGGCCTGCGTGCAGGTGTTCTTTATCAGAGACGGCAAGCTGATCGGGCGCGAGTACTTTGTGCTCACGGGGGCCCAGGGCGAAGACGAATCCGAAGTCATGGGGTCCTTCATCAAGCAGTTCTACAGTGAAGCGACCCAGATCCCCCCGGAGATTCTCCTTCAGAACGATCTCGACGAGTTCGCCGTCATCTCCTCATGGTTGAGCCAACGCCGCGGGAACCGCGTGACGATGCGCGTGCCCAAGCGCGGTGAGAAGAAAGCCATAGTGGAGATGGCCCGCGAGAACGCGGTCGAGACGCTCAAGCGACTCCGGGACGAGTGGAACGCGGATACGCACCGGCACACCGAAGCCCTGAGCGAGCTTCAGGAGGCGCTGCAACTCGCCGCGCCACCGTCCCGCATCGAGTGCTATGACATCTCTACGCTTCAGGGACGTTTCACCGTGGGCAGCATGGTGGTGTTTGAGCAGGGGGCGCCCAGCAAGCAGGACTATCGGCACTTTCGCATCAAGAGCGTTACCGGGCAAGACGACTTTGCATCCATGGCCGAGATGCTGGGCCGGCGCTTTTCCAGAGCCCGCTCCTCCCAGGAAGAACGAGCCGTGGAGGGCAAGCCCGATCGCTGGGCCATCATGCCGGACCTGGTAATCTTGGATGGTGGCAAAGGCCAGCTGGGCGCCGTCCACGAGGTGATGGAGTCGCTTGGGCTGGATCACATCCCCACCGTTGGCCTGGCAAAGCAGGAGGAGGAGATATTCCTCCCCGGCCGGCCCGAGTCGCTCCGCCTCCCGGCCGGTTCCGAGGCGCTGTTCCTGGTACAGCGCATCCGGGATGAGGCGCACCGCTTTGCCGTGACCTATCATCGCAAGCTTCGCGACAAGGATAGCACCCGCTCACTGCTGGATGACATTCCTGGCATCGGCCCCAAGAGAAGGCAGGCCTTGCTGAAGACCTTCGGATCGCTGGATCGCATCCGGAACGCCAGCGTGGAGGATCTGGTCGCCGTGCCCGGCATGAACCGGGCGGCGGCAGAAAAGCTCGTCGAGTACCTCTAGCGAGCCGGGCCCGCCGCCTCAAGCATTGGCAGGGCAATGCAGGCGTGGGGCCGCGCGGCTGGCGTAGCGCCTTCTACTCTCGATCCAGTATCCCGGTGATGGTATCGATGCCGGCCTTGCGCGCCTGAGATATCTGGAGTGCGCGTGGAACGTTGTACACGTGCCCGCCCTTGCGGAAGCGAGCGCCCGTCTGCTTGAACACAAATGGCACACCGGCGCCTACACACTGGTCGCGCAGATCGGTTACCCAGTCATAATCGCAGACGCGCGCGTCCGGACCGCTCTCTCCGCCCACCATGACGTAAGCCAGCCGATCGTCCAGCCAGGGTGTGATGTCTACGGCCTCGAGCAGCGGCTCACAGATCACAAAGCGACGCCGAAGCGGAGCATTCATCAAGAAAGGCAGGCGAATGGCGGCCTGCCGCTGGCTCTCGACCGTGGCGCCTATCGCCACGTTGGGATAACCCTCGCCCCAGTCGGAGGGCAGGCACGTCTGAAGCCTGGACAGGCGCTTGGTGATGATGGAGAAGCCAAGATCCGGACGAGCTCTGATGATCTCCCAGGCCTCATCGCGCCAGGGATCCGCCTCTTCAAGGAAGAAATCCGAAGTCAGGCAGGTGAAGACGTCCGTATTGGGCCGCAGCGCGTACTCATTGAGGCGGTTGCGGCGCAGCGGCAGGCGAAAGTCGCCGGTGCGCACCACGTTCTCCGGATCGCGCCCAAAGCGCGCGTCCATGCCAAAGACGTAACAGTGCCCGCACCCTTCAGAGTACTTGTGGCATCCATGCCACGGATTCCACGTCACCACGCGATGCCCCCGATCTGAGCCGCGGACGTCGCCGCACTATTCTGCGCTCTCCAACTGCACGACGGTGATGCCGTCCCCTCCCTCGGCGAGCTCTCCGGCCCTAAAGGACTTGACCAGGGGATTCGCGCGCAGGGAATCGCGCACGATCTGCTTGAGCACGCCCATCCCCTTGCCATGGACAATGTGAACCCAAGGCAAGGCAGAGAGGTAGGCCTGTTCCAGATACCGGTCCACCAGCTCGGGCACCTCAGCGGCCCGCATGCCCCGCAGATGCAGCTCCATGCCGGGCGAGGCCGTCACGGGGCGGCGGATTGTCGCTGCCGGCGTCGCCGCCGCGAGCGAACGCCCTCGGAACTGCAGACGATCAAGCTCTGTACGCAAGCGAAAGCCTCCCAAACTCACCAAGGCGCTATCGCCCTCGATCTCCTGGAGCACCCCTTCCTGCCCCAGGGATGGCACCCAGACGCGGTCGCCCACCCGGAGCGCCTCCTCGTCGTCGGGCTCAGGAGCTAAAGGCATACGCTCGGTGCGCACGGGCTCAATCTGCTGCTCCAGGTTGTCAAGAGCCTTGAGCGCATCTCCCGCCAACCGCTCGTCCGATGCTCCCGCGGCGCGCTGCCGCCAGGCGCGCATTTGGCCACGCATCTGTTCCAGTTCGTCGCGAGCTTGTTCGCGTGCCTCCTCAAGGACGAGACGCCTGGCTTCCTCTATCTGAGAAAGCCTAAAGCGCAACTCCTGCTCCATCTCCTGAGCCTTCCGGTTGGCCGCTTCAGCCTCGGAGAGCTCCTGCTTGGCAGCATCGGCGGCCGCCTTTACGTTGGCCAGCAACACATCCGCACCGGCATCCTCCGCCGAGACGAGACCTCTGGCCATCTGCAGTATCCCATCGGGCAGGCCAAGCCGCTCCGCAATCGCAAAGGCATTGCTGCGGCCCGGCAGCCCGATACTCAGCCGGAACGTCGGCGAGAGCGTCTGCACATCGAACTCTACGCTGGCGTTCTCCACCAGCGGCGTGCTAAAGGCGTACACCTTGAGCTGAGAATAGTGCGATGAACAGAACGTGAGCGAGCCGCGTTTCACCAGAGTGCTGATCAGGGCCTGCGCCAGAGCCGCGCCCTCCACGGGGTCCGTGCCAGCGCCGATCTCATCCAGCAGCACGAGCGACCGCTCATCCGCCTGCCGCAGGACGTCAACGATCCGCGTCAGATGTGACGAGAAGGTGGAAAGGCTCTGCTCGATCGACTGCTCGTCGCCGATATCGGCATAGATCCCCGAAAACACGGGCAACCTGGCCCCCTCCCCGGCCGGGATATGCAGGCCGGCCTGGTGCATGGCGGCCAGAAGGCCGACGGTCTTGAGAGACACCGTCTTCCCTCCGGTGTTGGGGCCCGTGATCACCAGCGCGGTGCTGTTCGCCCCCAGGTACACATCGATCGGCACCACCCGCGCCGGATCCAGCAGGGGATGGCGGGCGCGAGGCAGATAGAAGGGATGCTGCCAGCGATCGACCGCGTCGGCGGCCGGGCGGGTCGGCCACTGGTCCAGCGTCAGCTCCGCGGCGACGCCATTCTGGGCATAGCTGTAGTGCGCCTTGGCCAGCGCCAGATCGATCTCGGCCAGCAGGCGCACATTGTTGATCACGTTATCGGCCTCATCGCCCACCAGCGCGCTCAACTGGCGCAGGATCCGCGCCATCTCGTGCCGCTCGGCAATGATCAACTCCTGCCACTGGTTGTTCAGCTCCACTGTGGCGAGCGGCTCGATAAAGAGCGTTTGCCCGCTGGAGGACTGATCCTGCACCAAGCCAGGAATCCGGCCGCGGTGTTCGACCTTGAGCGGGATGACGTAGCGCCCGTTGCGCTCTGTTACGATCGGCTCCTGCAGGTACTTGGCCGTATCCGGGCTGCTCACAAGGCGACGCAGACGTTCCAGAAGCCGTTCCTTGGAGGTATAGATCTCCCGCCGGATGCGCGCGAGCTCAGGGCTGGCCGTGTCCCGCACCAGGCCGTCTTCATCGAGGCAACGCTGGATCTCCTCGATGACGTGCGAGAGGGGCCTGATCTCACCGGCCCTGGCGGCCAGCAGGGGATACTCCTGCGCCAGCGGGCTCAAGTTTCGGTAGATCTCGCGCGCGCTGGCCAGGGTCACGCCGATAGCAAGGAGGTCCTCGGATCCAAGTGAGGAATCCAGCGCGGCGCGCCGGGCCGCGGCTCGCACGTCACGTGCGCCGCCCACCGAGATCTCCACACGGGTCGAAAGCAGCCGCTTGGCTTCTGTCGTCTCGGCGAGCCGCATCCGGACGACCTCCGGATCGGTGGCCGGCCGCAACCCCAGGACCAGCTCGCGACTGGCCGAAAAGGCCGCATACTCGGCGAGTTGCTGAAGGATCTTGGGATATTCGAGCGTGGCGAGATAGTGGGCATCCATGCCGGGGCACCGTTCCTTGCTGCATGACCGAAATGCACGGGAGGCGAGTATAGACTCGTTATTGGGGCATGTCAAAGCCGCTGGCGACCAGCCTGTGCCTTGCCTATAATGCATCCAGCACAGATGGAGGAACAGGATGCTACCAGCCCCACTGATGGTTTCGACTCCGGGATCCTTTGCCGAGCACACGCTCGCCGTCCGTAAGCCAGGGATCATCAAGAAGGTGATCGACACGCAGCACTATGCACCGGAGATCGTCGCCGCGCTGGAGAGCTTTGCGGAAGAAGTCCGCTCGGGCGTCGCCGGTCCACTGAAAGAGGCCACGCCGGACCGCCGCCCGTGGAATCACGCGCTGGCCCCATGGGAAGGCCGGCGATGGATGGAACTGCCCTGGTTCCTGGCCGAAACGTACTTTTACCGGCGCCTGCTGGAGGCCGTCCGCTACTTTCATCCGGGACCGACCTTTCTCCTGGATCCCTTTGATCCCCAGAAGCGCGAGTCGCTCGGCGAGGGACTGGAAGCCACGGCGCGCTTTTTCGACCGACTGCCCGAGCAAGCCGAACTGCAGGCGAAGTTCATGGTGGCGGCGCGTCGCAGCCTCTGGGGAAACCGGGCCGATCTCTCCAATATCACGGTCAGTGCATCGAGCGAAACCGATAGCGACGAACAGCATCGCATTCTGATCGACCATCGCATGACGATCTGGGATCTACTCGCGGCGGGAAAGGTCCGCCGGCTGGACTTTGTGGCGGACAACTCCGGACCGGAAATCCTCGCGGATATGGGCCTGATCGGGCTGCTGCTCGGTCACAACCTGGTCCGTGAGGTGCATCTCCACCTCAAGCCACAGCCCTTTTTCGTATCGGACACCATGCCCAAGGACTTTCGGCTGGCACGGAGGGCCCTGGAGGCGCTGGATGCGCCTCGGCCACACGCCCTGGGCGCTCTGCTCCGCGAGGCGGGGAGAGCGGGCCGGCTCACGCTCCACGCACATCCTTTCTGGTCCACCAGTGGGCATCTCACAAACCTTCCCGAGGATCTGGAGAGTGATCTTGCTCGCGCGGATCTCATCATGCTCAAGGGCGATGTGAACTACCGCCGCCTGCTGGAGGATCGTGATTGGCCCCCCACGACCGACTTGGCCAGCGTAACCCAGTACATGCCGGCGCCGTTTGTGACGCTTCGCACGCTCAAGGCAGAGCTGATCGTGGGTATGCGTGAAGGCCAGGCCGAGGCGCTCCGCGCCGAGGACCCGGACTGGCTGGTGAATGGCGAGCGGGGCCTCATCCAGTACGTTGCGGTGGACCGGTGATCGACCGGCGCTGAGTACGAGGCGCATGGGGTTAACACAAGCCCAGTCCTGGGCACGGGCTGGGAGCGCGCTATACCGTTCCCGGACGCTCGCTTAACGCTGAGGCAGGCCTGTGGCTTGCCTCAGCGCCAGTATGCCGCCCTCGCCAGAGTTCGCCTGCCCGTGCCCGCCAGTACGCCTACGCGGCCGCCCAGCGCGCCAACACGGCGCGAACGCGCGCAACCTGCACGGCTACCTCGGCGTACTCGTCGCTCCCGCTGTGGTGTTCTACCCCCCAATAGCCGTCGTACCCCGCATCGCGCAGCATCCCCATGCTGGCCTCCAGAGGGCCTTCGGTGATCTGCCAGGACAGGTGCGTATGCATCGCCCAGGGAGCCATCTCACGATCGCCGGGATCGCCGCGGAAGTGCAACAGCACGCCAAAGGCTGGATGGTCCACCGCGCGGCAGATGGCCACCATGTTCTCTGGCAAGACCTCAGGTCCCCAGTGGTTCTCGGGGCCCACGCGGTACCCGCCCGCCTGCGCACGAGCAGCGTATTCCCGATATCGGGACACGATCAGGTCCATCTGCTCGCTGCTAAAGGCCCGCGCATCGTGCGCGCCACCGGCATCGATGCGAACCGTGCGCGCCCCCAGAAGCTCTGCGGCCTCCAGGTGCGCCAGCGCATTCCGGTGGTTGGCCTCTCGCCTGTCCGCATCGTCCTCCCAGATATGGGCGTCATCCACGCAGAGGTTCGCCAGCACCAGCCCTCGCTCGTCCAGAGCGCGCCTGATCTTGAGCACATAATCGCGCTCGGTGGTCGGCAGCATCCCACTCCAGACATCGGCCTGAGCGCCGTAACGGAAGCGAACGCTCTCCAGATAGCCAAACACGTCCATGACGCCATGCCGTAGCAGACCGTGAAAGGCGTACGAGGCAACGGATACCCTATCGTCCATCTCATCCCTCCCCTTCCCAGGGACCGTAGTGCATAAAGCGGTCAGTGAGGCGATCCTCTCTCTCCTCTGCGCTGGGACCCGGCCAAGAGCCAGAGAGGGCCAGCGAGGCCGCGCACAGAGGCACGGCCATCCGCCGCGACGTTCATCGATCCAGCCACACTTCTCTTCCGAGCGCCGCCGAGCGGTAGAGCCCCTCCAGAGCGCGGATCACATTGAGCACCTCCCCTCGCTGGACGAGGAGTTCGTCCTCGCCGCGGATCGCCCGAAGCATGTGAGCGGCCTGGCGCATATGCCCGATGACAAAGGGCTCGTCAGCGCCGGGAATGATGGGCAGCGTATCCGCCTGATAGGGACCAAGGGTTCCGGTCAGCCGCACTGGGTTCAGAGCCAGACCCGCCCTGGTGCCCAAGATGTACGTGCTGCCGGTTCCATCGGGAATGTTGGCCGCCCAGGAGGCCCGCAGCGTGATGGTGGTGCCGTTCTCCAGCCGCAGAAAACCCACCCCGAGATCCTCGACATCGAACTCGCGGTAGTCATAGCGACGGGGCTCCGACACGCCTTCCGGGGCGCCGCTATCCGCCTGGGACTTGCGCAGGCCCTCGTCCTGGGTGGCGATACGGGCATAGGTAGCTCCGCTGACGGACACCACGCGGGGGCTTCCGATAAGCCAGAGCACGGTATCCAGCGCATGCACGCCGATGTCCAGCACCGGCCCGCCCCCGGAGTGCTCCCGAATGTGAAAGAGGCCCCATTCCGGCACGCCGCGACGCCGCATCGCCCCAGCCTCGGCGTAGTATGTATCCCCGAGATAGCCCGCCTCCACCAGGGCCTTTGCCGCCTGGTTATCTGTTCGAAAACGCAGGCACTGGCCCACAAGCAGCACCCGACTGGCCTGCTCGGCGGCATCGTACATCTCCGCAGCATCCTGATAGGAGGTCGCCACGGGCTTTTCGCACAGAACGTGCGCCCCGGCGCGAAGCGCAGCCAGCGTCCAAGGCTTGTGATAGCTGTTTGGAGCACAGACGGAGACGATATCCAGATCCTGGGTATCCAACATACGCTGAGGATCGTCGGTCCAGTAGGCAATGCCATGCGCATCGGCCGTGTGGCGGGCATGCCCGCCATCGATATCCGCTGCAGCAACGATCTCTACGTCATCAGGGAGGTTTCGCCACGCCGGCACATGCGCGATGTTGCAGATCATGCCGGTGCCGATGAGGCCTACACGCATTCTATGGCGCATCCTGCGCTCCTATCTCTGGTTCGACCATGAGGGTATGGCGCGGTCACTTTTCCCGGCCGATCCCCTGCTCCGCATGAGCAATCTCGTCCACCGTGACCTCTCTCCCTAGCCGCTGTGAGAGATAAACGCCCTCGGTAATCAGCGCCGTGTTGAGCGCGATCCGGGCGGTATCTAGGAGGGGCACCTTGCCCTGTAGAGCGGCCACCCAATGACGCTGTGACTCGCCATAGTACGTCTGCTCTGGATCACACTGCTCCCACCGCCAGATGCCCTGTTCAAGATCAAACGTGCCGTCCATCTCGAGATCCGCCAGGGTGGTGTAGTAGGTCAGAGGCCTGAGCCGAAGGCCGCCCCGCGATCCTGAGATCTGGTCCAGGTCCGGGTCCTCTGCCTGGATGGCCCAGGCCTCCTCCATCATAAAGCTGATTTCCCCCTCCAGCCGGACAAGGGCCATGCCCAGTTCCTCGACGTTATAGTGGCCACTTTCCCGGCGATCAGCATACATGTTCTCCAGTTGTTGGAACGTAGCGCCCGAGACGCTGAGCGGCGCGGGGTTTCCCAGCAGATGGAGTATCAGTGAGATGTGATACACAGCCATATCGAGCATCGCACCGCCTCCGGAAGTGCCCGTGTTCACAAAGGCGGCGCTCCCATAGCCGTCCACGTACGGGCGCCCACGCCGCCGATAGTGGATGGACTTGGCGAGGTAGACGCGACCAAGGTGCCCCTCGGCTATGATCCGGCGAGCCGCTCTGGCCTCTGGAGAGTAGAGGGTGCCCAGCTGTATGTGCAGCTTCCTGCCCGCTCGCATCGCGGCCTCGTACATCGCGAGCGCGTCCCGATACGTCCAGGACATCGGCTTTTCGCAGTAGCAATGCCTTCCAGCCTGGAGCACCGCTTCTGCGACGGGGCGGTGGAAGCGATTGTGCAGGCAGACGTCTACCGCATGGAGGTCATCACGCTCCAACATCAGGCCGTAATCGCTGTAGACGTTGGGCACACCAAACCGAGCGGCGAGCGAGGTCGCGGCATCCTGGCGCAGATCACAGATGGCGACGACCTCAGCCTCTGGAATGGCGGCATACCGCTCCAGATGCCGTGTGCCGATCTGTCCGGTTCCGATCACACCGATTCTGACCTTGTCGTTCATGGAAGACGCTCCTTAGCGTAGGCCAGCCTCACACTGGCACCGATTCTATCGGCACGTTGACGCGGCGGTCAAGGGCGTAAGCCCGGGTGCGGGGCGATTTGCTTGCGTTCTGCCCCGCCGCTACAATCGTCTATGGATGGACCTCAGGCACCGCCGGCCGCCATGCCCGTGATCACGGGAGAATACACGTGCAGCGCTATCGCAATCGCCGACTTGATGTGCTCCGCGCCTCCTCGAGGCGCTGGCTTGTGCTGGCGGCACTGATCTGTGCGCTGGCGGGTTGTGGCGGCCAGCAACTGGAAGGCCAGGTT
>Ga0123333_10001291_pt1 | contig 26384 bp, 23 predicted proteins | sample BioC12SIPDNA_3_FD_89957 | JGI IMG/M metagenome (GOLD analysis project Ga0123333, IMG submission 89957) | Anaerobic biogas reactor microbial communites from Washington, USA - Biogas_R2_B C12 SIP DNA | ecosystem: Engineered > Bioreactor > Anaerobic > Unclassified | place: Washington, USA... | reverse complement strand
GTGGGCTTCTTCCTGTCGATGGTCATGGGCGTGGCGTACTGGATGCTGCCGCGCCCCGGCGGCATCAAGCAGACGGGCTTCGAGGCCGTCACGTTCGGCTTCCTGCAGCTCGGCATGCTCGTCAGGGTGGTGGGCGAGCCGTGGTGGCGCCTCACCGGCGAAGCCCTGCCGCACGCGCTGTTCTCGGCCAGCGGCGGCCTCACGTTCGCGGCGATCGTCACGTTCGCCCTGGCCATGAGCCGCCGCGTCGTGACGGTCGAGACGATCAGGGCGGCGGCGCGCCCCCGCGGCACACGCGAACGCCCGCCCGGCCACGCGGCCGGGCGGGCGGAAGATCGGGACGAGGATGAGGAGCCCTGAGCCCGCGCTACTCGGCGACCTCGATCACCCGGGTGCCGGCGACGGTGTCGCCGAGCCTGCGGCCCTCGGGGTCGGTGAAGACCCTGACGAGCTCTATGATCCCGAGCACGATCGCGGCGATCAGCGTGGGGATGTAGAGCACCCAGCCCAGGAACGGGATCACGAGGAGGAACGAGGCCAGCGAGCCGAGGCAGATCGTCCAGTTGCGCTTGGCCGAGGTGGCGAAGTCCATCTTCCCGCCGTCGAGCCTGACGGGGCGCAGGTTCATCAGCTTCTTGCCGACCGAGCGCCCGTCCATGAACTCGAAGTCGAAGCCGTCGCGCAGCAGGACGTAGAGCGCCGAGGCGATCCAGCCGACGAGGGGCACCAGGCCGAGGGCGCCCGCGACGGCGCCGTCGATGATGGCGGCGATCGCGCGCTTGCTGATGTCGGGCTTCGTGGCGGCGTCGGGCCCGCCCGTCGCCTGCGACGTGACGGGCGGCGGGGGCGGCGTGTACGTGGGCGGCTGAGCGGGCGGCTGCTCGGGCGTGCCCGGCTCCTGGCTCACGGGGTCCAGGGGGTCGCGGTCAGACATCATCCCTCTCCTTCGACTTCGGGCTAAGTCCCCCTACTCTATGCGCCACGGGCCCCGAGGTCGTGGGGAACGCCATATCGCGTCCCGGCGGTAAGCTCGGGCCATGACCGGGCCTTCCGCCCTCCTGCTCGTGCCCACCGAGGCCCGCGTCGGCCTGACGTCCGTCAGCCTCGGTCTCCTGAGGGCGCTGGAGCGGACCGGCCTGCGCGTCGGCTTCGTCAAGCCCATCCGGCAGCCCGGCGACGACGCCGGACCGGAGCGCTCGACGGCGTTCGCGCGCGAGACGGCCGGCCTCGAGCCGCCCGAGCCGCTGGCGTTCGCCCACGCCGAGGCGCTGCTCGCCGCCGGCAGGCGGCACGAGCTAATGCAGGAGGCCGTCGGGCTGTTCCAGGCGGCCGCCGAGGGCAAGGACGTCGTCGTGGTCGAGGGGCTCACGGCCACGGCCACACATCCCGAGCTCGACGCCCTCAACGCGCACCTCGCCCAGGCCCTCGACGCCGTCGTCGTGCTGGTCGCCTCCGAGGGCGAGTCGCCGAAGGCGCTCTCCGACCGCCTGCGCGTCGCCGCCGAGCCCTTCGGCGGGGTCGCGTCGGCGCGCGTCCTCGGCGTCGTCGTCAACAAGGTCGGCGCCGACGCGCACGCGGTCGCGGGGGCGGCGCGGCCGGAGACCCCGCCGGAGCGGCACGTCGCGACGCCCGAGGAGCTCGCGCGGCAGGTGCCCGTGCTGGCGTCCGGCGAGCTCGAGCTCCTCGGCGCGGTGCCCTTCGACCCGCGCCTGTCGTCGCCGCGGACCCGCGACGTCGCCCGGCACCTCGGCGCCGAGGTCGTCGTCCCCGGCGAGCTCGATACCCGGCGCGTCGCCGACGTCTCGCTGGTGGCCCGCACGGTCGGGAACATGACGCACCGGCTCAGGCCCGACGCGCTCCTGATCACGCCCGGCGACCGCGCCGACGTGATCCTCGCGGTCGCGATGGCGGCCCTGAACGGCGTCCCGCTCGCCGGGCTGGTCCTCACCGGCGGCATCGAGCCCGACGCGAACGTGATGCGGCTGTGCGCTCGGGCGTTGACGACGGGCCTGCCGCTCCTGGCCGTGGGCACCGACTCGTACGTGACCGCGGCGCGCGCGGCCGCGATCGACCCCGAGGTCCCCCTCGACGACGCCGAGCGCCTCGGCTGGGTGATGGACGCCGTGGCCGAGCGCCTCGCCGTCGACTGGCTGGCGGAGCGCGTCGCGCAGGGGCGTGAGCGGCGGCTGTCGCCGGCGGCGTTCCTGCACCGCCTGGTGCAGCGCGCCCGCGAGGTGAACAAGCTCATCGTCCTGCCCGAGGGCACGGAGCCGCGCACGATCAAGGCCGCGGCCCACTGCGCCGAGCGCGGCATCGCGCGCTGCCGGCTGCTGGGCGACCCCGCCGAGGTCGAGCTGGCCGCCGAGGCCGTCGGCGTGACCCTGGGCGAGGGCATCGAGGTCGTGGCGCCCACGGACGAGCTCAGGGAGCGCTACGTGGAGGCGATGGTCGCGCTGCGCAGCCACAAGGGCCTGACCGCCGACGGCGCCCGCAACCAGCTCAAGGACGACGTCGTGCTCGGCACGATGATGCTGGCCACCGGCGAGGTCGACGGGCTGGTGGCCGGGGCCGTGAACACGACGGCCCACACGGTGAGGCCCGCCCTGCAGCTCATCAAGACCAAGCCAGGCGCGCTCCTGGTCTCCTCGGTGTTCTTCATGTGCCTGCCCGACGAGGTCCTCGTGTTCGGCGACTGCGCCGTGAACCCCGACCCGAACCCCGAGGAGCTGGCCGACATCGCGGTCCAGTCGGCCGAGTCGGCGCTGGCGTTCGGGATCCCCGCGCGCGTGGCGCTGATCAGCTACTCGACCGGCGCCTCCGGCGAGGGCGTCGACGTCGAGAAGGTGAGGAGGGCGACCGAGATCGCGAAGCTGCGGCGCCCCGATCTGCTGATCGAGGGGCCCCTGCAGTACGACGCCGCCACCGTGCCCGAGGTCGCGCGCCAGAAGGCGCCCGAGAGCGCGATCGCCGGCCGCGCCACCGTGCTCGTGTTCCCCGACCTGAACACCGGCAACGCGACCTACAAGGCCGTGCAGCGCTCGGCCGGCGTGATCTCGATCGGTCCGATGCTGCAGGGCCTGCGCCGGCCCGTGAACGACCTCTCGCGCGGGGCGTCGGTCGAGGACATCGTCTACACGATCGCCCTCACCGCGATCCAGGCGGCGAGCTAGGCAGGGCGGCGCGGCCGGGCCCGCCCGGGCCGGCGCCGCGCGCTCGCGGCGACCACCGCGCCGGAGGAGGGGTCCGCGCGCCGGACCCGACCCCGCGGGCCGCGGACCTATACTGTCCGCTCGTGGAAGTCAGCGCCCAGACCCTCGAGCGGCTGTCGTTCGGCCGCGTGCTCGCGGCCCTCGCCGAGCGCACCGGCACCAGCCTCGGCGCCGAGCGCGCCGCGGCGCTGGGGCCGGCCGCCGGTCCGGCGGCCGCCGACGCGCTGCTGAGGCGCACCGCCGAGGTGCTCGCGGGCGGCGAGCTCTCGCTCGGCGGCATCGAGGACATCAGGCCGCTCCTGAGGCGGGTGCGCGAGGGCGGGATGCTGACGGGCGAGGAGATCCTCAGCGCCGCCTACACGCTCGACGCCGCCGCGACGCTGCGGCGCAGCATCGCCGCCTCCGAGCGGCCCGCGCTCACCGAGCTGGCGTCGCGGATCGGCGGCTTCGACGGCCTGCTGCGGCTCGTGCGGGAGCAGCTCGACGTCGACGGCAACGTCCGCGACGACGCCACCCCCAAGCTCCGCGACATCAGGCAGCGGCTGGCCCCGCTGCGCGGCCGTATCAGGGACCGTCTGGCGCGCCTACTCGAGACCCACGCCGAGCACGTCCAGGAGCCGATCATCACCCTCCGCCGCGAGCGCTACGTGATCCCGGTGAAGGCCGCGTCGCAGTCGCGCGTGCCTGGCCTGGCGCTCGACAGGTCGGACTCCGGCGCGACCGTGTTCATCGAGCCGGCCGCCGTCGTCGAGCTGAACAACGAGCTCGCGCTACTGGAGATGGAGGAGCGCGACGAGGTCAGGCGCATCCTCCTCGCGCTGGCGCGGCGCCTCGCCGACGAGCCCCTCGTCGACGAGAGCCTCGAGGTCGTCGCCGAGCTCGACGTCGTGAACGCCGCCGCGCGCCTCGCCAAGGAGTGGCGGCTCGTGGCGCCCACGTTCGACGCGCGCGGCCGCGTGCGGCTGCTCGGCGCCAGGCACCCGCTGGTGGAGGGCTGCGTGCCCAACGACGTCGAGCTCGACGAGGACAGGCGCCTGCTGGTCGTGACCGGCCCGAACGCCGGCGGCAAGACGGTGCTGCTCAAGACCGTGGGACTGGCGGCCCTGATGGCGCACTGCGGGCTGCACGTGGCGGCGGCGCCCGGCCAGCCCGCCCTGCTGCCGCGGCTCGACGCCCTGCTCGCCGACATCGGCGACCAGCAGAGCATCGAGGCCTCGCTCTCGACCTACGCCGGTCACCTCGTGAACCTCAAGGCTATCGTCGAGCGCGCCGGCCCCACGACCCTGGTCCTCATCGACGAGCTCGGCTCCGGCACCGACCCCGACGAGGGCGCCGCCCTCTCGCAGGCGATCCTCGAGCGCGTCCTCGAGGGCGGCGCCCGCGGCGTCGTCACGACGCACCTCGCGCCCCTGAAGGTGTTCGCCAGCCGGGCCGCCGGGGTGCTGAACGCCGCGATGAGCTTCGACCTCGCCGAGCTGCGGCCGACGTACCGCCTCGTGGTCGGCCAGCCGGGCCGGAGCTACGCGCTCGCGATCGCCGAGCGCATCGGCCTCGACGAGCGCCTGCTGGCGCGCGCCGCCGAGCTCCTCGGCGAGGAGGCCGGCCGGCTCGAGAGCCTGCTGGCGACGCTGGAGGAGCAGCGGGCCGCGCTCACGTCCGAGCGCGACGAGGCCAGGCGCCAGACGGCCATCGCCGAGAAGGAGGCCGAGGTGCTGCGCGAGCAGATCGCCACGCTCCGCGCCCGCGAGGAGGAGCTGATCGCCGCCGCGGCCGCGCGGGCCGAGGAGCTCCTGGGCGAGACCCTGCAGCAGGCGGCCAAGCTCAAGCGGACCGCCACCTCCCGACCCGAGCAGCGCTCGCGGGCGCTGCAGGAGCTCCAGGAGCTCAGGCGCGCCGCCCGGCAGGCCTCCCAGCGCGCCCGCCGCGAGGAGCGGCCGCCGACCGCGGCGGAGGAGCCGGACCCGTGGCGCCCTGGGGCCGTCGTCGAGGTGCCCGCCTACGGCGCCCGCGGCCAGGTCGTCGCGGACCGCGGCGACGACGTGCTCGTCCAGCTCGGCCTGGTGAAGGTGGAGGTGCCCAAGCGGGACGCGCGGCCGGTCGTCGAGGAGCCGCCGGCGGCGCCGCGCCGGGGAGGCGCGGCGGCCGGGCCGTCGGCCTTCGAGCGCGAGCTCGACGTGCGCGGCGCCAGGGTCGAGGAGGCGCTCGAGGCCGTGCGGGACCACATCGCCGAGGCGCGGGCCCTCGGCGTCGACACCGTCCGCATCCTCCACGGCAAGGGGACGGGCGCGCTGCGCGACGCGATCAGGCAGGAGCTCAGGGGCACCAGGACCGTCAAGGGCTTCGCCGACGCCCCGCCGTACGAGGGCGGTCACGGCGTCACCGTCGTGGAGCTCCGCGGCTGAGGGACGGGACGCGCGCGGCTGATAACCTGCGGCGCATGCAGGGCATCGAGAAGCAGTACGTCATCGACGCGCTGGCGGAGGACTCGTGGCGGATGTTCCGCATCATGGGGGAGTTCGTGCAGGGCTTCGAGGAGCTCGCCGGCGTGAACAAGGCCGTGACCCTGTTCGGGTCGGCGCGCGTCAAGGAGGACTCGCCGATCTACGCCTCGGCGCGGGAGCTGGCCCGCGAGCTCGCCCAGGCCGGCTACGCGGTCCTCACCGGGGGCGGCCCGGGCATCATGGAGGCCGCGAACCGCGGCGCGCTCGAGGGCGGGGGCCAGAGCATCGGCCTGAACATCGACCTGCCGCACGAGCAGGCGCCGAACCCCTACCAGTCGCTGTCCCTGGACTTCAAGTACTTCTTCGTGCGCAAGGTCATGCTCGTGAAGTACTCGACGGCGTTCGTCGCCTACCCCGGCGGCTTCGGCACCCTCGACGAGGTCATGGAGGCGCTGACGCTGATCCAGACGAAGAAGATCAAGCCCTTCCCGGTGTTCTTCGTCGGCGTCGAGTACTGGCGCGGGCTGGTCCAGTGGTTCCAGGGCACGCTGCTGCGGTCAGGCACTATCTCCGAGAACGACCTGCACCTGTTCAAGGTCGTCGACGACGTGTCGGGCATCCCGCGGGAGATCGAGGAGTACTACCGCAACGAGAACCACGCCGGCTTCAACCTGCCCTGGTGAGGTGACCTCGCCGGCCTCGCCGGACCCCTAGGCCGCCGGAAGCCGTCAGTCGTGGAACGGCGGCAGCGCCGAGGCGCCGAAGACCTGGGCGGCCAAGGACCAGATCGCCTCCGGCTCCATCGCGGCGCCGAGGAACGTCTCCTCGCCGCGCCACACCTCGACGTGCGGGTGCGGGTCGTCGCGCGTGCCCTGCGCCGCCTCGAGCGTCCCGGAGTTGCCGGTGGTCGCGATGATGTCGCCCTGCCTCACGCGGGCGCCCACGACGACCGGCTCGGCGATCGTCGCGAGGTGCGCGTAGCGGGTGATGAAGCCGCCGGCGTGCCGGATCCACACCTGCCGGCCGCGCAGCTCGTCGAGCAGCTCGGGAGGGGTGTCGAGCGCGGCGGTGGCGTCGGCGATTATGGCCTCGTACTCCGCGATCGTGTGCTCCACGTAGTCGTGGTCGGCGCGGATCACGACACCGTCGGCGACGGCGCGGATCGGCGTGCCGTAGTCGATGGGCACGCTGACAGTGCCGGCGTAGAAGTCGAAGCCCTCGTGCACGCCGTTGCGGTAGGCGCGCGGCGCGCCCGGCAGGTGGTTGCGGCGCGAGGAGATCGTGGCGCCCTCCACGGGCACGACGTAGGCGCTCGGCCACCCGCGCACGAACTCGGCGTCCTTCAGCTCCACGAGGCGCACGTAGGCGCCCGAGGTCCGCACCGCCGGGTTCTGGGCGGCGTGGTCGGCGGCGGTGCGCCCCTCGGCGTCCCTGACCGTCGGGTCGGCGCCGGCGTTCAGCAGGTAGACGACCTGGGCTGGCGTGCCCTGCGAGGCCGCGAGCATGAGGGCGGTGACGCCGTTCGCGGCCTGCTGGTTCACGTCGGCGCCGGCGGCCATCAGCTCCTCGGTCACCTGGGTGGGGGCGTTCGACACCACCGCGGCCATCAGGGGCGTGAGCCCGGCCTCGTTGCGCGCGTGCACGTCGGCGCCCCCCGCGATCGCGGCTGCGACCTGCGCCGCGTCGCCCGACTCGATGACGGGGAAGATCGCGGGCACCGGGGGCGGGGCCGGCTCCCGTGGACCGAAGGGCGGGAGCCCGAAGGCGTAGAGACCGCCGAGGACGAGGACGGCGACGAGCAGCGCCGCGACCAGTACACGCATGCCGCGATGCTACCAACCGCTTGGCCGCGGGTATCGTGTGCGGATGCCTCATCGGGTCGTACGCGAGCTCGTCGCGCTGCTGACGGTCGCGGGCCCACTGGTGCTGGCCCAGCTCGCGCAGAACGGCATGAGCTTCATCGACACCGTCATGGTGGGGCGGCTGGGGGCGGGCCCGCTGGCCGGCCTCGCCCTCGGCGCCGTAGCGTTCAACTTCGCCTACCTGCTGGCGATGGCGCTGCTGCTCTCCGTCAGCCCCGTCGTGGCGCAGGCCGTCGGTGGCGGCCGCCACGAGGTGGCAGCGCGCGCGCTGCGCCACGGCCTGGTGCTCGCGGTCGCGATCGCCGTGCCCCTCAGCCTCGTGGTCGCGAACCTCGCCCCCGTCCTGGGCAGGCTGGGGCAGGACGCGGCGGTCCTGGTGGGCGCGAACGAGTACCTGCGGGCGGTCGCGCCCGGCGTGTTCGGCGCCCTCGCCTTCGTCGCCCTGCGGGGCTTCCTCGAGGGCAACGGGCAGACGCGGCCGGTGATGGTCATCGCCCTGCTGGGCGTGGCGCTCAACGCCGCCCTCAACGAGGTCCTGATCTTCGGCCGCCTCGGCCTGCCCCGGCTCGGCGTGGCCGGCGCCGGCGTCGCCACCTCCGTCACGTACCTGGCGATGGCCGTGGCCGCCGCCTTCACGATCAGCCGCGGGTACCGCTCCCTGCGGGTGTTCCGGGGGTGGCGCGTCGAGGGACGCGTGGTACGGGAGCTCCTCGCCCTCGGCTGGCCGATCAGCCTCACGCTCGGGTTCGAGGTCAGCCTGTTCACCGGCACGGCGCTGGTGATGGGCTTCTTCGGCGAGGGACCGCTGGCGGGTCACCAGATCGCGATGCAGACGGCCTCGATGTCGTTCATGGTGCCGCTCGGCGTGGGCATCGCCACGAGCGTGCGCGTCGGGCAGGCGGCCGGCAGGGGAGACGCCGACGGCGTCAGACGCGCCGGGTGGACCGGGGTGGCCGTGGCCGCGGCGTTCATGACGCTGACGGCGGCGCTCTACCTGCTCGCCCCCCGGCTCGTCACGTCGATATACCTCGACGTGAACGACCCCGCGAACCTCGTCGTCGTCGGCTACGCCGCGACGTTCCTGAGCCTGGCCGGCGCCTTCCAGCTCTTCGACGGCGTACAGGTCTCCGCCGTCGGCGCCCTGCGCGGCCTCAAGGACACGCGCGTCCCCATGCTCATCACGCTCCTGTCGTACTGGGTCGTGGGCTTCCCCACGGGCCTGCTGTGCGCCTTCGCGCTCGACCTCGGCCCGCGGGGCATGTGGTACGGGCTCATCGTGGGCCTGGCCTGCGCCGCCGTCCTGCTGTCGTGGCGCTTCCGCGCCATGACGTCGCGCCCGCGCCTGGCTCCCGCCCCCCAGAGGGCGTGAGTTATGCTCCCACTGCAGGAGGAGCCGTGGAGACCTTCTTAGTCATCATGCGCAACGCCATCATCATCACGGCCTCGCTGGCCGCGTTCGCCGCCGCCGGCGTGGCCATCGCCACCTGGCTCGCGAAGCACACGCACGAGCCCCACTGAGCCGGGAGGGCCCGCGCGGACGCTTCGCCGGTGCGTTCCTGAGCGCCGCCGAGCTCACGCCCGCGCGGGCCGCGTCCTTCCTGCGGCTCGCCTACGCCGGCGCGTTCATGGCGCAGACCGCCGTGGCCGTGCTCGTCGGCGTGGGCGTGGCCGCCCTGGCGCCAGGGGAGCCGCGCCCCAGCCCCGTGCTGGCGTGGACGCTGGTCGCCCTGGCCGGTGCGCAGCTGCCGGTAGGCCTCGCCTCGCTGACGCGCCTCGCCGCCGTCGGCAGCCGCCAGGCGGCCCTCTCGCGCGCGATCTTCGCCGGCGTGACGCTGTCGACCACGGCGTGGTTCGCGGCGCTGGCGCTGGCCACGGGCCAGCGCGGCGCGCCCGTCGTCGTGCTGCTGGCGACGCTGCTGCTCGCGTACGGCCTCGGGTTCCTGGGGACCTCGCGGCTGGCCAGGACGGCCGCCGCGCTGCCGGCGCGGCGCGCTCCGGGCCCCGCGGGGCCGGGGGACGACGCGCCGGGCGCGGCCTAGGGCGCCTCCGCGACCTCAGGCCTCGTAGCGCGCGTCCTTGAGGATGTGCACCATGTCGAGGGCCTGGGCCGTGCCCAGGACCACGCAGTCGGCGGCGTTCGGGGCCACCCCGACGGGGATCGACGTCACGCCGCCGAGGTAGGCGTCGAGGTTGCGCAGCAGCGCGCCCCCGCCCGTCATCACGATGCCGCGCTCGATCACGTCGGAGACGAGCTCGGGAGGGGCCTGCTCGACGACCTTGCGCAGGCCGGCGGCGAGCTTCTCGAGGGACGGGCTCAGGGCCGAGACCACGTCCTGCGTCGAGACCGTCACGCTCTTGGGCATGCCGTCGATCAGGTCGCGGCCGCGCACCTCGACGGTCCTGTCGTCGTCGGGCGAGACGATCTTCGCGGCGCCGACCGTGCGCTTGATCTCCTCGGCGGTGCGGTCGCCGATGAGCAGGTTGTGCTTGGCCTTGACGAAGGCCATGATGTCGCGGTCGAAGGTGTTGCCGGCGATGCGCAGGCTCTCGGAGACGACGATCCCGCCCATCGAGAGGATGGCGATGTCGGTGGTGCCGCCGCCGATGTCGATGACCATCGAGCCGACCGGCTCGGCGATGTTGATGCCGGCGCCGATCGCGCCGGCCACCGGCTCCTCGATGAGGAACGCCTTGCGCGCGCCTATCTCGTGCATCGCCTGCACGACGGCGCGGCGCTCGACCTCGGTGATGCCCGACGGGATGCACACCATGATGTTCGGCCGCAGGAAGCGCGCCGGACCGGTGAGGACCTTCCCGATGAAGGCCTTGAGCATCTTCTCGGTGAGCGTGTAGTCGGCGATCACGCCGTCGGCCATCGGCCTCACCGCGGTGATGTTGCCCGGCGTGCGGCCGAGCATCCGGTAGGCCTCCTGCCCGACGGCCTTGACGTCTGTCGTGCCCTTCACGACGGCGATGACGGCCGGTTCCCTCAGCAGGACGCCCTTGCCCTTCACGTGGATCCTTACGTTGGTCGTGCCGAGGTCTACGCCGATCATGACCTCCAAGCTACCAGGAACCGGGCGTAGGCCCGCGCCGGTCGGGCCGTTCGGCGAACGGCGCCGTCGCCGGCGCTCCCGCGCGCCGCCGGCCACGGGGCGCGGCCCGCGCCGTCCGGGACCTCCCCGCAGGCCGTTAGCATGGGGCATGCCGGCCGACGCCACCGCCGAGACCCCGCCCGCGACGATGCGGGCGGTCGTCGTCGAGGGCGGGGCCCTGAGCGTCGGCGAGGTGCCGACGCCGCGCCTCCGGCCCGGCGAGGTGCTGCTAGCGGTGAAGGCCACGGCCCTGAACCGCGCCGACCTGTCGCAGGCGGCGGGCAACTACCCGCCGCCGCCCGGCGAGTCCGAGGTCCTAGGCCTGGAGGCCGCCGGCGTCGTCGTGGCGGGGGACGCGGCCGTGATGGCCGAGGCCGGCGTCCAGCTCGGTGGCGCGTACACGGCGCTACTGCCGGGCGGCGGCTACGCCGAGTACGTCGCGGTGCCCGCCGCGATGCTGATCCCGGTGCCGGCCGGCTGGACCTGGGCCCAGGCGGCGTCGCTGCCGGAGGCGGCCTTCACGGCCTACCTGAACCTGTTCATGGAGGCCGGCCTGAAGGGCGGGGAGCGGGTCCTCGTGCACGGCGGCGCCAGCGGGGTCGGGTCCTACGCGACGCTGCTGGCGAAACGCGCCGGCTGCACCGTCTACGCCACGGCCGGCGGCCCGGAGAAGTGCGCCGCCTGCGTGCGCTTCGGCGCCGACGTCGCGATCGACAGGCACGCCAGGCCGTTCGAGGAGGTCGTGCTCGAGCACGGCGGCGGCCAGGGCGTCGACGTGATCCTCGACATCGTGGGCGAGGAGTACTTCGCGGCCAACCTCGAGGCGCTGGCGACCGGCGGCCGCCTCGTGTTCATCGCGACCCTGGGCGGCAGGCGGATACAGGTCGACGTCAGGGAGCTCATGACCCGCCGCCTGAAGCTGATCGGCTCGACCCTCAGGCACCGCCCGCTGGCCGAGAAGCTGAGGATCAAGCAGGAGTTCCTGGCGCGCTTCGGCGACGACCTCGCGGCCGGGCTGCTGACGCCGCACGTCGACAGGACCTTCGACCTGGCGGACGTCGCGGAGGCTCACGCCTACATGCGGGAGAACCGCAACATCGGCAAGGTCGCGCTGCTCGTGGGCGCCGACGCCGCCGAGGCCGCGGCGCCCGCGAGCCCGGGCGGGGAGGCCCCCGACGGCCGCGGGCGGCCGTGAGGGTCGCGGCCGCCGGACCGCGGCCGTGAGCGGCGGCGTCACGCTGCCCACGCGGGCGGCGCCCTTCACGCTGCTGGCGTCGGTCTACGACGCCGTCATGGCCGACGTCGAGTACGACCTCTGGGCCGAGTTCGTGCTGCGCCTCGCGTCGGAGCGCGGCTACGCCTGCGGGCCGGCGCTCGACCTGGGGTGCGGCACGGGCAACTCGACGGCACCGCTCGCGGCGCGGGGGATCGCGGTCGAGGGCGTCGACGCCAGCGCCGACATGCTCGCCGTCGCGCGCGCGAAGCTGCCCGGCACGACGTTCCACCAGGGGGGCTTCGCGTCGTTCGCTCTGCCGCGGCGCTTCGCCCTGGCGTACTCGGTGTTCGACTCCCTGAACAACCTGCTCACCGAGGCCGAGTTCGACGCGGCCTGCCGCAACGTCCTGCGTCACCTCGCGCCCGGCGGCGTGTTCGTGTTCGACGCCAACACCGAGCTGGCGCTGCGCGAGCTGTGGGCGGGCGGCAAGGTCGAGGGTTGGGCCGACGACGTCTACTACTCCTGGCGCCACACCTACGACGAGGCGGCCGGGCTGGCCTACGTCGAGGCCTACTGCAGCACGCCACAGGGCTCGTTCGTCGAGCGCCACGCCGAGCGGGGCTACGCGCCGGGCGAGCTGCGGTCCCTGGTCGAGGGGGCGGGGTTCGCCGACGTCGCCGTCGTCACGTACCCCGACGGCGAGCCGGCCGGCGACGACGCCGACCGGGTATGGGTGGCGGCGCGGCGGCCGTGACGGCGGAGGGGCCGGCGCCGTCGGCGGCTGCGGCCGCGGCCGCGGAGCCGACGCCGCCGCCGGTGGTGGAGGCGTCCGGCCTCACCCGGCGCTTCGGCGCGAAGGTGGCCGTCGACGCCCTCGACCTCGCGGTCGCGCGCGGCGAGGTGCTGGCCCTGCTGGGCCACAACGGCGCGGGCAAGACCACGACGATCCGCATGCTCGCCGGCGTCCTCACGCCGACCGCGGGCACGGCGCGCGTCTTCGGGCTCTCGCCGTTCGAGCACGGGCCGGCCGTCAGGGCGCGCCTGGGCGTGCTGCCCGAGGAGCACGCGCTCGAGGAGCGCCTCACGGCCAGGCAGAACCTGCGCTACTACGCCGACCTCTACGGGTACCCCGAGGACCGCGTGAGCGCCAGGGTCGACGAGATGCTCGCGCGGTTCGGGCTCAGCGACGCGGCCGACCGGAAGGTGGGCGGCTTCAGCAAGGGCATGAAGCAGAGGCTGGCCCTGGCGCGGGCGCTGCAGCACGAGCCCGAGCTGCTGTTCCTCGACGAGCCGACCTCGGGCCTCGACCCGGTGGCGTCGCGCGCCGTCACCGAGTCGCTCAGGTCGTTCAGCGCCGGCGAGGGACGGACCGTGGTCCTGTGCACCCACGACCTCGCCCTCGCGCAGGGGGTCTGCGACCGGGTCGCGGTGATGCGGGAGGGCGCCCTCGTCGCCCTCGGCACCCCGTCGGAGCTCGCCTCCCGCCTGCCGGCCCGGCTCGTCGTCGTGGTGGGTGCGGAGGAGGCCGCAGCGGCCGAGGCGGCCGTGCGGGGCGCCTTCCCGGGCGCCGCCATCGCCGTCTCCGGCGACGAGCTGCTGCTCACCGACCTCCCGTCCGGCTCCACGCCGCGCGTCGTCGCGCTCCTCGTGGCGGCGGGGTTGAGCGTCCACCGCGTCCAGCCGGTGGAGGCGACCCTGCAGGACGTCTACTTCGCGCTCTACGGCGAGGAGGGGCGAGCGTGACGGGCAGGGGCCGGCCAGAGCGCATGCGGGCGGTCCGGGCCGTCGTGCGCAAGGACGTCACCGTCGCGCTGTCCAGCAAGGCGGTGTCGGTCCCGTTCGTCGTGGTGCCGGTGATGCTCATGGTCGTCATGCCGCTGGGCATCGCCCTGCTCGCCCGCTTCGCCGACGGCGAGGTCGCCCGCCTCGGGGACCAGCTGGGCGCGCTCGCGCCCGCGCTCGTCGCGCGCGTGGCGGGCCTCGACCCGGCGCAGCAGGTCGTTGTCCTCGGCCTGGTCTACCTGCTGGCGCCCCTGTTCCTCGTCGTGCCCCTGATGGTGGCCAGCGTGCTCGCCGCCGACTCGTTCGCCGGCGAGAAGGAGCGCGGGACGCTGGAGGCGCTGGTGTACAGCCCGATCTCCGACCGGGACCTCGTGCTCGCGAAGATGCTCTCGGCCTGGCTGCCGGCCGTGGCGGTGGGCCTGGTGGCGTTCGTCGTCTACTGCGTGACCGCGAACGCCGCCGCGTGGCCGGTGATGGGGCGCCTGTTCCTGCCGACCGCGATGTGGCTCGTGCTCGTCGCGTGGGTGATGCCGGCGGCGGCGGCGCTCGGCCTCGGCACCTCGGTGATCGTCTCCTCCCGCGTCGGCACCTTCCAGGAGGCGTACCAGGTGGGCGGCGTGGTCGTGCTGCCCATCGTCGCGCTGATGATCGGCCAGGTGGCGGGGGTCATCTACTTCAGCGTCTGGCTCGTCGTGCTGCTCGGCCTCGTCCTGTGGCTGGCGGCCGCGGCGCTGCTGTGGCTGGGCGCTCGGTCGCTGCGGCGCTCGGAGCTGATCGTCAGGCTGTGACGCGCCGAGGCGCCCTCCGTCACCGCGCGCCGCTACGGGCCCGGCCGCGCGGCGCCGCCGCCGGCCCCGCTCGGGCGCGTGGGCGCCTCAGTCGTCGATGCCCGCCATCTCCCTGACGACCCGCGCGACGTTCGAGACGTCCTCGTCGCCGTACCCCCGGCCCACCAGCCCGGACTCGAGCTGCGCGACGTAGGCGGCGACGGGCATGCTCACGCCCAGGTCGGACGCCTCGGCCAGCGCGATGCCGAGGTCCTTGCGGTGCAGGCGCGTGCGGAAGCCCAGGGGGTACTCGCCCCTGAGCATGTTCACGGCGCGGTTGGAGAGCACCCACGAGCCGGCCGCGCCGCCCGCGAGGGCCCTGAGGAGCGCCTCCTGGTCGACGCCGGCCCGCAGGGCCAGCGCCATACCCTCGGCGACCGAGGCGTACGTCCCGGCGATGATGACCTGGTTCACTGCCTTCGCGACCTGTCCCGCGCCGCTGGGGCCGACGTGCGTGATCGTGCGCCCGAGGACCTCGAGGAGCGGTCTCACCCGCTCGAGCGCCTCGGCCTCGCCGCCCACCATCACCGACAGCGTGCCGTTCTCGGCGCCCTCGCTGCCGCCCGAGACGGGCGCGTCGAGCATGGCCACGCCGCGGGCGGCCAGCTCGCCGGCCAGGCGCCGCGTCGCCGCGGGCGCGACCGTGCTCATGTCGACGAGCACGCTGCCGGGCTCGAGACCGTGGACGGCGCCGTCCTCGCCCACGACGACGGCCTCGAGGTCGGGCGTGTCCGACACCATCGTGAAGACGACCTCGCGGCCGACGGCGCACTCCCGGGGCGTGGCGGCGCGCGCGGCGCCGGCGGCCGCCAGCGGCTCCTCGCGCTCGCGCGTGCGGTTGTGGACCGTGACGTCGTGCCCCGCCGCCAGCAGGCGCCTGGCCATGGGCGCCCCCATCGTGCCGAGACCTACGAAACCTACGCGCATGCTGCCTCCCTCAGGCGACGGGCGCCTCCTGCCAGATCTCCTCGAGCTGGGCCATGAGCCGCTCGGCGACCGAGCGGTTCCGGCTCGCCACCTGGTCGCGCCGCGGCGACGGCTCGGGCGGCTCGTCGTCGAACCGTGCCGGCAGCTCCACGCCCAGGCGCGGCCCCCACTCCTCGCGCCAGGCAGGCGGCACCGCCGCCGGGAGCTCCCGTCCGGCCAGGGCGGCCCAGGCCCAGGCCCAGGCGCGCGGCACCGTGCGGTAGGCGTCGTAGCCGCCCCCGCCCGTGAGGACCAGGCGCCCGCCCGTCAGCTCGTCGGCCAGCTCCACGAGCCGCGCGTAGGCGTAGCGCATGCCGCGCAGCGTGAGCGCGAGGTCGGCCAGGGGGTCGCGGTGGTGCATGTCGGCGCCGGCCTGCGCCACGATCAGGTCGGGGGCGAAGCGCCTCAGCGCCCGCGGCACGACGGCGTCGAAGGACTCCGCGAAGCTGTCGTCGTCGGTGAACGGCTCGAGCGGCATGTTCACCGCGGTGCCCCGTCCGGCGCCGTTGCCGGTCTCGTAGGTGAAGCCGGTGCCGGGGAAGAGGTAGCGGCCCGACTCGTGCAGGCTGACCGTGAGCACGCGTGGCTCGTCGTAGAACAGCCACTGGACGCCGTCGCCGTGGTGGGCGTCGACGTCGACGTAGGCCACGCGCAGGCCGTGCCTGTCGACGGCGCGCCTGATCGCCACGGCCAGGTCGTTGTAGACGCAGAAGCCCGAGGCGCGGTCCCTCAGGGCGTGGTGGAGCCCGCCGGCGAGGCTGGCGGCCCGCAGCGCGCGGCCGGTGGCCACGAGGTCGACGGCCGTGACGGTAGCGGCGACGACGCCCCTGACCAGCTCGTGCATGCGGTCGAACACCGGGTTGTCGGCCGTCGCCAGGCCGTGGCGCTGCAGCTCCGGGTCGGACGGCCGCGTGGCCGGCGCGGACGCGGCCCTGACGACGGCGACGTAGCGCTCGTCGTGGACGGTCCTGAGGTCGTCGTCGCCGATCGCTGCCGGCGCCACGACCTCGGCGGGGTCGAGGGCGCCGGCGGCCAGCAGGAGCGTGCGGGCCAGCTCGTAGCGGACGGGCTTGAACGGGTGGTCGGGCGCGAGCTGGAACCGGGCGAGCTCGGGGTCGAAGACGAACGCGTACGGCCCGGCGCTCACGGCCCCGCCCGCTTGTCGGGCGGCCAGGAGACGTTCACGCCGGCCTCGCGCAGGTAGCGGGCCAGGCCGTGGCCGTCGGCGGTGGCCACCCTCAGGACGAACGTGACGGTCTCGTCGTCGCCGCGCGTGGTCAGGACGCTGACGACGTTCACGCGCCGGTCGGCGACGAGCCCGAGGAGCTCGGCCAGCGCCCCGGGCCGGTTCGGCACCTCGACCTCGAGCCGCGACGCCGCCTGCCTGACGCCGGACATCGTGACGAGGGCGTCGAGGAGGTCCGTGGCCGTGACGATGCCGACCAGCCGGCCCTCGTCCATGACGGGCATCGCGCCGATCTTGCGCGTGCGCATCGTCTTGGCGGTCTCCTCGATCGGGTCGCCGGGGTGGGCGGTGACGACCTGCCGCACCATCAGCTTGCTGACGGCGTCGGCGGCGCGCACGCCCTTCGGCGCCCGCGGGTGGTCGGCGCCGACGAGCCTCACGTCGCGGTCCGACACGATGCCCACCAGCGCGTCGGGCTGGCCGGGCGCGGCGCGTGACTCGAGGATCGGGAAGTGCCTGATGTTGCGCTGTTCCATGAGCGCCTGCACGTCGCGGATCGGCGTGTCGGGGCCGATCGCGACGACCTGGCGTGTCATGACGTCGGAAACGAGCATGGGTCCTCCTCGAGAGGCTACCAGCGCCGGGTCCTGAGCCGGTCGAACTCGCGAACCACGGCCTCGGGGGCGCGGGGGCCGACCCTGGCGACGAGGCGGTTCGCGGGGTCGTGGGCGATCTCGGGGTCGGTGGTCGCGACGGGCACGAGGCCCACCGTGCCGTAGAGGCGCTCGAGCATGCGCCGGTAACCGAGCTCGCCCAGGCCGGTGCGCGGCAGGTCGTAGTGCCAGCGGTAGAGCGTGGCGAAGACGACGGTGTCGTCGAAGCGGCCGCCCTCGAACGACGCGGCCAGCAGGCGCTCGGCGAGCCTCTGGCCGCGGTAGGCGTCGGCGACCTCGACGGCACCGAGCTCGACCAGCGCGCCGGTCCTGTCGTCGCCCCACGTCTCGACCTCGGAGGGGGCATGGAACGCGACGTAGCCGACGAGCTCGTTCGTGGCGGGGTCGTAGGCGGCGGTGACGCAGCCGCGCTCCTCGCCGGCGATGTCGACGAGGGCCGCGTGCTGCGCCTCGGGGCGCCTGAAGGCGTCGAGGCCCGGGTGCGGCTTCAACCCCGCCAGGAACCCGGGCTCGGCGCACGGTGCGATGAGCGCGGCCGGCGCGCCGACCTCGGGCGCGCCGGCCTGCTTCACCGACCGGTGGAGACGGGCGCGGCGGTGCGGGTGCGCCAGGCCGCGACGAGCGCGTCGGGGAGGCGTGCGGGCGTCGAGGGCCCGGTGCCCCCGATGCCGAGCACGGCACGCAGCTTGCGGTGGCGCTTCCACGACTGGTCGGCCTCGCGCTCGGCGGCCTCGCCGAACACGCGCAGCACGCCCTCGTGGAACGGCGCCAGGCGCTCGTCGGCGAGGGAGCGCGTGAGGACCTCGGCGGCCTGCGCCTGGTCGCCGGCGCGCAGGTGGGCGACGGCCCTGATCACGACGTGCTGCGAGTGGAGGCCCAGGTCGCCCGACTCGGGCGGCGCGCCGGGCACGGCGCTGGAGAGCGCCGTCGTCGAGCGGGCCAGCGCCTCCTCCGCCGCCGTCACGGCGGCCAGGGCGTCCTGAGGCCGGCCGGCGCGCAGCAGCGCCTGCCCCCTGGCCGTGTGCGCCGCGGAGCGCTGGTAGTCGAAGCGCGCGGCGGCCACGGCCTCCTCGGCGAGGGCCAGCGCGGCGTCGGGGTCGGGCGTGATGTAGGCGGCCATCAGGCGCGCCTCGCGCACGAGCCCGCGCAGTGCCGACGCGCCGGCCGGCTGGCGCCGGCGCGGGTCGGTCACCGACCTGATCACGGCCCCGAGGCTGGCGAGGGCGTGGTCGAGGTCGGCGCGGTTCGGCTCGGGCGTCGGCAGCGGCAGCGGGCGCCGCAGCGGCACGTTCAGGCCGCGCAGGGCGTAGGCGGTGGCGAGGTGCACCTCGGCGCGCGCGATGCGGAAGCTGGCGTCGACGTCGCGGCGCTGCTGGTACTCCTTGAACGTCGCGATCGCGGTCGTGAGCGCCACGACGGCGGCCTCGTGGTCGCCGGCGGCGAGCGCGGCGAGCGCGGCCTCGTCCTCGACCCGGGCCAGTCCGAACGCGACCTCGAGCCGGTCGCCCGGGCCCTCCTCCGTGAGGGCGCGGGCGAGGTCGAACCACTCGGCCGCGGCCTGGAGGTCGCCCATCAGGCGGGCGAGGGTCCCGCGCCTGGCCGCGAAGCGCGCGCGCTCCCTGGGCAGGGCGCCGTAGGTCGCGGCGGCGGCGAGGGCGTGGTCGAGCTCGGCGCGCGCGGTCTCGTGGAGCCCCAGCCTGAGGGCGACGTCGCCGCGCTGGAACGCGAGGCGGGCGCCCATCAGGTCCCCCTCGGTGTCGCCGGCCCACAGCCTCTCGAGCGAGCCGATAAGGTCGCCGCCGTCCTTCGCGATCAGGCCGGCCCACACGGCCGCGCCGGCGCGCAGCGTGCGCTCGGCCAGCGAGCCCGCCGGCGCGGCGGTCACGGCGTCGCTGCCGGCGACGTGCGCGACCAGCTCGGCGGCGCGGTCGAGCTCGCCGCGCCACCTCATGACGCTGGCGGTCGTGAGGTCGCGCTCGGCGGCCAGCACTGGGTCGCCGCCGCCCTCGCCCTCGGTGGCGACGAGCAGCACCTCGGCGCGCTCGAACCTCCCGGCCGACACCTCGGCCTGGGCGCGCATGACGGCGGTCCAGGCGCGGCGCACGGGGTCGGCGGAGCGCGCGAGCAGCTCGCACGCCCTCACCGTCTCGACGTGCTCGAAGGCGCCGAGGCGAAGCATCTGCCGCGCGAACGCCAGGGCGACGGCCTCCAGCGGCTCGCCCTCGAGCTCCTGCCTGGCGGCCTCCCAGAGGCTCGTGAGCAGCGTGTACGGCGCGGGGCGCGTCTCGCACCAGGCGACGAGGTCGTCCCAGCGCCTGGCCGCCAGCAGGTGGTGGAGGTGGCGCTGGGCGACGCGCGACGCCGGCTCGGCCGCCGCGGCCGCGGCGGTTAGCTCGGCGGCGGCGGCGTGGGCGCCGCTCAGGAGCTCGGGGTCGGTGCCCGCGAGGCGCTCGGCGACGAGGCGCAGGAGCCGCCGCGAGAAGGCGCGGTACCGGCCCTGCCGGTTGGGAAGGCCGTCGAGGAACGCGAGCTCGAACTGGCTCAGCCCCTTGCGCGCGCTCGCCGGCGCCAGCGCGTGCGCGACCTCGGCGAGCTCGTCCCCGTCCACATCCTGCTCCTCGCCCGACGACAGCGCCGTCAGCGCCGCGAGGAACGCGCGGGTGCGGGCGTCCGCTCCGGGGCCGACGAGGTCGCTGAGGCGCTCGAGGGCCTCGTCGGCGCCGCCGGCGACGTCGGGGTCGTGCCGGCGCGCGCGTGTCAGCAGCGTCAGGGTGCGCAGCTCCTCGTAAGACCTGCCTGCCCGGGCGAGGATCGCGTCCTTCGCGGCCTCGGAGAGGTCGGGCCCGTGGGCGCCGACGAAGCGCCTGGCCTCGGCGGCGGTGGGCGCCGCCAGGCGCAGCGGGCCCTCGAACGGCGCCGCGGCGGCCTGCGCGACCGCCGGCACCTCGGCGGCGCTGACGTAGATGCTCGTGCGCGGCAGGGACGCCACCGGCCTGAGGAGCGTCTTCCACAGCCACTCGGCGGCGCTGACGCGCGGCACGTCGGGCGTGTTCAGGCGCAGCGGCTGCGTGCCGAGCTTCCCCTCGGCGCCCAGGCCCTGCGAGAGGTGGATCAACAGGACCTTGGGGCTCGGGTCGGCGCGAAGGCGCTCCATCACCAGGCGGACGGTCTCGGCCTGGGCGTCGGCCTGCACGGCGAAAGGCCCCGCGGCGCCGATGCGCACCAGCCGCGACTCCATCAGCCCGCTCGGCATGCCGAGCGAGGCGGCCAGCCGCACGAACGCCGCGTCGAGCTCGGGGGAGGAGAAGTGCACGCGGTGGACGCTGAGGTCCTCGCCCTCGTGCAGCTCCAGCGCCTGCTGGATGTAGTCGGCGAGCATCGTCTTGCCCGAGCCGGAGCGGCCGGTGACGATCACCTTCGGGTGCTCGCCCGACCGTATACCGCCCACCATCACTCGGTACACACGTCGCTGCTCACGCCCCAGCACCTGGTCGACCTCGAGCTCCGCGGCCGCGAACGGCGTCCCGAGCTGGGTCAGCTCCGGGTCGGCGATCGGCGGGAGGCCGAGGTCGCGCCTGAGGTCCTCGATGATCAGGAACAGGGCGCGCTTGTCGTGGAGGCGGCCCTTGTCGCGGTAGATGATGTTGCGCACGACGTTGGGGTTCGCGCCGCGCTGCTCCATCGCGTGACGCAGCCAGTTGATGCTGCCGATCGTCGCGACCTCGTCGCGGCGACCGTGGGCCGCCTTGGCGGTCTCCTCGAAGACGGACCGCCAAGGGCTCCCGTTCTGTCTGCTCATACCCGCAGTCTACTTCGTCGCCGCACTTGGTATACAACTCGCCGGCACGGCCGTCCAGGAGCGGTGGTATGCTCCGCGCATGGGCCTGTTGGCGAAGGCGGCGTCGGGAGCGAGGCTCACGCCCGAGGAGGCGGTCGCCCTCCACGACGTGCCGCTCTTCGACCTGGCGGCCGCGGCGCACGAGGTGAGACTGGCGCGCACCGACCCCGAGACCGTCAGCTACCTCGTCGACCGCAACGTCAACTACTCGAACGTGTGCAACGTCGGCTGCAGCTTCTGCGGCTTCTACCGCACGCGGCGCCAGCCCGACGCCTACGTGCTGACCTACGAGCAGGTGAGCGAGAAGCTCGCCGAGCTCGAGGCGATAGGCGGGACGCGCGTGCTCATGCAGGGCGGCGTGAACCCCTACCTGCCCTTCGAGTGGTACACGGGCCTGCTCGCCTACCTCAAGGAGCGGCACCCGCGGGTGAGGCTCGAGGTCTTCAGCCCCGAGGAGATCAGGGGCATGACGCGCCTCACGGGCATGACGGCCAAGGAGGTCCTCGCCGAGCTGAAGGCCGCCGGCCTCGACGGCCTGCCTGGCGGGGGCGGCGAGATCCTCGTTGACGAGGTCAGGCACGCGCGCCACGTCGCGCCGGCGCGCATCTCGGCCGGCGAGTGGATCGCGATCATGGAGGCGGCCCAGGAGCTGGGCCTCTACACGACGGCCACGATGGTCATCGGCTTCGGCGAGACGCCGGCGCAGCGGGTCGAGAGCCTGCTCCGGCTGCGCGACGCCCAGGACAGGGCACTCGCGGCGCACGGCAACGGCTTCTCGGCGTTCATCTCCTGGACGCTGCAGACCGAGGGCGTGCGCATCCACGGCAAGGTGCCGGGCGCCGACGCCCACGAGTACCTGCGCAACGTCGCGGTCACGCGCCTGTTCCTCGACAACTTCGTGAACTTCCAGGCGTCGTGGCCGACGATGGGCTACAAGGTCGCCCAGACCGCGCTGTTCTTCGGCTGCAACGACTTCGGCAGCACGATGATGGAGGAGAACGTGGTGTCGCAGGCCGGCGCCAAGCACCACGCCACCTCCGAGCGCGAGATCGTCAGGCAGATCGTCGACGCCGGGTTCGTGCCCGTCCAGCGCGACAGCCTGTACAACGTCGTCAGGCGACCCGACGTCGACGCCGTCCTGGCCGCACCCGCCGCCTAGCCGGCCGTCCGTGCCGTTCCTGCCGCTCGACGAGGTCGTGCGCCGCGCCCTGCCGGACGCGGGCGGCGGCGAGCCGCTGCGCTGCGTCGTCACGGCCGACGTCGTCTACGAGGGCCTGGGAACGCCGCGCCGAGGCGCCGGCGTCGCGCTCTTCGAGGCCGAGCCCGGCAGCCTCGTCGTCACGGCCATCGGGCCCGCTGAGGAGCTGATCGCCGCCCACGCCCGGTCACGTGTCGTGGACGCCGGGTTCGCGCTCTCCCCGGCGCCCGTCAACGCCCACACGCACCTCGACCTCAGCGACATGCCCTACACGCCCGGCCCCTACGAGGGCTTCCTGAGGGCGGTGATCGCGCACGCGCGGTCGGGGGCGCGCGACGTCGCGGCCGCGCGCCGCGGGCTCGCCGAGGTGAAGGCCGCCGGGGTGAGCGTGGTCGGTGACGTCGTCACCGACGCGGCGGTCATGGAGCTGCTGCTGACGGACCCCGACCTCACGGGCGTCGCCTACTGGGAGGTGATCGGACCCGACCCCGACACCGCCGAGGAGCGCTTCGAGCAGGCGGCCCGGGCCGTGAACCGCTTCCGGGCGCTGGAGCGGCCCGGGGGCGTGCGCGTGGGGGTATCGCCCCACACGCCGCACACGGTGTCGGCGCCCCTCATGCGGCGGGTCGCCTCCTGGGCGCGCGCCCAGGGCCTGCCGGTGGCGATCCACGTGGCCGAGACGCCGGCGGAGCGCGAGCTGCACCTGAGGGGCACCGGACCCCTGGCGGAGGCGATCGCGGCCTGGGGCTACCCGTGGACGCCCCCTGGCGTGTCGCCGGTGCGCTACCTCCACGACCTGGGCGCGCTCGCGGGCGGCCCCACCCTCGTGCACATGGTCGCCGTCGACGACGACGACGTGCGGCTGGCGCAGGCCGCCGGCTGCAGCGTCGTGCACTGCCCGCGCTCGAACGCGGCCCTGGGCTGCGGGCGCTTCCCCTGGGAGACGTTCGCCAGGCACGGCGCCGACGTCGCGATAGGCACCGACTCTCGCGGGTCGGCGCCCGACCTCGACGTCGTGGCCGAGTCCCTCGCGGCCGCGGAGGTACACGGCGACAAGGCGAGCCCCCGCGCGGTGGTGCGGGCGGCGGTCAAGGGCGGTTACCGCGCCTTGGGGCTCGTGACGCCGCGCGTCCCCGTGGGGGCGCCCGCCTCGGCCCTCGGCGCCTGGTCATAGGCCGGCCTCGCGCCACGGGGACGTCGCGCCCGAAGACGTCGCCCCCTGTGACCCGGCGCCGCCGGGAGGCCGCGGCGGCGGCGGCGCCCGGGTGCGACGCGCCGTCGGGACGCCGCGGCGGGCGCCCCGACGGGCGGGCGGCCGAGGGTCGAACGCACGACATCGCGGCCGGCCGGCGGCGACGTAGATTGGTCGTCAGCGGCAGACGAGAGCGCCGCGGGGGGTAGGAGAAGCAGTGGACAACCTCGTTGAGATCACCGACGACAACTTCCAGGCCGAGGCCGGCGACGGCCTCGTGCTCGTAGACTTCTGGGCGCCGTGGTGCATGCCGTGCCGCGTCGTCGGCCCGATCATCGAGGAGCTGGCCGAGGAGTACGCCGGCGCCGTCAAGGTCGGCAAGCTCAACGTCGACGACAACCTGCAGACGGCCCAGGCCTACCGCGTCATGAGCATCCCGACGGTGATCCTGTTCAAGGACGGCCAGCCGGTCGAGCAGGTCGTCGGGGTCGCGCGCAAGGCCGACTACCAGGCCCGCATCGCCAAGTACCTGAACTGAGCCCGGGCGACCGCGCCCGGGCGGCGCCGGAGCGCGGGGCGTCCCACCGCGGGCGCCGCAGCGTGGGCCGGCCTGGCTCGGGACCTCCGGGAGCTAGGCGACGCGCCGCGCGCCGCGCGGCGAGACCTCCCACGTCGCGCCCTCGAGGCGCGTCGAGGTCAGCAGCAGGCTGTAGGAGGAGCCGTCGGCGGCGAACTCCTGCAGCGTCCAGCGCGCTCCCTCGGGCAGCTCGAGGTCGATGAGCACGTTCGTCGTGTAGGCGCCCGTCTCGAGGAAGCCGAGCTCCATGCGGTGGTAGATCACGTCGGCCGTGCGCTGGAGCTCGGCCACGGCCGCGTCGTCGGCGCCCGGCAGCGTCGTGGGGGCGCAGGCCGCGAGCACCGCGAGCGCGGCCGCGATGAGGATGGGGAGGGCTCTCTGCCTCGTCATGCCGCGATGCTAAGGCCTGCAGGTGAGAACGTACCCGCGGCCCACGTTCGTCGGATCGGGCGGCGGCGCTCGGAGGGCGAGGGGCGGAGCCGGGCCCCGCGGCCAGGGCCACCGCCCGCGTCGCGCCGACGCGAGCGCGGCCGCGGGTCGCGCCTCAGTCCAGCACCGGCGCCATCGCCAGGTGAACGACGTAGCGCTGCGACCCCTCCTTGCGCAGGTAGCGCATCAGCAGCTCGAACATCTCCCGCTGCATCGCCTTGGCGTCGTCGTAGTCGAGCATCACGGCGTCGCGCCACGCCGACAGCACCGCCGGCATGCCCGGGTCCAGCATCGTGACGTTCGCGTCGGGCGTGACGGCGGTCTGCACCTGCAGGCGGCCGCGCTCGTCCTTGTAGACGCGGGTGCCCCAGTTGCCGATCGCCTCCATGCGGGTCCTGACGACGTTGCGCCGCAGCAGCTCCTCGGCGTACGCCTCGCGCTCGGCGAGGGCGGCCTCGAGGGACTCGGCCGCCGTGACCTCGAAGGGCACGAAGAAGACGTCGGCCACCGCGGAGTAGAGCTTGATCGGGCGGCCGGCGCGTTCCCTCTCGCGCGTGACCTCGAGCAGGCCGAGCTCGACGAAGCGCCTGACGCGCTTGAGCACCGTGTTCGGCTTCTCGCCCGTGAGGCGAGCGGCCTCGCCGACGCTCATCTCGGCACCCAGGAACGGCGCGACGTGGCGTACCGTGGACGGGTCGAGCAGGGCCGCGGCGGCGTCGGGGTCGGTGACGACCAGCGTGCGCCGGGGCCGCCCGGGCCCGCTACGTGACTGAGCCTCTTTCACGTCACGTAGTTTAGGCGGAGACTTCAGGCCGAGGTTAGGAGCAGACGATGCGTGAGAGAGCGAACCCGGACACCTTCAAGGCACGCGCCACCTTCGACACCGGCTCGGGCCAGGCCTACTACTACCGCCTCGCGGCGCTCGAGGAGGCTGGCATCGGCGAGATCGCCAAGATGCCCTACAGCGTCCGCGTCCTGCTCGAGACCCTGCTGAGGAACGAGGACGGCTACGTCGTCTCCGCCGACGACATCAGGCGCCTCGCCGCCTACGACGCCGGCGCCGTCGCCGACCAGGAGATCCCGTTCATGCCCGCCCGCGTCGTCCTCCAGGACTTCACGGGCGTGCCGGCGGTCGTCGACCTCGCCGCGCTCCGCAGCGCGATGCACCGCCTCGGCGGCGACCCCAAGCTGATCAACCCGCACGTGCCCGTCGACCTGGTCATCGACCACTCCGTGCAGGTCGACGAGTACGACAGCCCCCTGGCGCTGATCCGCAACGCCGAGATCGAGTTCGAGCGCAACCGCGAGCGCTACGAGTTCCTGCGCTGGGGCCAGGCGGCCTTCGACAACTTCAACGTCGTGCCGCCCGCCTCCGGCATCGTCCACCAGGTGAACCTCGAGTACCTCGCCAAGGGCGTGCTGTCGAAGCCGCACCTCGACGGCGAGGTCGTCTACCCCGACTCCCTCGTGGGCACCGACAGCCACACGACGATGATCAACGGGCTCGGCGTCCTCGGCTGGGGCGTCGGCGGCATCGAGGCCGAGGCCGTGATGCTCGGCCAGCCCTACTACATGGTCGTGCCCGAGGTCGTCGGCTTCCGCATCACGGGCAGCCTGCCAGAGGGCGCGACCGCGACCGACCTCGTGCTCGTCGTCACGCAGATGCTGCGGAAGAAGGGCGTCGTCGGCAAGTTCGTCGAGTTCTTCGGCCCCGGCCTCGCCACGATGTCGGTCCCCGACAGGGCCACGATCGGCAACATGGCGCCCGAGTACGGGGCGACCGTCGGCTTCTTCCCGGTCGACGCCGAGACCCTCAGGTACCTCCACCAGACCGGCCGCCTGCCGGACGAGGTCGAGGCCGTCGAGCGCTACGCCAAGGCGAACATGCTGTG
>Ga0123333_10001289_pt1 | contig 26417 bp, 16 predicted proteins | sample BioC12SIPDNA_3_FD_89957 | JGI IMG/M metagenome (GOLD analysis project Ga0123333, IMG submission 89957) | Anaerobic biogas reactor microbial communites from Washington, USA - Biogas_R2_B C12 SIP DNA | ecosystem: Engineered > Bioreactor > Anaerobic > Unclassified | place: Washington, USA... | reverse complement strand
TGGCGCGAGGGGTCGCCAACTGGCGAAGGCAGCGTCGAGACGCATCTGTCTGGGCCACTATGGTGTTGTGCACGACTCGACGCTGAGGCCTGGCGAATTGATTAGCCTGCGCAAAGGCAGGTTGTAAAACCGGGCGCAGTATAGGCCAGATCGTGCGAAATAGGCAAGTCGGTTGCTCCCAATCAGATACGGCGCCACTATGGGACTAAAATCACAGTAATCGAGGACCGGCATGTTATAATTGCAGGCTGTGAGAACATTTGAGCCTAATCTTTCCTCCGAGGCAGACAGGTGAGCCGAATCGAATTGACGAACCAGCATGGGCGCATGACGCGGGAGGCCCGGACAATCGAGGCGATGGTATCCATCTACTGCCACGACAAGCACGGGACGCGCGGCGATGCCCTATGCGATGAATGCACCAAGCTGGTGAAATATGCGGGTATGCGGCTCGAAAAGTGCCCTTACCAGGAGCACAAAACGACCTGCACCAAATGCCCGACGCATTGCTACAAGCTCGATATGCGCGAGGAGGTGCGCAAGGTCATGCGGTACGCTGGCCCGCGCATGATCTGGAAGCACCCCTACCTGGCCATCATGCACATTCTGGTGGACAGCCGGCGCAATGAACCGCTGCGTGCCGGCAAACGGGTCACCCCATAGACCTCTTCATTTGCGGCTTGGGTCCATCACCCCTATGATGGGCCCATGGCCTTCACCCATCTCGAAGTTCACTCAAATCTGACCCTCCTGGGCGCCACCCCCTCCATCGAGGCCCTGGCGTCCAGGGCGTCCGCCGATGGCTTTGCACACCTGGCCCTGACCGATACCAACGCGCTGTACGGCGCGGTCGCGTTTGCCCGCGCGTGCCGTACACAAGGGGTGCAGCCCCTGATCGGAATGACGGTGACACTGCAGCAGCCGGTTCCGGGGCCAGAGCGCCTCCAACCGGGTGAAGGGGGGCCGGGGTATCTCGTGCTTCTTGCCAAGGACGCAGCCGGCTACCGCTCGTTATGTCGCCTTTCAACGCTCATCCAGGGACGTCCCGATCGCGAGACCATCGCGGCCAACGGACTGGCATGGGAGCAGATCGCCGCGCATCGAGCAGGGCTGATCTGCCTCAGCGGGGGCCGGATGGGCTGGGTCGATCGCTTCCTGCGCGCAGGCGAGCCATCTTCTGCGCTGGCCTTCGCAGGCCGACTGGCCGGCACGTTCGACGAAGATGCCTACCTCACCCTGGAACTGCACCAGGGGGACGACGCGGCGCACGCGGCAGAGATCGCAGCCATGGCGCGACGACTCGGGATGCCGCTGGTTGCGGTCCAGCCGGTATACTGCCTTTCCGAGGAGGAAGCCCCGCTACTGCGCCTGCTGGCCGCAATCCGCCTGAACCGGCCCCTCGATGTCGTCTACGAAGAAGAGGAAGAAGATGAGGAGGCCGGCGAAGGCGGCAGCGCGCAAGAGACCTGGACCACCGCTTCGATTCCTGAGTCACAAGGGTCCATTTCCACCCAAGCAGCCGAGCGGCGCGCGGATGTTCGCTGGCTGAACACCGGCGAGATGAGCGAACGATTCAGGGCTTTCCCCACCGCAATGGACACCGCGGGCGAGATCGCAAAGAGCTGCGGCGAAGCCCTCCCCGACGGCCACCCCATCTGGCCCGGCCTGGATCTGCCCAACGGCCAGACGCCGGCAGAGGCCCTGACGAACCTGGCCCGGGCCGGCCTGCCCTGGCGTTTTCCCGTCGATCCTCCGGCGGCACGGCTGGAGAGTGAATTGGAGGCCATCGCACACCACGGCTTCTCGCCGCTCTTCCTGATCGTGGCAGACATCGTTCACTTCGCCCGGGAAAAGGGCATACCGGTCAGCACGCGCGGCAGCGTCGCGAACTCGCTCGTCGCCTACTGTACCGGCATCACGACCGTCGATCCCATCGAACACAACCTGCTGTTCGAACGGTTTCTGAACCCGGCGCGCGCCAATCCTCCGGATATCGACCTGGATTTCTGTTCCGATCGCCGCGATGAGGTCTTGCACTACGTCCACGAGCGCTACGGCCCGGAACACGTCGCACTCGTCTGCACGATCAGCACCATGCGCCCACAATCTGCGGTGCGCGAGGTGGCGAAGGCGTATGGCCTGCCCGACGAGGCAATCGGACGCCTCGCCGCCCTGATGCCGGGCCGCTGGCACCCTGATCCCCGGCGACGCGACAGCCGGACGATCGAGGATGTACTGCCCCAGATCGTTGATGCCCAGGAGCACCAGGTTGTCCGGCTGGCCTGGCAGCTCGTCGGCACGCCCGATCATCTGAGCGTGCATCCCGGCGCCGTGGTCATCTCGCCGGGTCCCATGACCGATATCGCTCCCCTCCAGTGGGCGCCAAAGGGCTTTCTGGTCACCCAGTACGAGCATGGTGACGTTGAAGCCATCGGGCTGCCAAAACTCGACCTGCTCGGCATCCGCGCCCTCACCGTGCTTGCCGAAGCCACAGAGATGATTCGCACCAGCCGCAACCCGGCTTTCAACCTGGAGGCGACCCCGCGCATTGACAGCCAGACGGGTGATTTGCTCGCGCGGGGGGATACGATCGGCGTATTCCAGTGCGAATCGGAGGGCGCTCAGCGAACCCTGCGCAAGCTGCGCGCCAGAAGCATACGTGATCTGGCGATCGCGAACGCGTTCTTCAAGCCGGGACCCGCGATGGGCGGCATGGCCGATGCATTCGTGCGACGCTATCGAGGCGAAGAGCCGGTCACGTTTCTGCACCCCTCGCTCAGGCCGATCCTCGGGCCGACGAAGGGCGTGCTGATCTTCCAGGAACAGGTGCTGCGCCTGGCAACCGAGGTGGCCGGGCTGAGCTGGGCCCAGGCCGATCACCTGCGCCGCGGGATGAGCCACTTCGGGCACGACGAGATTACCGCGCTGCAGGAGCAGTTCACGGAAGGATGTATGCGACCTGTGCCCGACGGCCCCGGGATGACAGGCGTCCAGGCCGCCCGATTGTGGGAACAGATCGTGCCGTTCTCGGGCTACGGATTCAACCAGGGACATGCTACCGCCTATGCGGACGTGAGCTATCGCTGCGCGTATCTGAAGACCTACTACCCTGCCGAGTTTCTGGCCGCACGGCTACAAGTCTTGGGCGGCTTCTATCACCCGGCCGTCTACATGGCGGAGGCGATCAGGCTGGGCATCCCCGTCCGCCCGCCCCATGTGAACTACAGCGGAACCAGGTTCACCCTCGTCGCGGGCGCCACGCTCTACATGGGGCTGGGCCAGGTGCGCGATCTGCGCGACAGCGCGGCCCGCGCCATCGTCGCGGCGCGGCGGGACGCCCCCTACGACGGGCTGCGCGACCTGCTCTCACGGGTCGATCTCCAGCCGAAAGAGGTGGAACACCTGATCCGCTGCGGCGCACTCGACGGGCTGGGCGAGCGCGCCAGCCTGCTGGGGGAGGCAGAGCTGCTGCGCCGCCACGGCGGCGTGAGCCAGCTCGCATTTGATTTCGCACAACCCACCGCGGCGCCGGAACCGCTGAGCCAGCGCTGGGCATGGGAGCACGAACTGCTGGGGCTGCCCGGCAGCGCACTGGGCGATCCCCTGGCGCTCGTCAAAGACAGGCTGCCGGCCCACGAGCCGCTGGCTGAGGTGGTCGCCACGCCGGGCAGGAGCGTGGTCACTGCGGGTGTCCGGCTGCCCGGTTGGACGGGCGGCCCAAGCTTTCTGCTCTTCGACGGCGAGCGCTTCGTGCCGGTCAGGACGGCCAGGGGAAGCAAGAGTCCTGCGGCGTGGCGGCCGCTTCTCGTGCGCGGCCGCTGGATCGTCGACGAGTGGGGATGCGGATGGCTGCAGGCGGCGCAGGTCGATCCGGTGCAGGGGATGCCGCAGTTGCTCCCCGGTCCCAAGTAGTCCGGGATAGCGCAATCCGCAACATTTTCGTTTGGCCACACTAGACCGCCCCGATAACACATCAGTTGGCCCGGCGCGAGCGATTGACACGTCCAGCGCAATCGTTTATTCTTGCCTATCGTGACTCCGGGGGAGCAACATAAAGCGCCGGAGTGTAGAACTGCGGATGTCGGCCGGATCACCATGTTGCTCAAGCATGTAGTTTGGACTGGGGGACGGGGCTGAACGCTCCCCAAATTCATCACACAAGGAAGGAAGACATGGAACGCAAGATCAGTTTGTTGTTGAGCACCGTCATCGTGCTGACTCTCCTATTCACCGGTGCCGGCGCTGGCAGCGCCGCGCCTCTGGCCGCGGGCGAAGAGGAGACCTACATCGTGTTGTACAAGGGCAACTCGGTCCCGGCTGATGCGGGAAGCGTTGTGACACAGGCCGGAGGCACGCTCGTCTACAGCTACGGCAAGATCGGTGTCGCCATCGCACGCTCCACGGATCCGTCGTTCAGCGCCAATCTGTTGCTGGACAAGCGCATCGAAGGAGCCTCTGCAACGGGGGGATTCGCCTCTCAACTCAGCGATAGCGCGGTCGAGGAGGTCGATGCCGCAACCGACATCCCTGAAAACTTCGTTTACCGCTGGGACATGACCATGATCCATGTGCCCGAGGCACATGCCATCACCACGGGCAGCCCGGACGTTGTGGTCGGTGACATCGACACGGGGCTCGACTATAACCATCCGGCGCTAGCTCCCAACGTGGACTTCGAGCGCAGCGTATCCTGCATCGGCGGTGTGCCCGACAAGACACCCGCTGCCTGGATGGATAGGCAGGGCCACGGCACGCACACCGCGGGCACGATTGCCGCCAAACCATTTACCTACAGGAACAATACCGTTATCGGCGTGGCCCCCGACGTGAAGATCGCGGGCATCAAGGCCGGCAACGACCAGGGCTATTTCTTCCCGGAGGCCGTCGTGTGCGCGTTCATGTGGGCCGCCGACAACGGCATTTCGGTCACGAACAACAGCTACTATGTCGATCCATGGCTGTTCAACTGCCATAACGACAAGGAGCAACACGCCATTTGGAAGGCATTAAAGCGCGCCATTGGATACGCCCAGTCGAAGGGCGTCGTTGTTGTCGCTGCGCAGGGCAACGAGAACATGGATCTTTCGAAGAAGAACTTCGACGACACGAGCCCGGACTATCCGGCCGGCTCTGAGATGGAGCGCGAGGTAACCAACGCCTGCGTGCAGATTCCAAACGAGATTTCCGGCGTGATCGGCGTCACGGCCGTTACCTCGTCAGGTGTGAAGGCCAGCTATTCGAGCTACGGCGTTGGCGTGGCCGACGTCACGGCTCCAGGTTCCAGCATCTACTCCACCACACGGAACGGCCGCGTCGGAAGCATGTCCGGCACTTCGATGGCGGCACCGCACGTCGCGGGCGTAGCTGCGTTGATTCGCAGCCAGAACCCTGGCCTGCCGGCCGGCGCGGTTGCAGCCCTTATCCAGAACACGGCCGATCCCATGGCTTGCCCGGAGACATCGACCACCTGCGTGGGTGGCATAGGATACAACGGATTCTACGGGAAGGGCCTGGTCAACGCTTTTGCTGCGGTCGGCGGGAAGTAGCCCCAGCTAACAGTTATCGGCCGTAGTCGTGCATGTTAGCACGACTACGGCGTCCTCGATTCGGCAGTGGGTTGAAGATCACAGATTAAGGATTCAGCCATCCATCTGTCTGTGATCTTCAATCTTCAATACAGCAGAAGACCGTAACGCCCGTTACCGGTTGCTCAGAGAGCCCTCCTTGCGATCATTTCATAGGTCCGGACAACCCACAGTTCACTCCCGCTGCATGCCCTAGCCATCTCAATTGGCCCCGGGCGACTTGTTGCTTCATTCCCGCGCCGCGTTGTTTGACGCGCCGTAACCCGGCGGCTATACTCGACTCCATGTTCGATCCCGACGGCAGGACCTGAGCGAGGACGGAGGACACCGCGGTTGCCCAGCCCATCACCGAAGCCACGACCCAGCCCCAAACTTGCACGCCTCCTTTACGGCGCGGTTGCACTGCTGTACTGGGCTTCGCTCTACACCTATGTCCCGACCCTGCCGAACTACGCACGCACATTCACCAGCGATCTTGCCCTCGTCGGCCTGATCATCTCCATGTACGGCCTGTGGCAGGCATTGTTGCGCCTGCCGCTCGGCATCATGGGCGATTGGGCTGGCCGGCGGAAGCCGTTCATCCTCATGGGCCTGGCGCTTTCCGCGGGCGGCGCCCTGCTCATGGGATTCGCGCACACCCCAACCGCACTCCTGGTGGGCCGTTCTGTGACTGGGCTCGCCGCGGCGGCCTGGGTGCCACTGACGGTGGCCTTCAGCGCGCTCTACCCGCCCGAAGAGGCGATCCGCGCGACGACGGTCCTGACGCTCATGTCGGCCCTGGCTCGGGTGACCGCGACCGGCGCAAACGGTCCGCTCAATGCAGCCGGCGGATATCCGCTGGCCTTCACCGTCGCTGCGGTCATCGCCGGCCTCGCGCTGCTGCTGCTGATCCCCGCCCCCGAGCACCGTAAGCCCGGCGCGCCGCCGACCCTGGGCGGCGTCCTTAAGCTTGTCACCCGTTCCGATGTGCTGGCGCCCGCGCTTCTGAATGCGCTCATCCAGTACCTCATCCAGGGCATCTCGTTCGGATTCGTGCCGCTGCTGGCGCGGGAGTTGGGCGCCAGCGACCAGGCCATCAGCCTGATGACCGTCGTCCACCTGGCCCTGATCACGCCCGCTCTCCTGGCCCTGACCCTCCTGCTGAAGCGATTCCGGCCGCGGACGCTTGTCATCGCCTGCTTCGTGATCCTGGCCGCGGGCGCGGCATGCGCGGCCCGGGCGGATTCGGTCGCATGGCTCTTCGCATCGCAAGCGCTCACGGGCATCGGATACGGCACGGGCTACTCGATCCTGATGGGGATGAGCATCGAACGCGTCGATGGTGCGGAGCGCACTACGGCCATGGGGCTGCACCAATCGATCTACGCTATCGGTATGTTCGCAGGCCCGTGGTTGAGCGGCATCCTCGCGGACAGCTTGGGCATCCGGCCGATGTTCGGCTGGACAGCTGCGGGCGTGCTCCTCTTCGGCGTATTCGGCACTGCAATGGCTACGCGAAAGACCCCGGCAGCCATCCAGACGCGGTCCGGCCGGCGAAATCCACAGTGAGAAAGGAAAGTCCTATGCAAGTCGTCTTCGTACATGTGCATGTCAAGCCTGAGTCGATCGACGCATTCCGGGAGGCGTGCGTCGAAAATGCATCCAACAGCATCCTGGAGCCGGGCGTCGCCCGCTTCGATGTCGTCCAGAGCACCGACGACCCGGCGCGCTTCGTTCTGATCGAGGCGTATCGCACGCCGGACGCGCCGGCCAAACATAAGGAGACTGCTCACTACTCCCGGTGGCGCGATGCGGTGGCCGGCATGATGGCCGAGCCGCGCACCGCGGTGAAGTACGAGAGCGTCTTCCTGCCCGATTAGGGGGATCGACCATGCGGTTTGAATTTACCACAGCGGGACGGATCATCTTCGGTCCGGGCGTGCTCGGGGAGGCCGCCGGGCTGATCAGGGGGCTGGGGCGCCGCGCGCTCGTGGTGACCGGACAGACCCAGGACCGGGCCGAGCCACTGCTGCTGCAGCTGGCGGCCGCGGGCGTCGAGCCAGTCATCTTCAGCGTTGCGGGCGAGCCGACGACGGACCTGGCAGCTTCAGGCGCACGGCTAGCAATCGAGGCAGAAGCGCAAGTTGTGATCGGCCTTGGCGGCGGCAGCAGCTTAGACGCTGCAAAGGCAATCGCGGCGCTGGCAGCCAACGGCGGGGATCCCCTCGACTACCTGGAGGTGGTCGGTCGCGGGAAGCCACTGGCCGAGCCCGCGCTGCCGGTCATCGCAATTCCCACCACTGCGGGCACCGGGGCCGAGGTGACGCGCAATGCGGTGCTGCTCTCCCCGGAGCACGCGGTCAAGGCGAGCCTCCGCAGCCCGACCATGCTGCCCAAGGTGGCCCTGGTCGATCCCGAGCTCACCTACTCCCTGCCCCCGCACGTGACAGCGAGCACCGGGCTCGATGCGCTCACCCAACTGGTCGAGCCGTTCACCTCCAGCCGTGCGAACCCGATGACCGACGCGCTCTGTCGCGAGGGCATGGCCCGGGTGGCGCGCTCGCTGCGCCGCGCATTCTCCCATGGTCACGACACTTCTGCACGTGAGGACATGGCGCTGGCCAGCCTGCTGGGGGGATTGGCGCTGGCCAATGGCGGACTGGGCGTCGCCCACGGGTTTGCCGGACCGGTGGGCGGCATGTTCGATGCACCCCATGGGGCTGTCTGCGCCAGCCTGCTACCTCACGTTATGTCGACCAATCTGGCCGCCTTGGCCCGGCGCAAGCCTGGTGGTCCCGAGTTGGGAAGGTACGACGAGGTCGCACGCATTCTGACGGGCAACCCCTGCGCCCTTGCAGAGGATGGAGCCCTCTGGGTGCAAGCTTTGGCGCGGGACCTGGGCATCCCTCCCCTCCAGGCTTACGGTGTCGGGCAGGAGCACGTCGCTGTCCTGGTGCAGAAGACGGCTGCGGCGTCCAGCACCAAGGCCAATCCCATCGTCCTGACGACTGAGGAACTGACCGAAATCCTGCTGGCAGCCATCTAGCCCGGAACGCTAGAACTGCCTCTCACCCTATTTGTGCTCTCATCGTTCATGATGAGAGCTTTTTTTGTTCGCAACTCGAAGCGTGGAACCAAATCACCACCTTTGGCGTTTCATAGCTGTGCGGGTGGATGTAGCGTATTGACCAAGATCGTATTGACCTATAGTGAAACGTGTTGAATACCCCGCACAGGAGGATTTTGCTGATGAAACCCAATTGGCTCCGAACTTTGGCGAACAGCCCTGCGCTGCGCATCGGTCTCGCGGTGATCCTGATCATCGTCGGGCTTGCACCGATCGGCGTGCCGATCCTTTCCGATTCGTCCTGGCGGGCAATGTCCGGCGTCGATGGCCAGGATGCAACGCCTGCTGCCCTGCAGCCGCAGGCATTCGTGTATCGCGCTGATGCGCAGGGCGACAACCTGACGCGCGTCGAACGCAGCGATGATGGCGGGCGCACCTGGTACGCGGTCGCAAGCGTCCCTGCGAAGATTGCCGAACTGGTCGCCACACCGGGCGATGAGCAGGTGGTCTACGGACGCGGCGAGAACACAATCTGGATCAGCCGCGATGGTGGGGAAACCTGGGTGGTGGGCGGGCAGCTGCCCAGCCGGCCCCTGTCGCTTGCAGTCACAAGCACCGCAACCGGCGCAGTGCTGGCCGGCACGGAGTCGGTCGGCCTGGCCATCAGCCGGGATGGCGGTGCATCATGGCAAGTCGTCGACGATCCGACGCTGACCATGGGCGGAGCCGCTCCCATTGCGGTGACCGCGCTCAAGATCAATCCCGAAGACGAGACCATCGTCTACGCGACCACAGCGGTGTGGACCGGCACGAGTGCCGCGCGGCAGACCCCGGTCGGCACGTTTGTCAGCGTTGACGGCGGGCGGCTGTGGCTGCAGATGGATGCGCTGCCCTTCGATGGCGGCGCCGGAACGAACATCGATCCTGTGACGAATCAGCCCCTGACCGTCCTGGTCGAGAACAGCATGGGCGTCCAGACACAGAAACTGGAGATGTCGTCCGGGTTGCTCGACGAACTGAACAATGAAGATTCGCGTGTGAGGTCCTCTGTCGCGCGGGTCCTGGGACTGTTAGGCGATCGCTCTGCGGTGCAGCCGCTCATCGACCTCCTGTACGATCCCGATGTGCTGGCGGGCGATAGGGTGGTCGATGCCTTGGGCCGGTTGGGCGACCTCAGTGCGGCTCCGGCGCTCGTGACAGCGCTGGAAAGCTCACAGGAGGCCGTACGGGCACGCGCAGCATATGGCCTTGGGCTGCTGAAATTCGAACCCGCAGTTAGCACGCTTGGCGAGCGGCTGCGCGCCGACACTCCGATGGTGGCCCGCCGCGCGGCTGAAGCACTGGCGAACATCGGCACGGCCGACGCACTGGCTGCGCTCACCGTGCCTCTGGCGGACGTAGAATTGACTCCGGCACGGCACGCGGCCATGGCTGGCCTTGAACTGGCGGGCGAGCAGGCCAGCACAGCGCTGGTCTCCGCGCTGGCTGCCGAGGATGCGACGTTGCGTGCACATGCGGCAGAGATGCTGGGCTATGTCAAGGCTGCAGGCGCGGTGAGTTCGTTAGCGACTGCGCTGCAGGATGCTGAGCCCACCGTGCGCGAGCAGGCGGCCTGGGCCCTGGGCGAGATCGCGAGCCCCGAGGCGCAAAGCGCACTCGCCCGCGCGGCGACGCAGGCGACCGATGACGCGACCAAGACCGCGGTCGCTGCGGCCCAGCAACGCGCCGGGCAGACGACCGGAAGCCTTCGCACCGGTGTGGTGCTCGGCGAGCGCTTCTTCAGCCAGTTGAGCAATGTTCCTGCGACCAGCTGGACGTTCTTCGGGTTGTTCGTGGTGCTTGCACTGGCCTTGCTGGTCATGACGTCACGCACGGAACAACTGCGGCAAAGCCGCTAGGAGCGAATGGTAAGAAAAAGCCCGGGCCAACGGTCCGGGCTTTTTTCATCTGGGAGATGGGATCAACCCTTCTTTCGCCTGAAAAGCTTCTCCTGCAGGACGCGGAGCTCTTCCTCGTTGCCCTCCACGATGAGCCTGGCCTGCTCGATCCACTCGGCGAAGTTGACGCGCTGCCATGCCTGCGGCTGAATGATCTCCTGCAGGCGGGCCTCGCCCGCAGCCACCAGTTCGGCGAACGTGTTGATCCCTGCCGCGCGTAGCCGGCCGTCGTAGACCCGGCCGATCCCTTCAATGCGCGTCAGGTCGTCTTTGCCGGGTGCGCGGAGCTCCTCAGCAGGTGCGGGCGCGAGCGCGTCCAGCGCGCCGGAGACGAAGCGCTCAGCCTTTTCCGGCAGCTCAGCTATCTCGGTACGAACCTCTGCAACCGTCTCCTGAAGCTCTTCGCCAACCTGCGCCACCCGTTCGGAGATTTCCGGCCAGTCGACGCCGGGCGCATCTGCTTCCACCTGTGCCGCGACCTCTGCCGCCCGGGTAACCTCTGCCCCAGCTTCGGGAGGTAGTGGGGGCTCCACTGCCGGCGCCGTCTCAGGCGCGAGAGGCGGCTCCGCGACGGGCGGAGGCGTAGGAAGGGTCCACTCGACCGCGCGGGTGGGCTCAATCGCATCCTCTGTGTGACCGGCCACTTCTGGCCTACGCCGCCAGAACATGTCGATCAGCCAGCCAAAAATCAAACCGATGATGACGCCGATGACGAGTGACAGCCAGTTGCTCATGAATGCTCCTTTCTCCGGATCAGGCTTCGCGTGGGTTCAGCCACAGTATACCATGACAAGCGGAAAAGATGCTGGCCCACCCTATGCAAGATAGGGAGCAAGGTCGCCGGGCGTGATGACGCGGCCCGCGCCGCCCCAAGCCATGGTGGATAGGCCGCCGACTGCATTTCCCCAGCGCAAGCACTCCTCGACCGTGCGCCCCTCCAGCCATGCCTTGATGAAGCCGGCATCATAGCAATCGCCCGCACCCGTCGTGTCCACGGGCACGACGGAAATGGCCGGCGCGTGCAGGACCTCACCATCGACCAGCGCATAGGAACCCGAAGCACCCGCCTTGACGACGGGCAGGTGGCAGATGCGGCCCAGTCCATGAAGCGCGGCGACCGCGCCGGTCTCGCCGGTGAGATGCTGGGCCTCACGCTCGTTCGGGATGAAGACATCCACGGCCGACAGCGCGCGCCGGACGCCGGGATCGGCCAGGGATGCCTGCTCTGCACCGTTGCCATCCATCACGACCTTCATCTTGCGGTCGCGGGCGAGAGCCAACCCGGCGTCGAAGGCCCTGCCCCAGACCATCCCGCCCAGAAAGACCATCTCTGCCGGTGCCGATGCAAGCGCCCTGAATGCCGCGGGAACCGCGGGCTCCGGGTCGGCGTAGCTGATGAATGCGCGGTCGTGCGGGTAGCTCACCGCCACGGTCACCCGGCGCAGCGGTCGGGAGTGGCGAACGCACAGGGACACGTCGATCCCTTCCGCGTCCGCGGCCTCCAGCACGAACCGGCTGAACTCGTCGCAGCCGAAGTCGCTCACCCACGCGACGCGCAGGCCCAGCCGGTGCATGGCGGCCGCGCTGATGAAGCCCCCTCCCGCCAGCATTGAGAAGCCCGTGCCGAAAACCTCCTGGCCGAGCTCCGGCAGCTTCGGCAGCCCCGTGAACACCAGGTCCACGAAGTAGTTGCTGATCACCAGGACGTCGTACTGCCGGGCCATCTCGCTAACTCAAAGCCGGGAAGAGAGCACCATGCGCGGCAGCATAATCGTCGAAGATGCGCTCTGCCAGCCCGGCATCCCGCACGAGCGGATGCACTGCCAGCGCGTGCACTGCGGTGCGCCGAGATGCCCCGGCCAGTGCCGAGATCGTGAGCCGCTCGTAGGCTTTCACCTGCAACATCAGGCCGAGCTGCTCGGGAGGAACCTCGCCCACTGCCAGCGGGCGCACCGATCCTGTGGAAACGAGCGCGGGAATCTCCACCACGGCATCACGCTCCATGGCAGGGATTGCGCCCGCATTCGGCACGTTGAGAACGATGTGCCGCGGTCGCCCGCCCGAGAGCGCCTCGATCACGTCCAACGCGATGCCGGCATAGCCCTCTCCTACTATCGCCGCTGCCAGCGCAGGCGCCATGGCCGCAGGGTCGTGCGCGGATCCGGTTTCACGCGCCATGTAGGTATGCTCGCGTTCGTGCAGGTAATCCTCATGCGCGCGACGCATTCCCTCCACATCGCCCTGCTCGGCCAGTCGGGCCAGGGTGTCGAAGAGTGCGTCGTTGAGCGCCAGCAGTTGCTGCCCGCGCGTGGCGCCCGCGCTGCGGAGGTTGTCCACGGCCTGGCGGCCGTGATAGTAGTAGTACAGGTACTCGTTGGGGATCATGCCGAGCGACTCGATGAAATCAGGGGAGAAGGGCAGACCCGGCATGGTGCCCGCGGCACGAAGCATGGCAATCAACCGGGGTAGATGGTCCCGACCCCCGTAATGGATCCCGCGCACCCAGCCCAGGTGATTGAGGCCAAAATAGTCCAGGTAGACCTCGGCGGGCGATGCCTGCAGGATCGCCGCAGCCACTCGCAGCATGCTCTCCGGCGCATCGCAGATGCCCACCGTGCGCTGCCAGGCGCCCAATCGCAGCGCGGCCTCGGCCATCAGGCCCGCGGGATTAGCGAAATTGATCAACCACGCGTCAGGACAGTGCTGCCGCATCACGTCGATGTAGCCGAGCAGGACGGGGATCGACCGCAACGCCATGGCAAAGCCGCCCGGCCCCGTGGTCTCCTGGCCCAGCACGTCGTAGCGCAGCGGCACGGTCTCGTCGATGACGCGCGCTGCGATGCCGCCAACGCGGAACGTCGTGATCACGAAGTCCGCCCCTGCCAGCGCGTCCACCGCGTCCACGGTGGCCGTAACCGTGAAGCCCGGCGCAGGGGGAAGCAGGGGGGCGATCAGGTCCAGCCGCGGGCCGTCGATGTCCATGAGGGCCAGCTCGGTCAGGCCGAGCTGCGCCCTGCGGCGGGCCATCGCAGACACGATCAGCGGCGTGCGCACGCCGCCCGCGCCGATGATGGCAACCTTCACTCGTCCCTCCCTGCCTGCGCCAGTGCAGCCTCGACCAGGCCGTGATAGCGTGCCCAACGGTACTCCTCAGCGAAAGGAACGCCGATCTTGCGGCCTGTCTCAGCATCTTGGCTGCGCAGCCCCCACGCAAGCAGCTCGATCGGGCTCTGGGTTGCACCAACCGCCACCTTATTGAAGTCAAGCCCAGCCATCGCAACCTGCCTCAGTATGCCCTCGACGAGGAACACGACCTGGGAGCGGTGCTCCGCGATGGCCGCGATCTTGCGGTCGACGAACGCGGTCGTTTCGATGACCTTGTTGGCCCCAGGGAGCGTCTCACCGAAGAAGTACTTCTCGCGCACCAGGTGCGGCCGCAGGCCTTCTTCCGCGTGTTGGGGGTAGACAAGGGGCAGCTGGCTGCAGTTGATCGCCTCGATCGCGGCCCACGCAACCGCCCGGTGGTCGGGGTGCGGCTCGTACAGGGCGTAGGGATCCGGTGCAAAGACGATGTCCGGCCGGATCTTACGGATGGCCGCTACGAACCGTTCGCGAAGCACTCCGGGGGGCAGGGCGTCGAGCTCCATGTCCCCGAAGCCGAGCAGGACGGGCGGCTGAGCGCCCAGGACGGCAGCAGCCCGGCGCATCTCGTCCGCGCGGAGCGCAGCCAGGTCGCCGCTCTCTTCGAGGAACGAACCCTTGCGTCCATCCGTGGCCACCACGATGTGTACGGCTGCACCGCCGGCAGCGAATCGTGCCAGTGCGCCTCCGCAGTGAATCTCCGCGTCGTCGGGATGTGGCGCTAGCGCCAGAACAACATCAGGCATTGCAGCCCCCTCCTGTTGAAAAGGTCGCCCGTAGGATACGTGGTGTGTAACGGCATGTCAAACACCTTGCGCATGGGGTGAGCTTGCGGTAGAGTAGGACATTATCCATGTCCCCGGAAAGGTTGAAGGCGGTCGACGATGAAACAACCTGCAGGAGCCTCGGAAAAAGTACCCTTTGTCACCAAGCTTGCCTTCGGCGCAGGCGACGTTGGGCCGGCGGTCGCAACCGGCATCATGTCCTTCTTCCTGCTGTACTTCTTCACCGATGTCGCGCGCATCGGTGCTGCGACGGCCGGCGTCATCCTCCTCATTACCAAGATTTGGGATGCCGTCAACGATCCGCTCGTTGGCATGATCTCGGACCGCGTGCACACGCGCTGGGGCCGCCGGCGCCCGTGGTTCTTGTTCGGCGCGATTCCGTTCGGCGTCACCTTCTTCCTTCTCTTCCTGGTGCCCAATCTGGGCGACGCAGGCAAGTTTTGGTACTACCTCATCGTGTCACTCATGCTCGACACAGCATTCACGGTCGTCAACGTGCCATACACCGCGCTGACCGCCGAGCTCACGCGCGACTACGACGAGCGCACGAGCCTGAACTCCTACCGGTTTGCCTTCTCGATCGGCAGCGGCCTGCTGGCCGCGTTCTTCCACCCGATCATCGTCAACGCGTTCAAACCGGTGGGAGGCGAGCAGTTGGGCTACATCGTGTCCGCGGCAATCTGGGCGGTGGTGTCGACCATCCCCTTCTTCTTCGCGTTCTGGGGCACCTACGAACGCCATACGAAGGAGGAAGAGGCGCCCATGCCGCTTCTCGAAGGGCTGAAGACCACGTTCAGCAACCGGGCTTTCCGTTATGTCACCGGCATCTACTTGCTCTCGTGGATCGTCGTGCAGACCGTCTCGACGCTGGTCATCTACTACCTGACCTACTGGCTGCGCCGCGCCGAACTCGTTCCCTGGGTGCTGCTGGCCGTGCAGGGGAGCTCGCTGATCTTCCTGTTTGTATGGAATGCCGTCAGCCGGCGCATCGGGAAGAAGGGCGTGTACACCTATGGGATGATCTGGTGGATCATCGTATCGTTTTTGCTGTTCATCGTGCAGCCGGCGTGGCCGCCGTATGCGATCATCGTGCTCGGCGCGCTGGCAGGCGTCGGCGTCGCGACCGCGTACCTTGTCCCCTGGGCCATGCTGCCGGACGTGATCGAGCTGGATGAGCTCAAGACGGGTCGCAGGCGCGAGGGTGCTTTCTACGGCTTCTTCGTGCTACTGCAGAAGATGGGGCTGGCGCTCGCCCTGTTCCTGGTAAGCCAGGGGCTGGCCGTCTCAGGCTACATCACTCCGCCGGTGGGGGCGACCACACCCATCGTCCAGCCCGACAGCGCACTGCTGGCGATCCGGCTGATGATCGGGCCTGTTCCCGCGCTCATCCTGGTGGCGGGGATCTACCTGGTGTACAAGTTCCCGATCACGAAAGAAGATCACGAGAACACACTTCAGGAGCTGGCAGCCCGACGTGCTGCGCTCCAAAGCTAGAGAAGGCGGCCGCTGATGCCCCCCAGGCCCTTTGAGAGGGCAAATATCCGTAGCAGAATCGTGCTGGTTGTGATCCTGCTGGTCGGGACCGCCCTGCGGTTGTTTCGACTGGGTGCAGACAGTCTCTGGTATGATGAGACGGTCAGCACCTATCTCGCGGGCAGCCCCATCGCGGAGTTGATCCGCCACACAGCTGGCGATATTCACCCGCCGGGATATTATCTGCTGCTGCGCGGCTGGCTGCTGCTCGCCGGGTATGGCTCAGGAAAGGCAGATCCCGCGGGCAACGGACTCGAATTCACCGCTGCATTTTTCTCGCTCTTCTTTGGCGTTCTACTGATCGCCTTGGTCTATGCCCTGGCACGCCGCTTCGCAGGGTCGGCGACTGCACTGGTCGCGGCCGGCCTCGTCGCGCTCAGCCCGTTCAACATCTGGTACAGCCAGGAAGTGCGGATGTACACGTTGGGTGCGGGGACCGGCGTCATCGTCCTGGCCGCGCTGGCAGGTGCAATCCGGCAGGGCGCGACACGCAGCAGGCCACCGACGGGCAAGACTCCCTGGGTGGCTTATGCCTTGGCCGCGGCGGTGGGCATGTACACCCACTACTACTTCGCGTTCCTCCTGATCCCCCTGAACCTGTGGGCGCTGGCAGCGTTGGTGCGTCAGAGGCGGCTGGTGAAGCCGCTGATCCTGGCCAACATGCTCGCCGCACTGCTCTACGCGCCCTGGATCCCGGTTGCCTGGCGGCAGGCGACGCAGCCACCCGTGCCGCCCTGGCGCACCGCACCCGACCTGTGGGACGCGCTGCGCGAAGGCTGGACTGCCCTCTCATTTGGACAGTCGATGCCAGCTTGGGCCTGGCCGGCGCTGGTGCTGACCCTGGCGTTGTACGTGTTTGGGGTCCTTTCGGTGGGGAGGGGGAAGGCGTCCAGGAACCATGCAGGCATGAGCGGCGCCTGGGCCGCGTGCGGCCTGGTCCTGGCTGTCGCGGGGCCATTTCTGCTGATCCTGCTCGTTTCCGCATTCACGCCCCTCTATCACGTCCGCTATCTGTTCACCTACAGCCCGGCCTTCTACGTGGTCCTGGCCGGCGGCCTGGTCGGGCTGGCCCGTCTCTGGCAACGGACGGTACGGGGGACCGTGAGGGTCCGCAGGACCGCCATCGCATGGGCCGCCGCGATCGTTTGGTTGGCCGCCGCGGGGACAACGCTGCACGCCTTCTGGTTCGATCCGGTTTACCGGGCGGATGATCACCGGGCCGCGGTGCGCGAGCTCAGGGCGCGATGGCGTCCGGGCGACGTGCTGCTCGTGAACGCAGGCTGGGCCTACACAGCCGTCGCAACCTATTGGGATGGCGCGATTGGCGGCAGATACCGGATAACCGGCGCGCTGCCCGAGGCGCGGCCGGACGATGCGCTTGTCATGGTAACGACCGGACACGTGGATGGCGATGCGACGCTTGGGTGGGGAGACCCGCGGTCGGACTTCTTCGCCATGCCGGGCCAGGTCGCCAAGGAACAGATAGCGGACCTTTTCACCCGCTTCGGCCGTGTGTGGCACTATCGGATCTACGACACCGTCAACGATCCCGAGGGACAGGTGCGCAGCCTGCTCGCGCGGCACGGCCAGCCGGTGGATGACCGGCCCTATGCCGGAGACTCTTTCCTGCGCGTGGAGGCTTACGCGCTGCTCGATCGCACAGGGTGGAACACGCAGGCTCCGGGGGCCGGCTATGCCGGTGGACTGGAGGCGCGCTGGGAGGCGCTGGTCCCTGCGATTGCCTCGGGAGAAAGGGTCTATGCTGCCGTGACCTGGCGCCCCTCTCAGCCGCAAGGCCTCACGCTCGGCACGTCGCTGCGCCTGGTGGGAGTTGATGGCCAGGTGTGGGCGCAGGTGGACGAGCAGCCGCTCGGTCCCCACCTCGATTCCACGCGGTGGCCTGCGGGAGTGGCGCAACGGCAGGCGCTAACGCTGGAGGTCGCCGAGGGAACGCCGCCCGGCGAGTATGAGGTTGTCCTGGTGGCCTACGCCGCGGCAAGCGGCCAGCCGCTCGAGCCCACGCCGGCCAACGGCGCGACTGCAGCGCCCCCGGGGATGAGCCTTGGCCGCGTCTCCGTGGCGCGGCCTTCGCCCCCTCCCGAACCGCGTTCGGCCGTGGCCGAATTCGGACCCCTGGCACTCATCGCAGCCCAAACGCCCGCGACATCTCTCTCTCCGGGGGATGCCATACCGGTGGAGCTGCTCTGGCAGGCGCGGGCTGCACCCGGTGAGCCGCTGGTGGTGGTGCTTCAGCTGCTCGACGCATCAGGGAACGTAGCCGCAGGGCTGGAGGAACAGCCATTGAATGGCCGGTACGATGCGCAGTCCTGGCAGGCAGGTGAGCTGGTGCGCGACCGGCACACGCTGGTGGTGCCGCCGCAACTGTCCGCCGGCGCGTATCGCCTGGTGGTCGGGGTGTACCGTGCCACGGATGGAACGCGCTTCGCACAGGCAGGGGGGCCTGCGCCAGGCAGCCTCGTCTTCGAGATCAAGACCATCGAGGTACGGTAGGCAAAAAGTGAGGGCGACCCGCAGGTCGCCCTCAGATGATGACTGGTCGTGCACCCAGTTTTGAACCTCGTCACTCAGCTTGCGCACGTCCGGCTTGCTCAGGCCAGGCTACCCCGTGACACCCAGAAGTGACCGCTTAGGGCTGCTACCTTCCGATCCTGACCCGGTTCACAGGCTCCCGCCGCACAGGACCCAGCCATCCACGCTCACCGGCAGGCAGTCCTGTTGACCGCAGGCCCTAGAAAGGGAATTCGACCCCGCTGTAGCGGATTGCGGGTTACAGGGCACCGCTGGCTCCCCGTCTAGCACGACCATCTCCGATTATAGCCCAGAAACCGGTGGCGTGTCAAAGAAATGGCGTCAGCGGTTTGTGCGGATAAGGTCCCGGGCACTTGCGAAGTGCCCGGGACCTGGTCCACACGATGCTCACTTGATGGCTACGAACGCCTGCCTCAACCAGCTGCGTCGTCTTTGCGCTTGGCGAACCCTTCGACCAGGCTCGTGAACTCCATCGGGAATATAAACTTCGTCGATGGTCCAGCGCCCATGGTTTTCAGCGCTTCCAGGTACTGAAGCTGCATGGTCTTCTGATCAATGCCCCGCGCGGCTTCGTAGATCTTGGTCAGGGCCATGTTGTAGCCATCGGCGTTCAGGATGGCAGCCTGTCGCTCGCCCTCTGCGGTCAGGATCGCAGCCTGCCGGGAGCCCTCAGCCCGCAGGATGTCGGATTGCTTGGCGCCCTCGGCCACCTTGATGGAAGCCTCGCGCTTGCCATCGGCCTCGAGAACCACCGCGCGGCGCTCGCGTTCGGCAGCCATCTGGCGGTTCATGGCGGTCTGAATCTCGCGTGGAGGCACGATCTCGCGGATCTCGACACCCGTCACCTTGACGCCCCAGCGCTCGGTGACCTCGTCCAGCTTGGTGCGCAGCACCTCGTTGATCTGCTCGCGCTTGGCCAGCACGTCATCGAGCGGGATGTCGCCGATCACAGCGCGCAGCGTGGTTGTCGCAATACCCTGCGACGCGCCTGCGAAGTCTCGGACCTTCAGGACCGACAGCCCCGGATCGACCACCTTCCAGTAGATCAGGAAATCGATATCGATGGGCGCGTTGTCCTGGGTGATGCATGTCTGGGAAGGAATCTCCAGGAAGTCCTCCCGCAGGTTCACCTTGCTGACCTGGTCGATGATCGGCCAGAGCCACACCAGGCCAGGGCCGCGGGTGCCCGCGTAGCGCCCCAACCGGAATAGCACCAGCCGCTCATAGTCACGCACCACTCGAATCGGCCGGAATATCAGCAGAAAAAACAGAAACAGAATCAGCAGGATCAGGATAAGTAGTGCAGCTTCAGCCATCAGTTAGCTCCTTTCAGGATGGTCGATCACCCGCTCCACACGGAGCCGCAGTCCGTCGACCTCGACGACGCGAACACGCGCGCCGGCAGGGATATCCTCCCCCGTGGCATTATCGGCGCTCCACTCCTCGCCCTCGATGCGAACGATGCCATCGGGGTCAAGCGCCTGCCGTGCGATGCCAGTCTTGCCAACCAGCGTCTCTCTGCCCATGGCCAATGGGCGGAACTGTGCGCGAAATGCCGCGGTGATGCCCATGATGAAGAACGCGCCCACGCCCAAGGTCGTGCCCACGATCAGCCAGGGGTTGAGCTGAGCGACGGGAGCAGCAGTCTGCGGCAGCTCGGCCCACGGCGGCGTAAAGATCAACATCGAACCGATGAGAAACGCGACCACACCGCCGACGGTCAACGCGATGCCGGCAACCTTGATGTCGATCAACAGCATGGCAACGCCAGCGATGATCAGCACGGGGCCAAGCCAGTTGGTCGGCAGCTGCAGCAGGCCATAGAGCGACAGCAACAACATGATGGCGCCAGCTGCTCCCGGCACCACTGCGCCAGGCGAGGCAAGCTCAGCGATGAGCGCCAACAGGCCCAGAACGAGGAGCAGGTAGGCCACATTGGGATTCGCAAGGAACGCCAGAAAGCGATCCACGAACGCCACACCGGTCGGATCATCGATGTAGGGTCCCACACAGCCAGATAGCAGGCCTGCCGACGCCAGGGCCGCGAAACCCAGAGATAAGCGGCAACGCTTCTGCATCGTCGCCTCCTTTCAACATCCTTTAACATTATACCCGAACTCGGTGGCGGCTGCTTGTCGGCAGCCTGATGAGAAGCTGACATGTACCGGCGAAGTGCCGGACGGTGTCACCCGCTGCCCTAACGCCCGATCACTGGCAGGTGGATGGTCGATGCAGGCGTCTCGTTGTAGAGGCGCACCGGTATCGAGATCACACCCGGTGCATCGGGTGTGCCTGCCAGGATCAGTCCGAACGCCTCTCCGCCCAGGGGCAGTGGTTCATCCAGTGTCCAATTGACCCTGAAACCGATCGAGGCACCTGGAGGGTACGGACCAGCCGGAGGATCGGTGGCCGTCAGGCCCTTCCCCTGGACAGCATTGATGGTGACGTCGAAGAATTGGTCCGCCGCCACACCCCAGCCATGTACAGCCGCAAGATACTCCCCGTCGGCCGGGAAGGTCACCTTCACCTGCTCGTTTGCGGAGCTGCTGGTCGATGAGCCGATCACCTCCGTGCCGAAATCAAAGTACCCGTCCGCGTTGGCATCGTAGAGCAGGAAGAGGTCAAGGTCGCCCTCAGCTGCCGCGGTCGACACCTCAAGCAACGCGCCGTCCTGGATGGCGATCGGAAACCTGTAGGTCGCCGTGCTGGGGTTGTCCGGATCGTTTTGAATCTGCGGCAGCGTCTTGGTCTCAGGCATGCCGAGACCGTAGCCCGAAACCTCCAGCGCGGGAAGGGTGAGCGATGATCTCACGGTCATCGCGAAGCCGCCCGAGGTGACCCGGCCCACGAAGAGATCGACCGGGTTCGGCGTGGCCAGGATGGAGCCAACCTGTCCATCGAAGGTTGCTGCGTCATCATTCCCATCGAACATGACGTTGTGCAGCGCCACCACGTTCAGGCCTGGGGTCACGGGCGCAGCCACAACCTCGTGCGGGCCGCCGGTCGCGGTGTGGTAGGTCCACTTGCCCGTGCCGGCGTCCAACCGCGCACTGCCGCCCACGTAGCCGAGCGTGTACGGGCCGAATACATCCTCTGAGCCGGAGAAGTGCGGGAGCTGAGAAGGAAGCTCGCAGCCCTCGCCGTTGCTGAAGCAGTCCCGGGTTGGAGACATGACCAGGGTGTCGATGTCCGTGTTGGCGCCGGTCCAGCGCGTGTCGACCAACAACGCGGTGCCTGGCGGCGTGTCATCCGGAATGTCCATGAAGTAGAAGCGCCAGTCGCCGTCGGCTGTGCTGCTGCCCCAGTCGAAGTAGCCGCGAACCCGGCCGCTGTCATAGGGGGTCGCGAACTGCGACGCGCCACCGAAGGCAAATGTGGCGCCCGACGCCGCGACGTTGGCCACCACCGGCACATTGACCTGGTTCGCGCCATCGCGTAAGCGCAGGGTCGCCTGGTGGAGGCCGAATTGCGCAGATGCGGGCACGGTCATTGTCGCTTCGAAGGTGGCTGCGCCACGCGCGGGCACGGTCAGAGAAGCTGGCGCGGTGAGCCAGGGAAAGTCCACATGCCTGTAGAACGTGAGCACGATCTTCAGATGGGTGACCGGCACGGCAGCCGACCTGGAGCGATGGCTGATGCCGGCGAAGATGCCGTCGTGCAGACGCTCCAGCGGCAGCTTCACGCGCTGCTGCATGGATGTGCCCGTGTCATACCCGTAGCCGAACCGCAGGTATTCTCCTTCCTGGATCTCGCAGCTTGCGTTCGCGAAGTCAGGGAGGCCGCCGGCAATCGGGCAGTTGACCGCTCCGTTACCGTTCTTGTCCGTGAAGAGCACGCCATCGCGGTTGGTGTCGGTCCAGTCGATGGGCACGACGCGCCAGCGCGAGTCGGGCGAGTAGTTGCCGTCGGGATCGAACTCGCCGAATGGGAAGACCAGGCTGACTTCCATCATGCTCGCTTCGTCCGGGATGTAAGGCTCGATGTCGATGAGGTAGTCTGGCAGGTAGAAGCTGGCCGTCTCTCGGCTCTGATCGGCGGTGGTGAGGTCGATTTCCTCCTGGCCGAGCCGCACCAGATGGTCGTCGCTGATCACTAACCTCGCCGAAGATGAGCCGGGGTTGTGGACCGTGAATTGCTGCGTCGCGACCTGGCCCCGGTGCAGGATGCTGGTGAATGCCTCGTGTCTTTCGCCGCGGAAATCCCCGAACATGGCGCTATCAGGCACGACGTACACACCGCCCAGTCCGGCCGCGATCCTCACGGTGCGCTCCGCGTTGACTGTGCCCGCTCCCTCGACGAATCCGTCGTTGTGCGCGGTGTCTGCGCCGGACATCAACAGGGCACGCGCCTCGACATTGGTGGGCCAGACGCCCTGGGCTTCCCTGAACGCCTGCATTGCCAGCGCCAGGTTGCCCATTGCCACGGGGGTCGAGCGACTTGTGCCCCCCCAGCTCTCCCAGGCAGACCAGCCATCCGCACCACCGCCGAACAGTGCCTCGGTGAGCGGGATATCGCCTGCGCCCCAGGCGCCGTTGGCGAGCACCGACACGCCGGTCCCGCCCTGCGCGGTGGGGCCCGATGATGAGAAGCTCTGGAGGTCCCCATGGAGGACCTGTTCCTTGCCTGCGGGCGTCTCGAAGGTGCCGGAGGTCGAGCCATACAGGGTGGATGCGCCCACCGAGATGGCCAGGTTGGCGCCCGGAGACGTCACTGTGCCATAACCAGAGCCATAGTTGCCGCTCGAGTTGCCCTCGACCAGGTGCGGGTTGAGAACACGCCCGATCAGATCATAGAGGCGCGACTCATAGTCCCAGCCATCGTTGACGATACCGCTGCTGCCCCAGCTGTTGCTGATGATCTGGATATCGTCCTCGGTGCCCGCCCGCCCATCGTAGCCCAGCGCTGCGAAGATGAAACCGTCCGTGAAGGCCGATGCAGTGGTGTAGCCATCGCCGTTGGAGGTGAGCCTGACGTCCTTGCCGCCGCCCCGGACCATGCCGGTGCCCGGCGTGCCGTCACCTGCAGGCTTGTATTCCGGAGCACCACCGTCGATGACGCCCTGTGCGGCAACGCCTGAGGCGCACAGCGTGCCGTGGTCACCCCCGGCACTCTCGTACCAGTCATTGATCGAGAAGGCTACCAGGTCGCCCGGTCCTGCGACATCCGCTCCGATGTCCCACATCCAGTCGGACGCAGGAAGGGGGTTGATCCCGTCGCTGATCCAGTAGATGATGCCACCGGAAAGGTCGGCATAGCTATCCCCGTTAAGATCCGCATAGACGTACTCATCGCCCTTCACGGCCTTCTTCTCGGCAGTGAAATCAAAGTCCCCGTCCAGGTCAACGTAAACGGTGTCATACACGCCCGCCTCGAACTCATCCACCACCAACACTGCCGCGCGTTCGCCGTACACAGCCTGGTAGACGGTGTCGGGATGCGACCCGAAGTGATACACGCCGCTCTTGCTCGTGGCCCTGAAGGTGTAGAGATTGCCTGGCTCGACGCCGCCGATGGGCGCGAAGCTGGCGCTGAGCGTGCTGTTGCCGTTGTCGATCAGGCTGGCGCCGGACCGAGTGGCGCGGGTGTCCGCATAGTCTGGCGCGTAGCCAAGAACGCCAGCACCACTGGCCACGAAGTCATAGCCCAGATAGTAGTCGTAGGCGAGATTCAACATCGAAAAGGAGTCGAACATCTCCGGCCAGCCGGAGTAGGGGGACCCAGGGTCTGAGATCCGCGCGATCGTGCCCTGCAGGTCAGGATGGGAGAAATCCGTGCCGGTATCATTGACCATGACTTTGACGCCCTTGCCGGTGTATCCCAGGTCCCAGGCTGCCTTGGACCTGTGTACGTCAAGAACATCGAACCAGTCGTCGACCGCCTGTGGGGCGGCAGCCGCGCTGACGGTCACCTGGCTGGCCTGGGCCTTGAGCGCCGCGATGCGCGATCGAGCCTGCGAGAAATCGTCAGCGACCGCCAGGCGCCTGGGGCCAAGATCCGGGATGGCAGGCCTGTCGCCGGTGTAGCGCATCTCCCTGACGGCAGCCACACCGGGCAAGGACGCCAGCTTGCTCACATTCGCTGCCTTCACGCGACCGAAGTGGGCCTGCGTGCCGTTCGGCAAAACGTAGTGCTGCACCAGGAGATCCGACATATATGGACTGAGATCGGTCCCAGGCCTCGCATGGACGATGACGTCGAAGACTGCACCGGCCGCGGCCGCAGCAACATCCGCCTGCAGCCCTAGGTGAATCTTGCCGTCCCCACCGTCACTCGCAGTGGTAACACCAACCCTGGTGGTGCCGCCACCCTGAGGTGCGTCGGCAGCTGGCGCGGCGCTCGAAGGCACGAACATGAGCTGGGCTGCCAAAGCGAAGACCAACAAGGACACCATCAACCCGGGTGTTCTGATGCGAATCATGACTCTTCACCCCTTGTGCAGTATCGGGAGGCAATGCATAGATTTGCGACCTGCCCGGTGACGCCAGGAAGAGAACAGGCGAGGATTGCTCGATTATAGGATTCGCGACCGGCATTGTCAATCACAGCGCCAGCCGGGCAGCTTAAGCCCGGAAACTGAAGCCAATTGACAGGCGGGAAGGGGCCGTCTATAATCTGACTTGGCATCATGCTCCCCGGGATGCCGCCGGCCAGTTTCGGTCCTCAAGGAGGTGTTGACTCCCGAGTCACAAGATCCATCCACAGTCCAGTGTTGAAACGAGTCACGCGTGTATCCAAAGAAAGGAATAACAGGAATATGAGTCGAAAACTCTCGTTCTTTCTGGTCGTGGTCCTGGTGGCCAGCCTGCTCCTGCCGGCTGCCGTCAGTGCTGAGAACGTCGTCACCGATGGTCCGAAAGCTACGGAAGCACGGTATTCGCATCGATTGATCGTCGAACTCAGCTCACCGCCCCTGGTGCAGTTCTCGGGCGTAACCGAGCTGCTGGGCAGCGGCGGAAAACTCGATGTCAACTCACCGGCTGCACAGGCCTACGTGCAGAAGCTGCAAGCAGAACAGGCGCAGTTCGTCTCTTCCATGCAGGCAGCAGTTCCAAATGCCAAAATCGCTACGTATACCAATGAAAACGGCAGGACACTTCCGGCCACCTACCAGGTACTACTGAACGCGGTGTCGATAGACGCCGGGCGGAATGTGGATGTCAACTCCCTGGCGAAGAAGCTGCTGCAGTTGCCCAACGTGAAGCGGGTTTCGAAGGACTATGCGCACGATCCCGCTCTTTATGCAAGCTTACCCTTGATCGGTGCACCTGCGGCGTGGAATAACCCCACGGTGGGCGGTAAGGAGAATGCCGGCACGGGCATCAAGTTCGCCTCCATGGACGGCGGCGCACACAAGGACGCGGCGATGTTCAGCGGCGCGGGCTACACCTACCCGCCCGGCTTCCCTAAGGGCGACACCCGAAACACCAACGGCAAGATCATCGTCGCCCGCGCGTACTTCCGGACCTGGGATCCGCCCTCGGCTGGCGATGAGAACCCCTGGCCTGGCCTGCAAGGCACGGAACACGGCAATCACACCGCGTCCACAGCGGCCGGCAACGAAGTCGAGGTGAGTTTCCTCGGCGCGGACCCGGTCACGATCAGCGGCGTAGCGCCCAAGGCCTACGTCATGTCGTATCGCGTCTTCTACAACAGCATCACCGACGATGGCTCCTTCTACAACGTGGAGGGCATCAAGGCGCTGGAAGACATCGTTGCTGACGGCGCGGACGTACTCAACAACTCCTGGGGCGGCGGTCCCGGCAGCCTGGGCGGCGAGTTTGACGCGCTGGACCAGGCGCTCCGCAACGCCGTTTCAGCCGGTATCTTCGTCAGCATGTCG
>Ga0123333_10001288_pt1 | contig 26423 bp, 17 predicted proteins | sample BioC12SIPDNA_3_FD_89957 | JGI IMG/M metagenome (GOLD analysis project Ga0123333, IMG submission 89957) | Anaerobic biogas reactor microbial communites from Washington, USA - Biogas_R2_B C12 SIP DNA | ecosystem: Engineered > Bioreactor > Anaerobic > Unclassified | place: Washington, USA... | reverse complement strand
TCTGGCCCGAGTTGCCACGGGAGATGGGCGTCATCACTAATCCACTGGTCCTGAGACTTATGGACTGGCTGGAATGGATTACTTACCACTCGGCGACCGCATGCATTGGGCTCTCACCCGGCATCGTGCAGGGCATTGTGCGGCGCGGGATCCCGGCTGACCGAGTCACGCTGGTCCCGAATGGCTGCGACCTGGATTTCTTCACGCCTGCCCGTTTGCAAACGCGCCCTACTGGGGTTGCGGCGGGTGACTTGGTCGCGATCTTCATGGGCGCGCACGGTCGGGCCAACGGGCTTGATGCGGTGCTAGACGCTGCTGCCGAGCTGTTGCGACGTCAGCGCCACGATATCAAGCTGCTGTTCGTCGGCGATGGTGCGCTCAAGCCAGCACTGGCGGCCCGGGCTGAGTCTGAGGGGCTGACCAACTGCATCTTCCTGAATCCTGTCCCCAAGCGCGAGCTCACAGCGTTGATGTCGGGCGTCGATGTGGGGCTGATGATCCTGGCTAACGTGCCGGCCTTCTACTATGGCACCTCTCCGAACAAGTTCTTCGACTACATTGCGAGCGGCCTGCCGGTGCTCAATAACTACCCCGGGTGGCTAGCGGACCTGATTCGCCACAATGAATGTGGCCTTGTTGTGCCGCCCGGCGATGCCGCCGCCTTCGCAGACGCCCTGGAGGCGCTGGCTGACCGCCGCGATGACCTCGCCGAGATGGGGCAGAACGCCCGTATCCTCGCCGAGCGCGAGTTCGACAGGCGACGCTTGGCGGATCGCTTTGTAGACTGGATCGAGATGGCTGTGATCCCCAGGGAAGCGCCGCGGAGGGCCAACACGTGAAGGACCGGGACAGCAACACCGTGGGCGCTGCTCTAGCAGCGATCGTCCCTCCCGGGTCGTCTGGCGGGTCGGGAAGCGAGTTGCTTGCACGATGGGGACAGCCGATCCCTTCGTCCTGTGATCCCTTGAGTGATCGGTTCAGATGCTGTATAGTTAAGGGCAGGTCCTCTGTAGGTTGCTCTCCGCGAGGTTCTCTCGATGCTCTGCAGCGCGATCGATTCACAGTGCCGTCCAGGCCCGACAGATGCTACCCGGATCGGCTCACTGTGCCCCGGAAGTATACCGGAGTGGTCAGGTTTTTTGCGAAACGAACCCATTTGACCTTCATCAAACCTTTGTGCGCCCAACCCGGTACGATCAACAACATAGGGTGGCACGCGTGGGATGGGATAGTCTGGTCGAGATGACTGGCAACTACTCGCGCTGGCTCAAACGTCCTCTCGATGTCGCTTTCGCGTTCCTGGCGCTTCTGTTGCTCTCACCCATCCTGGGCCTGATCGCGTTGCTCGTGCGCCTACGCCTGGGCCGCGCCGTGCTCTTCCGCCAGCAGAGGCCCGGGTTGCACGGCAAGCCCTTCATCCTCTATAAGTTCCGGACGATGACGGAGGCTAGAGACACCCAAGGGCGCCTGATGCCTGACGCGGAGCGCCTGACTCTCTTTGGACGTTGGCTCCGTACAACTAGCCTGGACGAATTGCCGGAGCTTTGGAATATCCTGAAAGGCGACATGAGCCTGGTTGGACCACGACCTCTCCTGATGGAGTACCTGGATCTGTACACGCCTGAGCAGATGCGACGCCACGATGTGCGTCCGGGAATCACGGGCTGGGCCCAAGTCAACGGAAGGAATGCGCTCACGTGGGAGGCCCGGTTTGAGCTCGATGTTTGGTACGTGGATCATTGTTCTCTGTGGCTAGATGCACGTATCCTGTGGTTGACGTTGGTGAGCGTTCTGAAGCGCGAGGGCATTAGCGCGGAGGGTCATGCTACGATGCCAAAGTTCACCGGGAGCGGGTCGTGACAGGTATGGATGTGGTGGTGTTTGGCGCTGGGGGACACGCCAAAGTCGTCATCAGCACCTTGAGAGCCGCCGGTCATCGGATTGTCGGCTTGTACGATGACGACCCAGCGAAGTGGGGATCGGTCGTGTTGGGTGTCAAGGTGTCGGCGGTCACGGAAGGCGCAAGCGGTATCGGCGTAATCGCTATAGGCGACAACCGCACGCGACAGCAGATCGCAGCGCGGACTCGCAACATGGAGTGGTGCACGGTGATACATCCAGACGCCTACGTCGATCCGACGGTGCGGATGGGGGTGGGGACCGTGGTCTTTGCCGGCGCTGTCATCCAGCCTGACACGCTCATTGGCAACCATGTGATCGTGAATACCGGTGCGACTGTGGATCACGATTGCCGGCTGGGCGATTTCGTCCACGTGGCGCCCGGATGTCACCTTGCAGGCCAGGTGGTGCTGGACACCGGGGTGCTGATGGGAATCGGCAGCGTGGCCATACCGGGCGTTCACGTCAACGCCTGGGCAACGGTAGGTGCGGGTGGGGTGGCCACGCGGGACATCCCAGCGCACGTAGTGGCTGTGGGTGTCCCGGCCCGCGTAATTGTGTGGAAGGAAGGATCCAGGGCAAGATGAAACACATTTCGATGTCGTCGCAGGATATTTCCGAAGCTGACGTCCAGGCCGTCCTCGACGTCCTCCGCTCCGGTCGCCTGGCGCTTGGCCCGCAGACCGAGGCCTTTGAGCACGCGCTCGCGCAGTATGTCGGCGTAACGCACGCCGTTGCTGTCAACTCCGGCACCTCGGCGCTTCATCTGCTGGTGCGTGCGCTGGGGCTTGGCCCGGGCGATGAAGTGCTCGTCCCTTCATTCACCTTCGCCGCCAGTGTCAACGCGATCCTGTATGAGGGTGCTACGCCGGTCTTCGTCGAAATCGAGCCCGAGACCTACAACCTTGACCCCGAAGACTTGGCCCGTCGTGTGACACCCCGCACGAAAGCGATCATGGCTGTGGATGTGTTTGGCCATCCGGCGGCGTGGGATGACATCCTGGCGGTGGCGCAGGCGCACGATCTGCGCATTATCGATGACGCGTGCGAGGCGCTGGGGGCCGAGTACAAAGGCCGCAAGCTTGGGACTTTTGGTGATGCCGCCACCTTCGCGTTCTACCCCAACAAGCAGATGACGACGGGCGAAGGTGGCATCGTAGTAACCAACGATGGTGAGATCGCGAGGCTTTGCCGCAGCATGCGTAACCAGGGGCGTGGGGAGATGGGCGCCTGGCTGGAGCACGAGCGGTTGGGCTATAATTACCGGATGACGGAGATGTCGGCAGCCTTGGGCGTGAGCCAGTTGGCGCGCCTGGAGACCTTCCTGGCGAAGCGTGCGCACGTCGCGGAGCTGTACACCGAGCGCCTGCAGGCGCTTACGGCAGTGCGACCGCCTGTGGTGAAGCCGGGCGTGCGTATGAGCTGGTTTGTGTACGTCGTCACGCTTGCGGAAGGGACGCATCGTGATACCATAATGCGGCGGATGGCGAACGATGGGGTGCCGACACGTGGCTATTTCGCTCCCATCCACACGCAACCCTATATATCTGATCGTTTCGGCGACCTGGCAGGCACACTGCCGCTGACCGAGGCCGTGGCCCAGCGCACCGTTGCCCTGCCATTTCACAATAGCCTGGCTGAGAGCGACATCGATGCCGTTGTTGCAGCGCTGGAACGGGCTCTGCGCCGATAGGAGATGTCGATTTGACAGATCAGCGCAAGCGAGGGCAGTCGCTGGGTGAGCGCTTGCTGCGGTTGCGCAATCGCTACTTCCTGCTTCTAGATCTCGTTACCCTGCCGCTGGTGGCTTACCTGGCTTTCGCCCTGCGGCTGGATTCGTTTAACCTGGGCCGCTACACAGAGACAGCATTGGTCTTGGCAGTGGCGGCGCTCCTGGCCAAGGTGCCCCTTCTCTGGCTGCTTGGCGGTTACAGACGCTATTGGCCCTTCGCCAGCCTGCCGGAGTTGGAGTTGCTGGTTTGGGCTGCTCTGGTGGGTGAGGTGCTTAGCGTTCTTGGAGCGTCTGTGGCGCTGGCGGCGCTGGGCCTGCTGCGATTGCCACGTTCCGTGCCCCTGATCGACCTGCTCCTGACACTGGCCGTGCTTGCTGCTCCGCGGCTTGCTGTGCGGATGCTCTATCGAGCCTCGACGCACACGGGAACGGCGGGACAGCGACGCGTTCTCATCGTTGGGGCGGGCGAGGGTGGAAATGTCGTTGTCCAGGAACTCCAACGTAACCCACAGCTAGGGCTCCAGCCTCTGGGCTTCGTCGATGACGATCCAGCCAAGCAAGGCCTGATTATCCGCAGCGTGCCGGTGATGGGCCCGATCGAAGCAATCCCACGGCTCGTCAAGAAGTATCAGATCAAAAAGGTGCTCGTGGCCATCCCCACCGCGACGGGAGTGCAGTTGCGGCGCATCGTGGACATGTGCCGAGAAGTTGGGGTTCAGGCCCTGACATTGCCCGGCGTCTTTGAACTGATCTCAGGGAGCGTTGAAGTCCGGCGCTTTCGCCCCGTCCAGGTGGAGGATCTGCTCTCACGAGAGCCTGTCACGATTGATCTGGCCCAAGTTCGCGCGCTCTTGGCAGGGCAGGTGGTTCTGGTGACAGGGGCGGGGGGCTCGATTGGGTCGGAGTTGTGCCGCCAGATCGCGCGCTGTGAGCCTGCGGCGTTGGTGCTGTTTGGGCACGGTGAGAACTCGATCTACAACGTCCACGCGGAGTTGAGCCGCGATTATCCTGCGTTGACGCTCCATCCGATCATCGGCGATACCCGCAATGCCTGGCGCGTCGACCGAGTCTTCGCGCACTACAAGCCTGCTGTGGTGGTCCACACCGCGGCCCACAAGCACGTTCCCCTGATGGAGGATAATCCCGCCGAAGCGGTGACCAACAATGTTGGGGGCACCTGGAACCTTCTGAGAACGTGCGAGGAGCATGACGTGCAGACGTTCGTCATGATCTCCAGCGACAAGGCGGTGAATCCGACATCGACCATGGGGGCGACCAAGCGCATCGCTGAGCACCTGGTACAGGCGACCGCGCAGCGCACCGGACGGCGGTTCGTGGCGGTGCGCTTTGGCAATGTGCTCGGCAGTCGTGGCAGCGTCGTGCCGCTCTTCCAGGCCCAGATCGAGGCCGGCGGCCCGATCACGGTCACCGATCCAGACGTCGAGCGTTACTTTATGACGATCCCCGAGGCCGTGCAGCTGGTGTTGCAGGCGGCGGCTCTGGGGACCGGCGGCGAGGTTTTCGTCCTCGATATGGGCAAGCCGGTCAAGATCGTGGACCTGGCCCGCGATATGATCCGGTTGGCAGGCCTGGAGGCGGGCCGCGATATCGAGATCGCCTTCACGGGCCTGAGACCGGGCGAGAAGCTCTATGAGGAGCTCTTCGTCGACAACGAGGACTACGCTCGTACGCGTCACGAGAAGGTCTTCGTGGCACGCAATGGCATCTATCACGCCGATCGATCCTTGGACGAGCGGGTGGTGCGGCTGCTGCAGGCCGCTGAAGTCGAGGACCTTCCGGCGCTCTATTCCCACATTCGGGCGTTGGTGCCCGAGTGCGCCCCGACGCTGGGCGGGGAAACGCTCGGCCCACCCAGCGGGCGGGAGGCCCATCCGGCAACATCCCGTAGTCCGGCCGCCGCACCCGGTGGAACGGAAGAAGGCGCGGACGCGCCGGCGGCTCACTTGCCCCATACGAAGGTGCCGCTGGATGACTGTGACGAGCCTATCAAGTAGAAGCGCGCAGCGTGGGTCATGCCTGCACAGAGCGGCGATGTGCGCTCGCCGGGCTTTCTGGTTACCGGCATTGCATACCGGGTGGTGACGTCCATCGCTGTACCAGCCCCCGGTAGATCCAGTTTTCCCCTCCTCATCTCCAAGGATATCTCGTGAACGCGATCAACCTGTGCCGCCGTGCGCCGCGCTGGCGCGATCTCGTGGATCTCGCTCTGGTTGTCCTTGGTGCGCCTGTGCTTCTCTTTCCTACCGCGCTGCCGGCGGCCACACTTCTGGTTCTGACCGTGTGGGGGGTCTGGTGGGCAGCATGCCTCGTCGTTGACCGAAAAGGCACCATCCCCGTGACGCCGTTCAACGCTGCGCTTCTGTTTTGGTGCATCGCGGTCGCCGTGGGCGTCATGGTGACGGCGTTCCCCGAGCTCACGCTCTCGAAGGCCACCGGGTTGCTGCTAGGGCTAGCTGCATGGCGCCTGTTGGCTGTCGTTGTGCACGATCGGCGGCGGCTTGGCTGGGCGGTGGCTGGCTATGTCCTCCTGGGGCTTTCGTTCGCGGGGATTGGTTTTGTCACGGTTCGGTGGGGCAGCAAGGTGCCAGTCCTCTCCGATGTCGTGGCTTGGTTGCCTGAACGGCTCCTCGTCTTGCCTGAAGGGCCCGAGAGTGGTGTGAACGCCAACCAGTTGGCTGGGGTCCTGGTGACCTATCTCCCCATGGGCGTTGCTGCGCTCGTGGCACTCGTCGCGCGCCGGTCTCCGAGCACTGCCACCGGTGGAGGTCAGCGGAGACCCTGGTACCGGTTTGCACTGTGGGCTTCGGCGGGGGCGCTCACGATAGTTGCCGGGGGTGGCCTGCTTCTTACCCAATCACGCAGTGGGTGGGTCGCAGGTGCGGTCGCCGTGGCAACTCTGATCTGGACGACGCTAGTCACAACGGGCCGGCCTGCCGCGCGTCGGGCCGCGGTTGGCCTGGTATGTGTCCTGGCTGTGGTCGGTGCGGCGGTGTTGTGGGGCATAGCGCAACAGACGGAGCTGGATCTATGGCAAGGCGGTCCCCCTGTGGCGACGGACGTTACCGGGCCTATCTCACTTTCGGGGCGTGTGGAGATCTGGTCGCGGGCGCTGTACGCCATACAGGACTTTCCCTTTACGGGGTGCGGGTTGGGCACGTTTCGGCGGATTGTGCCCCTGCTCTACCCGCTGTTCACGATCTCACCCACTATTGACATTGCCCACGCCCACAATATCTTCCTCCAGGTGGCGGTGGACGTTGGCATCCCCGGACTTGTGGCGTATCTGGCCCTATTGGGCGTTGCCACGAAGCTGGCGTGGCAGCTTGCCGAGCGCGATGGGCGTGACCGGCCCCTTGCGTTGGGCATTCTCTCCGGGATCGTCGGGCTTCACGTCTATGGGCTGACGGATGCGTTGGCTCCTGGTTCCAAACCCGGGTTGATCTTCTGGGTGGCCCTGGGCTTATTGACCGCGAATTGGCGCATCAGTGAGGATGAGCGCCGGGCCATCGAAAGTGGCATTGCTACTGACTCTCCAAGCGCTTTGCCCGACGCCTGAGGTGGCGATCGTGCCCTCTCATCGCGGACGCTGCTTCAGGCCGGTACCTGCCAGCTTGACAATCCCGGTGATTCTCTTAAGCTTGTCGGGCGGTGTGATTGGCTACCAAGGGATCAAATAGCTTATGGCCCCACATCCTAACTATGTGAACGAGGAATACCTCTTGTACGACGAAATCGACCTTCGTGTGTACGTAAACGTTCTTCTGCGGAACTGGTACTGGATCGTAGGAGCGGCCTTCGTGGCCGCGGTTGGCGCGTTGCTGGTGACGATGGCGCTCCCGCCGGTCTACGAAGCCTCGACGTTGGTCGCGATCACCAAGCCACAGTACGTGCTGGCGTTCGACACACGCGTGAATACCCAGCCATCACAGGCGCCCTACAAGGCCTACACCGCCTTGGCGACAAGTGACGACGTGCTGGTGGCGCTGTGGGCTGCGCTGCAGCCGCCCCCCGCCGACCTTGAACGCTGGCAGGACTTGAGGGGTGTGGTCGAGGTCAGCAGCGACGCAGATCCCAGCCTTTTGCGCCTGGCTGTGCGGTCGAAGGATCCCCAGCAAGCAGTCGCGATCGCCAATGCATGGGCAGAGACGTTTGTGAGCCATTCGAATGCAGTCTATGCGCGAGATGATGCGCAGGCGGGCTTTTTCACCGAGCAGGTGGCCCAGGCGCAGGCGGCGCTGGAAGCCGCTGATGCTGCACTGATCGCGTTTCAGTCGCAGAATGACGCCCGGATCCTGGCCAACCGGTTGGAGTCGGAGCTCCAGGCGCAGGCGGATTACCTCACGGCCCAGCGCGAGATCGCCTATCTGATCCAGGATGTGCAGGGACTGCGCGCGCAGCTCGCGCAATCCCGCGGCGACGTCGCCAATCTGGGCGACCAGTTGACGGCGCTGCTCCTGCAGATCAAGGCCTTCAACGCGCAGAGCGAAGTTCCGCTGCAACTCCAGATCTCGAATCCTGAGGCGCTGGACGGACAGAGTGTTGCCGAACAGGTCGCTTTCCTGGATGAACTGGTGGTTGTGTTGGAGGCGCGGTCCGAGGAGGCCGAGGAGAAGCTGGCGGCGCTAGAACCGGATATCCTGGCGCTGCAGGCCCAGGTGCAGCAGAAACAGGCGGACGAGGACCGGTTGATGCGGGTCAGAGATCTGGCCCGTGAGACCCAGTTGACCCTGGCTCGCAAGGCCGAGGAGCGGCGGATTGCCGCAGCTGACACCGATGGCGACATCCTTATTGCGAGCCACGCTGCAGCCACCAATGGACCTGTGAGCCCGCGCAAGATGATGGCGACCGCTATCGCCGGGGTGTTGGGTGGGGCGGTCGCCGTGACCTGGGTATTTGGCGCTGCGTGGTGGCGTGGCGATCTGGAGGCGAGGCCTGGGCCCTCGCGGGACGACGCTGAGCAGCCGCTTATCGCAGGTCCCAGCGCTGCTTCACCTCGCTGACGACCGTCTCCGCGTGCGCCCGCGTGCGTTCGCGGGTCGCCTCGTTGATCGGGGGTCGCGCTTTGTCGCGCAGCCATTGCCCGCCATACTGAGCGCGGTAGGACTCGGGTAGCGCGTCGTCGAAGTCCTGCTCCGACATCACGCCGAACGCCAGCGTCCACGACCGTGGCACGACCTCGAGGTTATACCCCCCGCCGCCACAGGCAAGCCAGCACGCCGGCGCCAGCGCGGCAAAGGCCGCGTAAAGCGCCTCGTGGCCTGCGGTGGTCAGCATCATATGCGTCAGCGGGTCGTCCATGTGGGTATCGACCCCCAGTTGCGTGACCAACACGTCGGGTTGGAAGCGCTGCAACAGCGGCGGCACGACCTCGTTGAAAGCCCACAGATAGACCTCGTCGTCGGTTTGGGGGCGCAGCGGCACGTTGACGCTGAAGCCCTCCCCCACACCCACGCCCATCTCTTCGACATATCCCGAGCCGGGAAAGAGCGTTCGCCCATCCTGGTGGAGTGAGATGGTCAGAACGCGGTCCGTGTCGTAGAAGGCAGCCTGGACCCCGTCGCCGTGGTGGGCGTCGATGTCGACATAGGCCACGCGTTGCCCCTTGTCGACCAGCCAGGCGATGGCAACGGCAGCGTCGTTGTAGATGCAGAAGCCCGAAGCGCGACCGGGCATGGCGTGGTGCAGCCCGCCGCTGAAGTTGAAGGCCACGTCGCATTCGCCCGCCAGCAGCTGCTCTGCGCCCTGGATTCCCCCGCCGGCTTTGAGCCGTGAGCTCTTGTCCATCCCGTAGAAGACGGGGTTGTCGCCTGGCCCGAGCCCGTACCGGTGGCCTGGCGCGGCGGTGGGGCCTCCCTCGCTCAACGCGCCGACGATCTCGATGTACTCGGGCGTGTGGAAAAGCGCCAGCTCCGCGTCGGTCGCCAAGCGGGGCTCCAACACCTGCACGTTGGGTGCGTCAAAGGCGCCATAGGCTTCGAGGAGTGCCACAGTACGGGCCAGTCGCTCGGGTTTCAGCGGATGCTTGCCGCCAAAGCCGCGTTCCCACAGGGCCGGAGATGAGATGAACAGCGCACGACGCATGCTGGGCCTCCTCGGTAGGACGATGGTCTATGGTCTTATGATACCTTGGGCGGGAGGAGGAGCAAGAAGCCGAGAGCAGTCAGCCGCCAGCGGTTGGCTGGATAGGCGCAGAGTGGGGCGTTCCCTGCGTCTCACTCGTGTATTCCTGGACCGATGCTATAACGTGGACACCACAGACAGGAGGTCGGCGTATGGCCAATTCGAGCGTCTACGAGACGGTACTGATGCAGTTCGACAAGGCGGCGGATCTGATGGGGTTGGACCCTGAGATCCGTAAGATCCTCTCTCACATGACGAACGAAATCGTCGTCAACTTCCCCGTAGTGATGGATGATGGCTGCGTGCGCATGTTCACCGGCTACCGGGTGCAGCACAACAACGTGCTCGGGCCTTATAAGGGTGGGCTTCGCTTCCACCCGGCGGTGAACATCGACGAGGTGCGCGCGCTGGCGGCGTGGATGACCTGGAAGACCGCGATTGCCGGCATCCCCTATGGCGGCGCCAAGGGCGGAATTCAGATGAAGCCGTGGGAGTTCAGCCGGCAGGAGCTGGAGCGGATCACACGGCGGTTCACATTTGCGTTGGGGAGCAACATCGGGCCGGAGTACGATATTCCCGCGCCCGATGTGAACACCAACCCCCAGATCATGGCCTGGATCCTCGACACCTATTTGCAGATGATGCCGCCCCTGGAGCGCAACCGCGCGGTCCACGTCGTGACGGGCAAGCCGGTCGAGTCGGGAGGCAGCGTGGGCCGTGACAAGGCCACGGGGCAGGGTTTGGTCTACGTGCTGGAGGCCTGGGCCAAGGACCACGACTTCGATCTCAACGGCGCGACCTATATCATCCAGGGGTTCGGCAACGTGGGCTCCTGGGCTGCCCGCTTGCTCAAGCAACTGGGCGCGGTGTTGGTGGCGGTGGAAGATCACTCCGGCGCGATCGTCAATCCCGACAGCATCGATCCCGACGCGCTGGCAGCGTATGTGGCGCGAGAAGGGCGGTTGCAGGGATTCTCCGGCGGCGAGCCGGTGGATCACGAGACATTCTTCAGCACATCTGCGGATATGTTCATTCCCGCGGCCCTCGAGAACCAGGTCACGGCGGAGACGGCGCCCTTGCTCAACGTAAGCATGGTGGTGGAGGGTGCTAACGGCCCAACGAACATTGAAGGGGATAAGATCCTCCAGGAAAAGGGGATCCTGGTACTGCCCGATGTGCTCTGCAATGCCGGCGGCGTGATTGTGAGCTACTTCGAGTGGCTGCAGAATAAGCGCAGCGAGTTCTGGGATCTCGAGGAAGTTGACGCCAAGCTGCGTAAGCAGATTCTCGGTGCCTACCGTCGGGTTCGGGATGCCGCGCAGACATACAACACCGATTGGCGCACGGCTGCGTACATTGTTGCCCTGGCGCGGCTGGAGAGGGTGTACAAGGAACGGGGCATCTTCCCGTAGAGCGTGGGGCAGTCAGCGATCAGCTTCGAAAGCGGAAAGCGGTTTTGGGCGAGCAGCAAGCAGCGAGGAACAGGGAGCACGCCGGGGAATGCCGGGATGCTCCCTGTTGTTCTTTGATAGGCATTCGCGGGTCGGGTAAGTCTGGGGCGCGCCGCAGTTGATCAGTGTGGGGTCAGCGGGATCACACGGTTGCCGACGACGTTCATCGCGGCGCCATCGCGGCGGACCTCCCCTTCGACCACGAGAAAGCGCGCCATGATCGCGTGGCGGTAGACCTCGGCGACTTCGGGGTGGAGGGTGACGTTGATGATGCCATCTTCGTCCTCCACCGCGAGAAAGGCGAGCCCGTTGGCGGTGGGCGGGCGCTGGCGTGCGACGACGATCCCGCCGACTCGCACGCGCGTGCCGTTGGGCCAGCGCCGTAGCTCGCTGGTTGCCGTGACGCCCATTTGGCGCAGTTGCTGGGCCACGAGCGCTGTCAGGTGCTCGCCCGAGGTCCCACCGGTGTAGGTTTGCTCGAGCCACAGGCGCTCGTCACGCGGAAGCGCGGCGAAGACCGGTTCGCCGCGCGGCATCAGGCTCAGTGCCGGAGAGGCTTTGATCTCCTGTAGCGCGGCCTGCAGCTCCCAGAGCAGTTGGCGCCGCGGCACCTTCCAGCGATCCAGCGCCCCGGAGAGGATCAAGGCCTCGGTTGCCCTGCGTCCCAACCGTGTGCGGCGGCAGAGATCCGCCAGCGACTGGAAAGGGCGCTGCCGGCGTGCCTCGACAATGGCGGAGCCGCCTTCGGTTCCCAGACCCCGTACAGTTCCCAGGCCCAAGCGGATAGCTCCGTTTTCTACCGTCGCGCCGACGTCCGAGGCGTGAATGTCAACGGCACGGATTTCCACACCGTGACGCCGCGCTTCGGCGATGATAACGTGTGCGGGGTAGAAGCCCATCGGCTGGTGGCGCAGCAGTGCAGCGAAGAAGGCCGCCGGATAGGTGTGGCGGAGCCAGGCGGACTGATAAGTGAGCACGGCAAACGCGGCGGCATGGCTCTTGGCAAAGGCGTAGCCTCCAAAGGCCTCGAGCTGTTCGAAGACCTGTTGCGCTACGGATTCCGGAACCTTGCGCGCCACGGCACCCTGGATGAAGCGCTCTCGGAAAGCCGCGACAGCCTCATCGGCCCGCTTGTTGCCCAAGGCCCGCCGCAACTGTTCCCCCTCGCCCGGCGTGAACCCCGCCATATCGCGCGCCACCTTCAGCACCTGCTCCTGGAAGACGATCACGCCCAACGTCTCGGCGAGAGCCGGCTCTAGCGAGGGGTGCAGGAAACGGGCCCGATCTTTATGCTGGCGCCGTCGCAGGTAGGGGCGGACCATGTTCGCCTGCAATGGCCCCGGGCGGATCAAGGCGATCTGGATCGCCAGGTCGGCGAAGGTTCGCGGTCTGAAGTTGGGGATCAGACTGGCCTGGGCACGGCTCTCCACCTGGAAGACGCCGATTGTCTCGCCGCGGCAGAGCATCACGTAGACCTCGGGATCATCGGGGGTGAGTGCGTCGAGATCCGGGCGCTGCCCCGTGAGCTTCTCGGCAATGGTGACTGCATCCTCGATCGCTGAGAGCATCCGTAGGCCCAACAGATCCACCTTGATGATGCCCGCATCTTCCAGTGCTTCTTTGTCCCATTGCACCACGGTGCGGTCGGGCATGGTCGCCGGCTCCAGAGGAATCAGGGTCGAAAGCGGTGCCTCGGAGAGCACCATGCCGCCGTTGTGGATGCCCAAGTGACGGGGGATACCCTCCAGTTGCGGTGCCAGCCGCAGCAGATGCTGGAAAGGAGCCGCGCTTAGGTCCGCGCCGAAAGCTTCGACCATGCCGCGAGCAGCGTGGATGCTTTGTGCGTCGCGGGTGTCGAGCGTGCCCGCGAGCCGCTCTACCAGTGCAGGTGGAAATCCCAGCGCGCGGCCCACGTCGCGCACGGCGGAACGGGCACGGAAGGTGACCAGCGTGCAGGCCATCGCGGCGTGATCGCGCCCGTAACGCTCGTAGACGTATTGGATGACTTCCTCGCGCCGGTCGGCGGCGAAGTCGATGTCGATATCGGGAGGGCGAGGGCGTTCTGGGGCCAGAAAGCGCTCGAAAACCAGGTCGATTGCGACGGGGTCGATGGGCGAGATGTTGAGGAGATAGGCGACCAGCGAGTTGGCGGCGCTGCCGCGTCCCTGGCAGCGGATGCGCTGCGTGCGGGCAAAGTGGACGATGTCGCCCACGATGAGGAAGTAGTTGGCCAGATCGAGCTGTTGGATGATCTGCAGTTCCTTTTCCAGCAGTGCGCGGGGCGGGTGAGTGGGATAGCGTTCGCGCAGCGCCTGCTCGCAAAGGTGGCGCAGATAGACATCAGGGCTGCTGCCGTCCGGTGTCTCGAAGATGGGTAGCATCTGGTGCCCACCGGTCAGGAAGGACGCCGCAGAAATACAGCGCTCGGCAATGCGTAGCGTGTTGCGCAGCGCCTCGGGCGAATCCGCAAAACGCTGTGCCATAGCCTCGGGTTTCTGAAGCCGGTACTCGTCGTTGGGCCGTAGCAGATCGCCCGCCTGGTCCAGGGTTGTGTGTAGCCGTATGCAGGTGAGGACATCGTGGATCTCGCGCTGCTCGGGGTCGAGATAGTGGGCGTTCCCCGTCGCAACCACCTCGAGCTCCAGGCTCTCCGCAAGGCCCAGTAGATCGCGGATCAGGTGGACTTCGCCAGGGTGGTAGTGCCGCTGGAGCTCGATGAAGAAATGGCCTCGTCCAAAAAGCGCGGCGTAGTAGCGTGCTGCTTCCAGCGCGCGTTGTGGAGCGCAGGCGAGCAGGTGTCGGGTCACAACGCCCTGCCGGCAGCCGGAGAGGGCGATTAAGCCCGCGGTGTGTCCGGCAAGGGCCTGAGACGGTAGCAACGCCGTGCCCTTGGGTTGATCCAGATGGGCCAACGTGATCAGGTGAGCCAGGTTGGCGTAACCTTCCGCTGTTTCGGCCAACAGAGTGAGGTGCGCGCCGTCGTCCATTGTCAGCTCTGCGCCCAGGATCGGCTTGATGCCGGCTTGCTCGGCCGCCCGAATGAAGGGCACGGCCCCGTAGAGTCCGTCGTGGTCGGTCAGGGCCAGCGCCGGCATGCCATAAGCTGCCGCTCGCGCCACCAAATCCTGGGGGAAGGCCACGCCATCCAGGAGGCTATGGCTGGAGTGAGCATGGAGCTCAACGTAGCCGCCAGCGGTTACTTCGTGCTCATGCTTCATAGCCGCCGTCGTTCGAGCCACCAGGAGGAGGTGCGCAGGTCCTGGTAGATCACGCGCACCTGTCCGGTGGCGTCCTCGAGTCGATAGTAGTCCCGCTCCACCGGCTGGGCCCACCAGAAGCGCCGTTCGCGCCAGTGTTCGTAGATCTGGCGAACGTGGTAGAGACGGCGCTCCCAGACGATGGTACGGGGGATGTCTGCCATCAGCGTGACCTGGATCGGATGGGGAGAGGGCGAGGCGATCAGGGATGCGATCATGACCACCAGCTCCCCGAAGCGCGCACGCAGCCGGCGCAGCGCCTCTTGCAGCCCGCGCCATCGCTGGTCGGGAGACGCGGAAAAGAGCGCCAGTTGTGTTGCCCCCAGGTAGGTGGGGCGTAACGGATAGACAACCAGTTCAATCTCGACAATGGGCCGCCGCAGTTCCAGACGATCTACCAGGAACAGGACCCGGCGAGCCAGCCGTCCCTCGTCTGCGGTGGGCGGCTCTACCGCGGTCGCGGTAGTGGCGAGCGTGCCGGTGATATCGGTGAGCTGCACTCGCAGGCCCTGGGCTTGGTAGCTCTGTTTTTGCAGGGTCCGTGCCAGGGCCGTCGCCAGCCGGCGGCCTATGGCCAACAGGAGGGCACTGTCGGTCGCTGGCGGCTCCAAAGCGTGGCTATGACGCAGCTCCAGCGGCGGGGCATCGGGCATAACCGGGCGGGGGTCGCGCCCCGAGGCCAGGTCGTGGAGAAAGCCGGCTTGCGTCCCAAACTGCCTGATCAGTGCCAGGCGCGGGAGCGCGGCAAGGCCGCTCAGGGTGTGAATGCCCAGGAGATCCAGCCGTCGCAGGATCTCCGTCTCGGCCGGCAGCGCCGTCAGGGGCAGCCCCGCCAGAAAGGCCCGATCCCGCTGTGGCGGCACGATCACGGCGTCATTGGGGCGGGCTGCCAACGCCGCTTGCTCTGCCGTGTAGCGCCGCTCCGCCAGGCCCAGCCTGACCTCAATAGGGCTCGCGTCGTGGATCGCAGCAATCATGGCTTTTGCCAACGCTTCGCCCTCGGGAAAGCGCCGGGAGAGCTGGGTTGTCTCGACGAGCAAGATCCCCAGCCCCTCCGTCTCGACACGGTCCGTAAACTGCCGCAGGGCGGCCTCCAGTTGTTCGTGGGCCTCCTGATAGGCCGCGTGGTCGGCAGGCAGAAAGCGCGCCTCCGGGCAGCGCAGCGCCGCCCGTGCCAGGGGCATGCCGGGCGTTACGCCGGCAGCCTCTGCCTGCGCGCAGCAATCCAAAACGACCGTCGAATCCCACGGACGCCCCCCGACGATCAAGGGGCCGGTCTCCTTGCCCAGCCGCCGGCGCTCCACCTGCACCGGCAGATGGGGGGCACGAAGATAGACGATTCTCATCGAAAGTTCCCACCCTAATAGAACTAAAGTTCTATTTTCATGGTAACGACCCGCAACGACACAATCAAGGGGCTAACCGATCGTTGGAACGCCAATACACTTACGCTTTCTTTGATCCTTGTCTCGATTCAAGTACAATGGTAGCGTTGTCATCGCCCGAACGGAGATCGCCCCATGCCGACCATTAAGGACGTCGCCAGAAAAGCAGGCGTTGCGCCTATTACGGCTTCACGCGTCATCAATGACACGGGCTACGTGAGTGAGAGCACTCGACAGCGTGTTCGAGCGGCGATCGAGGCGCTGGGATACGTGCCCAACCGTGTGGCGCGCAGTTTGCGATCCAAGCAGACTCACACGCTGGCCCTCGTCCTGACCGATATCACCAATCCTTTCTGGACAACCGTTGCACGTGGCGTCGAGGATATCGCCAATGGAGCCGGGTTCAGCGTCATCCTCTGCAATACCGATGAATCGGAATCCAAGGAGTACAGCTACGTCCAGGTGTTGCTCCAAAAGCAGGTCGATGGTTTCCTGCTTGTTCCCGCGCACGGCGCTTCCCGCTCGGTCGACCTGATTTTGAAACAGCGCGTGCCTCTGGTCATCCTCGATCGCTCTGTGAACGCCGCTGTCGACACAGTCTGCTCCGATTCCGAAGGGGGGGCTTACGAGCTGACGCGCCACCTTCTGGCACTGGGGCATCGCCGGATTGCTATGCTCAGCGGTCCGCGAGATGTCTCAACCTCGGTCGATCGTGTTGCCGGATACCGGCGAGCGCTTGCCGAGGCAGGGGTTCCGGTGAACGAACGTCTCATCATCTACCACGCCTTCACCCGCGAGGGTGGTTATGCGATGACCACGCAGGTCATGGCGCTTATGCCGCCGCCTACAGCACTCTTCGCCGCCAACAACTTCATCGCCATTGGCGCCTTCGGCGCGCTGCGCGAGGCCGGCAAGCGCGTGCCGGAGGATGTAGCGCTTGTGGGGTTTGACGATTTGCCCCCTACCTTCATGACGGATCCGTTCCTGACCGTTGCCGCACAACGCGTCTACGAGCTTGCACAAGAGGCTACGGGACTGCTGCTCAGGCGGCTGGCGGGCGAGGCACCGCCTGAACCCCAGGCGATCGTCCTGCCGACCGACCTTATCGTGCGCCGCTCAAGCGAGTTGCGCATCGGAAATGGATAAGAGTGCGGGTAGACGTGCGGGGAGGGGCAAGCAGGCGTGACCTTCCCGCGATGTGCTCCCTTGCGTCCTTCTAGACATCCCTGTGGAGGCCAAACCTATGATCTATCGTGACTTCGGCAAGACCGGCTGGCAGGCCTCGGCGATTGGCCTGGGCACCTGGAACATCGGGAATCAATGGGGCGAGGTGGACGATGCTACGGCCTGGGCGACGATTCGCACGGCCTTTGACTGCGGCGTCAACCTCTTTGACGTCGCTGAGTCCTATGGCGACCCCAACGGGCTTTCGGAGGAGCGGCTCGGCACTGCGCTGGCGGGCATCCGCCACCGGGTAATCCTTGTCAGCAAGATCGGGCACTGGGGCGAGCGCACCGGGCAGGGTGTACCCAAGACCACGGTCGATATGATACGCCTGTGCGCCCACGCCTCGCTGCACCGTCTGCACACCGATTGGCTCGATGTGGAGCTCTGTCATGAGGGCAATATCGAGGACCCTTCGGTCTACCTCGAAGCCTTTGAGATGCTCAAGCAGCGGGGGCGCATCCGGGCCTATGGCATCTCAACCGATAGCCTCGACGTGCTCAAGCGGTTCAACGTCAACGGGACCTGTGCAGTGGTGCAGGTTAACTACTCGATGCTCAACCGCAAGCCGGAAGGCGAGTTCCTGTCCTACTGCCAGGAACACGGCATTGCCGTAATGGTGCGTGGTCCACTGCGCCAGGGGCTGCTCGCCGGCAAATACACCCGTGAGTCGGTCTTCACCGACTCGGTGCGCGCTTCGTGGAACGTTAGAGGTGCGCGCCGTGCCCAACTCGAGGCGGAGGTTGACCAGGTAGAGCGCCTCAAGCGTAGGTTCGAGCCCGGTGACGAGATGGTTACCGCGGCGCTGCGCTATGTGATCTCGCATCCGGCGGACCCGGTGGCAATCCCCGGTGCCAAGTCGCCACAGCAAGCGGCGATGAATGCCGCTGCCGGCCAGCAGCTCTTCTCAGCCGGGGAGCTAGCAGAGATACAGGGACTGCTGGGATGATGCGGTCGCAAGGCCTCGATAACGCGGCGCTCGGATCTGGTCTCAGGTCAGGCTTCAGGTGACTCACACAGCCGAAACGCCGGCAAGTGTCGTGAAGCGACGTCGGGTCAGGCGCCTCGTGCTCCTTCTTGTCGGTGGCGCCGCTCTTTGGGGGCTCTTGCGTATTGGCGGGCACTTTGCCGGCGCCGCGCGCTGGAGCAACGTACCTCGGGCTGCTGGCGCCATCCTGGTGCCCCACGCGCGCGCCATCCGGTGGAATGAGCAGTCAGAGCTGGCACAAGCCCTGATTGCCGACTGGGCGGCCGAACCCCTGCCCGACTGGCACGAGGAGGGCAAGGTGACTGCCCCGCGGGCGCTGCTGGCCCGATTTGCCTCAGGACAGGATCTGGAAGCCGCCAACGCCTATCTCCAAGCCCAGGTGCCCTGGGGGCGCAGTGGCTCCACGTGGGAGCTACACACCCAGGGCGATTATGACTTCACGTTGGCTGCCCTCACGACGATGCTCTACCTGTATGGCGATGAACCGGGCGTGCTCTATCCGGAGACCCGGACCCACCTGCTCGATGTGCTGCTCGTCGAAGAGGGCGGCAATCCACGGGTCAGCGTGCCGCGCACGCTGGGCCTGATCCGTGATACGGAAAACCATCTCCTGATGACCGAGGGCTCCCGGTATCTCAAGAACCGCTGGCTGATGCTGCACGGGAGCACCGATGCGCGCTACGATAACGAGCGCAACGGGATGGAGCGGTGGATGCTGGATCTGCTGCGCGAACTCAACAGCGCCGGGCTCTATGAGTTCAACTCCATTCCCTACATGGGCTACACGCTCACGGCGCTCCTGAACCTGGAAGCCTATGGGTCTGATGCGGTGCGCGGTGCTGCCCAACGTGTTCTTGACCGCGCCAACTGGGAGTATGCCTTGGGCAGCCTGGCTTACCGGCGCTTCGCCCCCTTCCGCCGGCAGCTTGCGCGTGCGGGCCTCACGGCACTCGATGCTGACTATCACACCGCGCTGATCCGGACCTGGATGAGTTTCTACCCCACCGGCGACATGGGGGACGATGCTCCGTTGACTGAGGGCCGTCACCACGCGCTCTTGGCAGCGTTGTTGCCCTACCGTCCGCCCGACGAGGTGGTGCGCTGGATTCTGGAGAAGCCGACAACTTACTTCGTTCGTATCGGCCACGGTCCGTGGGCCTCGCCCGAGATCTATGCCGGCGGGCCCGGATACCTGCTGAGCGCCGGCGGGGTTCATCGCGGGAAGCGGTCGATGATTGTGGCGCGACCGATTACGCTGATGCTCGATGATGAGGCCCGGGATCTCTCGGACGTGCTGTACCTCGCGGGGCCCGACGACACCTTCACGACATGGAACAACACCGGGGTCTACCGCGATCTGGCCTGTGCCGCAGGTCCGGTGCACGTGCCTGCCTCGTGGGAGCTCATCGTCAGCAATGATCTATGGGAGGTCTATGCGCCGGTCGATGGCCTGGTCGTGGTTGTGCATAGTCAGGTCGAGCAAGGTCTGGTGGCGCTGTTTCACGATGACGACCCCAAAGCCGTGCTTGCCGCCGTCACGGCCGCAAACAGTGACCCCGTCACGATCAACCGCGTCTTTCAATGGCCGGATGGGCCGAGGATTACGTTCAACGTGAATGCTCCGCGGAACCGGTGGGTTATCGTCGCTGTGGACGATGAGCACCTGGACACCGCCTTCGATCGCTGGCCTCTTCTGGACGGCGAGATCGACGAATACTGAGGACCTATGGCGATAACCGAGCGTGTTGCACGGTTGCGGCAGCAAAGCCTGGATGCAGTGCCTACCCTCTCCATCGAGCGGGCGGAGCTGCTGACGGCGTTCTACGGGCGAGATCTGGGGCCGGTCTCCGCACCGGTGCGCCGGGCGCTGGCGTTCCGTTATCTGATGGAGCACAAGGCCATCTGCATCAACCCGGGCGAACTCATCGTAGGCGAGAAAGGGCCTGCGCCGAAGGCCGCGCCTACGTATCCCGAGCTGTGCTGTCATACGCTGGACGATCTGGAGCTCCTCGATGGGCGCGAGAAGATCCCGTTCAAGGTGAGCCAGGAGGCCCGTCAGGCCTACGCCGAGACCATCCTGCCCTTCTGGCGCGGCAAGACGATGCGCGAGGCGATCTTCCGCGAGATGACCGCCGCATGGAAAGATGCGTACGAGGCCGGTATCTTCACCGAGTTCATGGAGCAGCGCGGCCCCGGGCATACGACGCTGGACGACAAGATCTACCGCCGGGGCATGCTCGACTTCGCGGCCGACATCGAGGCGCAACTGGCGCGCCTTGACTATCTGAACGATCCCACCGCCTATGACCGGCAGGAGCAACTGAAGGCGATGCACATCGCGGCTCACGCGATCGTCCGCTTCGCGCTGCGCCACGCCGAGAGGGCGCGCACGTTGGCAGAAGGAGAGCCCAACCCGGCTCGCAAGGCGGAGCTGCTGCAGATCGCCGAAGTTTGTGAGAGGGTTCCGGCCCACGCGCCCCGCACCTTCTGGGAGGCCCTGCAAGCCTATTGGTTTGTCCACCTGGGTGTCACCCTGGAGCTCAATCCGTGGGACGCGTTCAACCCAGGCAGGTTGGATCAACACCTGGAGCCCTTCTACCGGTGCGGGCTGGCCGACGGTACTCTGACCCGAGCGCAAGCCGAGGAGCTGCTGCAGTGCTTCTGGATCAAGTTCAACAACCAGCCTGCCCCGCCCAAGGTGGGCGTCACGGCGGCGGAGAGCGGTACGTACACCGACTTTGCCCAGATCAACACCGGCGGCGTGCGGGCTGACGGCTCTGACGGCGTCAACGAGGTCACCTTTCTACTGTTGGACGTGATCGAGGCGATGCGGCTGCTACAGCCCAGTTCGTCGATCCAGGTGAGCAAGAAGAACCCCGACCGGTTCATCCGGCGCGCAGCGGAGATCATCCGCACCGGGTTTGGGCAGCCCTCGGTCTTCAACGCCGATCTGGTGGTGGAGGAATTGCTGCGCCAAGGTAAGTCGCTGGTCGATGCGCGGGCGGGCGGCACCAGCGGGTGCGTCGAGACGGGAGCGTTTGGGAAGGAGAACTACAACCTGACGGGCTACTTCAACCTGCCCAAAGTGCTCGAGATCGCGCTCCACAACGGCATCGACCCGCGCACGGGCAAGCAGATCGGCCCCCAGACCGGCGACCCCACCACGTGGACAACGTTCGAGCAGCTTTTCGATGCGTTCCGGCGGCAGGTGCAGCACTTCGTTGACATCAAGATCCGCGGCAACAACGTCATTGAGCGGCTCTACGCCCGCTATATGCCAGTGCCGTTTCTGTCGCTGCTCATCGATGACTGCATTGCCACCGGGCGCGACTACCACGATGGTGGGGCGCGGTACAACACTTCCTACATCCAGGGCGTGGGGTTGGGCACGATCACCGATGCCTTGACGGCGCTCCAGGTTCACGTCTTCGACCGGCAGAGCCTGACGCTGCCCGACCTTCTCGCCGCCCTCGACGCTGACTTCGTGGGCCACGAGCGCGTGCGCCAGCTCCTGCTCAACCGCACCCCCAAGTATGGCAACGACGACCAGGTTGCCGATGCCGTGATGGTGCGTGTCTTCGAGACCTACTATGCTGCGATTGACGGGCGGCGCAATACCAAAGGCGGCGCCTATCACATCGATCTGTTGCCGACCACGTGCCATGTCTACTTCGGGTCGGTAACCGGCGCCACGCCGGACGGTCGCCGAGCTGGCACGCCGGTCTCGGAGGGCATCTCTCCGGTCCAGGGAGCCGATCGCTCCGGGCCCACGGCGGTCATTAAGTCCGTGGCCAAGATGGATCACGTGCGCACGGGAGGCACGTTGCTCAATCAGAAGTTCACGCCGCGGCTGTTGGCCGACGATGCGGGGCTTGATGGGTTGGTACAGTTGGTGCGGACGTACTTCACGCTGGACGGCCATCACATCCAGTTCAACGTCGTCGATGCCGCCACACTCCGCGCGGCGCAGGCAGACCCCGAACGGTATCGCACGCTGATTGTGCGCGTGGCGGGCTACAGCGACTACTTCTGTGACCTGAGCCGGGCGCTCCAGGACGAGATCATCGCCCGGACCGAGCACGAGGCCTTCTGATCGCGGCCATCGCACCTTGCCGGCCCAGAGCGCATCCCACCGTGAGCGGTCTTCCGGTCGCCAGGGCTGTGTAGAGCTTCGTGTCGCCGCTGATGCTCAGGATGCCAGCGTCACCAAGATGGCGTTTTGTGCGTGCAGGAGGTAGGCCTTCGCCTCAAAGACTTGGTGACCCAGCAGAGCCATCGCGTCTTCCGAGACTTCCTCACCGCGTGTCACCGGCGGGCACGGCAGGAAGAGCACATCGGACGGCGCTGATTGAAGGTGCGCGGCAGTGATCTGGTAGGGCAGGAATCTGCGCTCGACGCGGGCCCGTGTCTCATCGTCCGGTCGTGCGGGCCAGCAGTCGGTGTAGATCACGTCGGCAGTGCGCAGCTCCGCCTCCAGGTCGTGGCTGACGCGCAGCTTGCCGGCTGCGTTGCGCCTCGCTCGTGAGAGAAACCACTGACTGACCTCATAGCCCATTGGGCAGACCTGCACGACCTCCAGCGGGAGCCGGGCCGCTGCCTCGAACCACGGATGGCAGAGGTTGGTGGCCTCGCCCACGAAGACGACCTTGATCCCATTCAGTCTGCCGCGGCGGTCGCGGATATAGGCCAGATCGCCCAGGATCTCGCACGGGTGGTTGAAGTCGGTCCGTGCGTTGATGACGGGAACGGGCGACGCGGCGGCCAGGCGCTCCATGTGGCTGTGGGTACGTGTGCGCGCTACGATGCCGTCGAACCAGTTGCCCAGGTACTTGGCGACGTCCTCGATGGACTCCCGCGCATCGAGCCGTCCCGGAATCTGGACGCCGGTTCCACCGAGCGCTGCGATCCCCAGTTCGAACGAGACACGGTTACGAAACCCTTCGGCGTCCCAGATCAGGGCGTAGGATTTCCCCGCCAGTGGCTGTGGCATTGTACGGGCCTGCCACGCAACGCGCAGCTCCGCGGCGAGGTCCAGCAGAGCGGTGATCTCGGCGGGTGTGTAGTCCAGAAAACTGACAAAGTCCTTGGGCATAGTAGCTCCTACGAAGTTCTTTCGATCAGGTCGGCAGTGAGCGCCAGGGCAACATCCACCACACCGCGCACGGTGGTGGTGAAGACGACGAAGCGGTCGCCACAGCAGAAGCGGGGATGCGGGTCGATGTGGTAGTTCGCGCCGGTATAGTTGGCCATTTCGGGGTTGTCCACCAGGCGCACGCTTTTCCCTGTCTCGCGATTCAGGAAGTTGACCGTCGAGGGACACCCCCGGTAGAAGGTGGGGTTCCGATCTCCGATCAGGTAGCGGCCCGTGGCATCGCTGTGTGAGTGCCAGCGCCCGCCTGGCCACGCGATCTCCTCGACTTCCTGCGTCTCAATATCCACACGCCACACCCCGGTGTCGCTCTTGATGCACCATACGTGCCGGCCGTCGGGGTCCCACCATTCGTGCGTCAGCCGCGTAGACTCCGGCATAATGGGGTGTGGTGCCTGGCCCCGCCGGATCAACCACAGGCGATCCTCGATACGGAAGCGGAGCCCGGTGATGGGATCAGAGTGGTTCTCCTGTGCGAAGAGCGCGAGATCGGGATCGGTCGGGCTGAACTGCGCGTGGTTGTAGTTGCGCTGGAACCGGTGCCATTCCACGAAATCGCTTCCATCGACCGGCAGCGACCCGAACACCCATTGCAGCCCCACGTTGGCGTCGATAAAGAACGCCCGCCCGTCTGCGGAGAGCGTCAGGTGGGTCGCTATGCGCGACACAGTGCGGTGGCCCACCAGGTCCTCGGGAAGACGGTTCACCAGCTCGGCACCGGCGTCGGGCTCGGGTCCACGCCGCCAAAGCGCGTCGCCCATGCCCCACGTGACGGCGCCAGTATCGAGATTGACCCACGGAGAGGCGTGATTGAACTGCGTGTCGGGAAAGTGACGCACTTCGCCGGCGGCAAAATCCGCGACGCCCAGCGTTCGGCCCTGAGCCCCCGTGCCAGACGGGGGAAAGGCGCAGTAGAACCACCAGTAGCGCCCATCGTGGGTGACGCTGGGGTTGACGAAGTAGAAGGCCTCCTGCACAGGCGCGACCTTCTGTGTGAGGATGTAGCTGGTCACGCCGGAGTCCGGGTCGGTCCACGGTGTCACGAGTCTCGAGCTGGTCGGATCAAACATAGGGTCCTCCTGAGAATGGAAATTCCGCGTTGGGCCTCACGGCGCGCCACTGTGCCCCTCGCATCACCGGCGGATGATGGAGAGCGCCAGGTCCTCCAGGAAGGTGGGCGTCCTGACAGTATAGGTGCCGCCACTGTGCCCATCGACCTCTGTGGTCCGGATGGTTCTGCCGTCTGATGGGTTGGTCCAGGTGAACTCGTAACTTCCGGCAGGCAACTGCACCCGGAGGTCGGTGTTAGGGCCTCCGCCCCAGAGGTAGACGGCATACTGCCGGCCTGGTTCGGCGAGCACCGCAACCCGCGTGTTGAGCGCTGTGCCGGGCATCGCGGCCTCGGGATGGGGCGCCATCGGCGGCAGATCAAAGGCGTCCAAGAAGCGCTTCAGGACGCTCAACTGCGCGCGCCACGCGGGCCCACCGTGACCCGGCGTCTCGTCGACGAGGGCTGCTGTGCCATCGGGATGCGCTACGGTGAAGCTGTAGTCCAGGTGACTAAAGACGGCGCCGCCGCTCAGCATAAAGGCCCACGCCTCTGTGCGGTAGGGCGTGCTCGTCCATCCTTTGAACCCCGTCTCGTCGTCCGCGATCACGCGGTCCAGGCCGTAGTTCCACGCCACAGCTTCGGGGAAGGCGTAGTGAAAGTTGAGAATGTCCACGTCCGGGTGAAGCGGCACGGCGCGCCCAACGTTGTTCCAGTAGTTGATGGCGACCAGGTGCCGCGCCGGCAAGGCGCGTTCCTCTTCGCGCAAGACGTCCACGAGATGGTGTTGCCAGTCGAGGTAGAGCGTGCCGTCCTGGCACACGTAGAGCTCGTTGGCGATCTCATAGTAGACGTTGTCAAAGCGGTTCAGCTCTTGGGCTGCCTTTCGGACAAAGGCTTCCTGAGCGGCCAATACCGGTGAGTTGTCGAGCTTGAAGATGTCGTTAGGGTTCTCGACCCTCAGCCCGTTGACGTTGTTGTCGGGGTGCAGGGGGCTGGCGCGCCACAACTCGTCGCTATACATGTAACAGAAGAGGACGTACTCGACCACGATACCGCGGGCGCCGGCCTGGGCCACGAAGTCACGCAGCCGCTGCCAGTAGGCCTCATCCCATCGGGTCAGATCCCATTTCAGCGGCGCGTTGCCCGGTCCGCGCTCCACGCACCGCCACGGGCAGATGAAACGCGCGTCTTGCGGGGCCATCGTGTTGTTCTGGATCCGGTGACTCCCGGGACGCTCCCTGTAGGTGCCGCTAAAGAGCCGGGTGAGGTTGAAGCCGCCTTCCGCCAGGGCGTCGAGATAGCGGTGGTAATCGAAGTCCAGGTTCATGACGGCGCCGTAGTGCTCGCCCGATGTGATGAGAACCGCTGGCTTTCCGCGGAAGACCATGTAGTGTGGATTGTCCGGATGCAACGACAGTGGGTCGGTGGGCATAAACGCCTCCTTGGTCGTGTCCCGATGTCGGGATTCGATGAGCGCCAATTCCGAGCCGGCGCCCTGCCTTGCCGCTACGTAGGCGCTACCGCAGTGGAAAGACCTGTGATTCGTCCAGTTCCCCCGGCTCTTGGGCGTTCTCGATTTCCCGGAACTCTCCGAGGCTGGAGCACACTGGGCAGGATGCCGACAACGCATTGGCGGTCAAAGTCTTCTCCTGGGAGCAGCGAGCACAGAGCGCGGCACAACGGGTCTCTTATAGGTGACAGTATAGGCCCGTTCCTGACCTTCGCCAGGCCGGTCTGTGCACGGTGCACGCCTGCCCGTCGGCCCGTGGCAGCTCATTTGACCTGGACTACCGGTCGAGTATCCTTGGCGCAGACACACGCTGTCGATAAGGAGAATCCAGGAGGACACGCTATGCCAGACCTGCCGCGCTCCGAATACCCGCGCCCGCAGTTTCGGCGCGACGATTGGCTCAATCTCAACGGCACTTGGACGTATGTTTTCGACTTCGGCAAATCAGGCCGCGAGCAGGGCTTCCCCGAAAGCCAGGGCTTCGGCGACATGCCCGGAGGAGGCGAGATCACAGTCCCCTTCTGTCCGGAGAGCGCGCTGTCCGGGGTGGCCTATACCGATTTCATCGAAGCCATGTGGTATCACCGCGAGCTCAGCCTGCCCGCAGGCTGGGCGAGCAAGCGTGTGATCTTGCAC
>Ga0123333_10001280_pt1 | contig 26541 bp, 27 predicted proteins | sample BioC12SIPDNA_3_FD_89957 | JGI IMG/M metagenome (GOLD analysis project Ga0123333, IMG submission 89957) | Anaerobic biogas reactor microbial communites from Washington, USA - Biogas_R2_B C12 SIP DNA | ecosystem: Engineered > Bioreactor > Anaerobic > Unclassified | place: Washington, USA... | reverse complement strand
GCCTTCCATGAGGTAGGCCTCGAGGTCCTCCTGGCGGAGGTCGCGGCGGTTCGAGACGACGAGGGCGTCGACGCTGGTCTCCGGCGCCGCGCCGCCGAGCGAGACCACGTGCTCGCCGGCGCTGAGCTGGGTCGACGCGACGGCGACCCACACCCACTCGCCGTAGCGGAACACCTCGACGCGCTCGAGCTCGCCGTCGAAGCCCAGGTAGACCGCGTTCTGCTGCTCCGAGGCGCCCTTGAGGCGCGCCCAGAGCACGTACTGGCCGTCGACGGGGACGGTGAAGGCGACGGTGGCGTCCTCGGCGGCCTCGCTCGACGGGCGGACGCCCGTCGGCTGCACCAGGACCTTGCCGCCCGAGGCGCCCTCTTCCTCACGCACGACGAACGCGGAGCCGAGCACGGCGGCGTCCTCGGCCTCGGCGCTCTGTAGCTGCAGCGCGCCGCTCTTGCCGGCCTGCCCCACGTCGGTGGAACAGGCGCTCAGCACCAGAGCGAACGTGGCGGCGATGAGCAAGTGGAACGAACGACGCAGCCTTGGCTGCGGTTGACCCGAGCGCGGAGCGCGCGTGCGGGGGTGATGCATCGAGATGCCCCTCTCATCGTTGGGCGTGTCGTCCACGCCGTCTCGTGTCTTCCGAGAGGGGCTCCGTAGAAAGGAGCGCCGCTCTCTTCAGCCGGTTGCGCCACTGACTCGGCTCGCTCCAGGCGCCCAAATTGCGGGGCGAGCTTCAACGTCTCTGAGGAGAACTGCGCTCCTCGTTCTTTTGTCCGGCGATACTAGGGCCGTACACCGTTCGCGGTTCGTGGGAAAGCGCACGAGAGGGAGGACCGCGAGCGGGATGTGGCGGGTGCCACATGGCCCATGCCTCCTAGGCCTGGTTGGGTTGTCCGATCCTCCCTCCTCGGCACCGACGCCGAGGTCCTAGCTTCGGCAGCGACGGTCTAGTGAACCCGGTCACATGCCAAGCGAGACCCTAACAACCCAGATGTGAGAATCCTGTAACTAGGATGTGAAACCCCCCAGGAGTGGGACACCCGCCCCTGTCACCGGGTCGCGCGTCCCGATGAGGCTCGCCCGGAGGCGGCCGCCGGCGCGCGTCGGGCACGGAGACCGGCCGACGGCCGGCCGCTGGCCAGGCTGTCCGGGCGGGGCCCCTCGTGCGGGCGGCGCCGAGCTCCTCAGGCGATCACGCCGTAGCGGTGCAGGACGCGTCTCACGCGCGGGTCGGCGAGGTAGGGGCCCGCGACCTGCTGGGTGATGTTCGGGGAGTGGTTGCCCTCGATGACGACCGGCCCGCTCGTCGTGAGGGCGACGTCCCAGCCCACGTAGACGAGGAACGGCAGGCGCCTGACGACGCCGAGCAGCGTCTCGACGACCTCGTGCCAGCCCTCGAGCGTGACGCCGGTGAGCGGCACGCCCGTGTCGGGGTGGGCGTCGAAGACGGCCAGCCTCCCGTCCTCGAAGGCCCAGGAGGCGCCGCCCCTGGACAGGCGGCCGGTGGCGACGTCGATCACGCAGCGGATCGCGCCGCGCGAGGTGTTGTCGGTCGGGGCCGAGCGCGAAGTCCCGAAGCGGTGCAGCGCCGACGCCACGAACGGCTGCCCGTCCTGCGGGTCGATCATCGTGACGACGCGCGCGGTGTTGACGGCGCCGGGGAAGACGTTGGCCGAGAACCCGTCCTGGCGGACCAGCTCGGTGATCAGGGCGCCGTCCGCGGCCGCCACGGCGCGGACCGCCTCCTCGTCGGTGGCCTCGCGCTTGTCGAGCAGGAGACGGCCGTCCACGACCTCGAGCGTGTGCACGCCGCGACCCTCGCTGCTGTCCATCGGCTTGAGCGCGACGCCCTCGCCGCTCGACCTCACGCGGTCGACGACGCCGGCCGCGTCCGAGACGTCCCAGCCGGGCGCGAGGCCCGTGACGACGCCGCGTTCGAAGGCGGCGAGCACGGCCGGCACCCTCACGTACTGCCCCACCACGCGCTCGAACAGGAGCTTGTTGCGCAGCACCGAGCGGGCCACGGGCCCGTCGATCGCGGCCATCGCCGCGGCCTTGTTGTCGGGGACGTAGTCCGCGGGCGAGCGGTTGTCGAGGTCGAAGAGCAGCCAGGTCGTGCCGCTGAAGCCGTGCCGCCAGGCCTTCAGCCGCTGCCGCGTCGAAGCCGGGGACGACGTGCCGGCAAGCAGCGACCGCAGGCCCGAGAGGGGCTTCAGCCTCAAGCGGGGACCCAGCCGGCGGGCGTGCGGCGCCAGACCCTCAGGTCGCGCGGCTGGCGCTCGGCGAGGGCGTCGGCGATGCCGGTCGCCGCGTCGGCAGGCACCGCGGCCGAGACGACGGTGAGCCGGGGCTCCGCCGGCCGCTCCGGCGCGGGGTCGAGGCTAGGCAGCGGCGCGTTGAACAGGAAGCCGCACAGCGCGCCCGCGGCGCCGAGGACGACGGCGCCGATCACGGCCGACCAGAACGGCCCGGCGGCCATCGCCGGCTCGCGCCCCATGATGTTGAGCGCGCCCGCGCCCATCAGCAGCCCGAAGAACCCGCCGCCGAGGAACCCTAGCGTGAAGCCCATGACCGACCCGACCTCGGGCGGCACGACGGCGCGGTGCTCGTGGTTCGGCGAGGCCATGCGCAGCGCCCTCACGACCTCGTCGGAGTCGGCGGGGAACACGAGGACGTCGCTCCTCTGCAGGCCGGCCTGCACCAGGGCGCTGGCCGCGTCCTCCGCGGCGGACGGATGGTCGAAGCTGGCGGTGACGGTGGTCTCCATGGCGCTCCTCCCTGCTGAAGACTGCGCCGGGATGATACTCCCCTGCGTGCGATTATGGCCGCGTGGACGCTCGGGCGGAGGCGAAACCGCACGTCGCCACCGCGCAGGGGTCGTCGCGGCGGGGCGCGCTGACGCTGATGGGCGGCACGCTCGCGAGCCGGGTCACGGGCCTGGTGCGCAACTCGCTCCTGGCCCAGTTCTTCCCCACGCCCGTCGTCGACGCGTTCGTCACCGCCTTCAAGGTGCCGAACCTCTTCCGCGAGCTCCTGGCCGAGGGCGCCCTCGTCAACTCGTTCGTGCCCGTCTACAAGCGGCTCGCCCCGGCGGACGCCAGGCGGCTCGCCGGCGCCGTCCTGTCGCTCCTGGCCGTCCTCAACGGCGTCCTGCTGGTGCTGGCCTACCTCGCGGCGCCCCTCCTGGCCCAGCTGCTCATCGCCGACGCCGGCCACGTCGACGCCGAGCTCACGACGCGCCTGATCCGCGTCGTGTTCCCCTTCCTGCCGGCGATCTCCCTGTCGGCGCTGGCGATGGGCCTGCTCAACGCCGAGGAGCGCTTCGCGGCGCCGGCGTGGGCGCCGGTGGCCCTGAACGTCGTCACGGCCACGCTCATGGCCGTGTTCCCCGGCCAGGCGGTCGCGCTGGCGCTGGCCCACGTCCTGGGCGGCGCGGCGCAGCTCGCCGTGCAGGTCCCCGCGCTCGCGCGCGCCGGGCTGCTGCCGCGACCGCGGATCCCGTGGCACCCGGCGCTGACGAGCGTGGCCGTCCTGATGGTGCCGTTCGCCGTCACGACCAGCGGCAGGCAGGTCGTGAACGTCGTCGCCTCCAACGTGGTGACGGGCATCGACGCCGGCGCCCAGGGGGCCTTCTACCTCGCCGACCTGTTCCTCAGCCTCAGCCTGGGGCTCTTCGGGATCTCGCCGGCGCTCGCCTACTACTCGCGGCTCTCCGCCCACGCGGCCGCCGCCGACGACGCCTCGTTCGCGGCCTCGCTGCGCGAGGGCACGCGCCTGATCACGTTCCTGGCCGCCCCGGCCGGCGCGGCGCTGGCGGTGCTGGCGCCGCAGGTCGTGGACGTCGTCTACAACTGGCGCTCACTGCTGGGCGAGCCGATGGACGCGTCCCTGCGCGCGTACACCGTGGCCGCGACGGCGCCCCTCGGGGTCGCCGTCTTCCCCCTGGCCGCCCACGCGCTGCTCGTGCGCACGTTCTACGTGCGCGGGCGCGTCGGGCCGCCGGTCGCGATCGCGCTCACCGCGCTCACCCTCCAGGCCGTCCTCTACTACGCGCTCGCCGGGCCGTTCGGGGTCGCGGGCGTCGCGGCCGCCGTGGCCGTCGCCGGCTGGGTCCAGCTCGCGCTGACCGCGACCTTCGTGGCCCGCTCCGAGCGGTTCGATCCGGCCGCGTTCGCCGGTCACGCCGCCCGCGCCCTGGCCGCCGCGGCGGTGGCCGCGGGCGCCGCCTACGCCACCGCTCGCACGCTGCCCGCGCCGCCGACCTGGACGGGCAGCGCCGTGGAGCTCGCCGCCGCCGGCGCCGCGTTCGTGGCCGTCTACGCGGGCGCCGCCGCGCTGCTGGGCCTGCCCGAGCTGGCGGCCGTCAGGCGGCTGGTCGGGCGCCGCCGCGGGTGACGGGTCTAGCGCCCGCGACAGGTCTGGCGCCGCCGCCGGTGCCCGGCGAGGGCTGACCCTCGTGCCCGGGCGAGGGCTGGCGCTGGCCCCGGTTCAGGGCGCCGCGAAGGCGAGCGCCCAGTCGGAGGCGTGCGGCGCCTCCCAGGCGCCACCGTCCGGGGAGACGGGCAGCTCGGCGTAGGGCGCGCGGGCGTCGACGGCCACCACGCTGGCGCCGGCGGGCACCGCAGCGAGAGGGACCGCGGCGGCGTCCTCGACGTACACGACCCCGCTGCGGCCGTCGGCGGCGACGAGGGCCAGCGCGCCGCCCGGCGCGCGCGACGTCGCGGCGTGCGCGGGCAGGCGCCCCTCCCAGAACCGGGCGAAGGTCGCCGCCTGCTCCGGGGCCGGCAGCCCCGCCTCGCCGACCTCGACCACGACACCGACGCCGCCCGCCAGCGCGAACCGCCACAGCGCGCGCCTGACGCCCTCCATGTCCCACGGGGCCGACGGCTGGAGCCTCAGGTCGGACTCGAGCAGCAGCGGCCGACCGGACGCGCGCTCGAGCTCGGCCACGGCGACGGCGTAGGGGTCGACCGCCAGCTCCGCGAGCTCGAGGTCGCGCGAGACCAGGGGCAGCTTCTCGGCGCCGAGGTCGAACGCGGTGCGTCCGCGGCCCTCCTCCGTCGCGGTCAGCAGGTGTGGGACCGGCAGCAGCTCCCCCAGGCGCGCGGCCCAGGCGCGGGCCTCCGCGACGCTCGCCCACTCGTCGAGGTCGAAGCCGTAGGAGAGCGTCCAGTTGGGCAGCGGCCCCAGCCGCGCCGCCAGGTACCGCAGCAGCCGGTCGTAGGCGGCCCCCGCGGCGCCGCCGGGGTCGCCCGGCACGGTCGGGTCGGCGGGGACCCCGCGCGACGAGAGGCGCCGCGCCTCGTCCCCCCACATCCACAGGTGCAGGAAGAGGTCATGGCGGTGCGCCAGGGCGGCGAGGGTCTCGAGCACGCGGAACGTGCGGGGGTCGGGCTGCGCCGAGCCGTGCCTGTCGGAGCGGCGCGCGCCCAGGCTCAGCCACTCGTGGTAGACGGCGACGTGCAGCGCGTCGAAGCCCAGGGCGGCCGCCTCGGCGACCAGCGGCTCGAGGGCGGCGACCAGCTCCGCCTCGTCGCGCGGCAACGAGCCCAGGTCCTCGACCAGCCCCCGCGCCCCGGAGTAGACGTTGTAGGTCGTGGGCGCGAGGGTCCCGTCTGGCGCGGTGAGCAGGAAGCGGCCGCCGTCGCCGAGTAGCGGGCCGGGCAGCTCCGCCGGCATCGCCGTCACGGTGCCGGCGTGGCCGTCCAGGCCCGGCAGCGCGGAGGCCGTCGCGAAGCGCCACTCGCCGGGGAGGGGCGGCGTGAAGCGGAAGCGGAAGACCGCCGACCCGGCTTCGCCGCCGACGTAGAAGGCCTGGACGCGGTAGGCGGCGCCGGTGCCGGCGTGCGTGAACGTGGCGGCGGCGACGGCGTCGAACGGGTCGCCGCGCGGCGCCGGCGCCAGCACCTCGAGGTCGAGCGTCTCGTGAACGCGCACCGGCGGCGGCCGTTCGGCGTCTCCGCCCAGCCTGTGGACGGGGAACGGGCCCTGCCAACGGGGCGTCTGGGGAGGGCGGTCAGGGGCGAGGAGGCCGGCTACGGCCAGCGCGGCGAGGGCCGCGGCGTACGCGTACTCGAGGGGTGAGGCGCGCCGCCGCGGCCCGGCGCTCACACGCGCTTGAAGACCAGGCAGGCGTTCTGCCCGCCGAAGGCGAAGTTCGTCGAGATCGCGACGTCCACCTGCTGGCGCCTGGGCTCGTTGGGCACGTAGTCCAGGTCGAGCTCGGGGTCGGGGTCGAGGTAGTTGCGCGTCGGCGGCAGGACGCCGCAGTAGAGCGCCTGCACGGTGGCGATCGCCTCCACGCCGCCGGCGGCGCCGAGCATGTGCCCCGTCATCGACTTCGTGCTGCTGACCGGGGGCACGGGCCCGTGGCCCTCCCAGACGGCCTTGAAGGCCTGCGTCTCGGAGAGGTCGTTGGCGGGGGTGCTGGTGCCGTGGGCGTTGATGTAGCCGACGTCGCTCGGCTCCAGCCCGGCGTCGCGCAGGGCCCAGCGCACGGCGCGGGCCGCGCCGCTGCCGCCGGGGGCCGGCGCCGTGATGTGGTGGGCGTCCGCGCTCGTCGCGTACCCGACGACCTCGGCGTAGATGCGCGCGCCGCGGGCGACCGCCCGCTCGTACTCCTCGAGGATCAGGATGCCGGCGCCCTCGCCGGCGACGAAGCCGTCGCGCGAGGCCGTGAACGGCCGGCTGGCGGTCTCGGGGGAGTCGTTGCGGGTCGAGAGCGCCTTCATGACCGCGAAGCCGCCGATGCCCATCGGCGTCACGCAGGCCTCGCTGCCGCCGGCGAACACGATGTCGGCGTCGCCGCGCTGCACCATCCGGAACCCGTCGCCGATGTTGCCTGAGCCGGTGGCGCAGGCCGTGACGACGCTCGAGCTCGGGCCGGTGAGGCCGTAGCGCATCGCGATGTGGCCGCTGGCCATGTTCGCGATCAGCATCGGGATGAAGAACGGGCTCATGCGCATGACGCCGCGGTCGTGAACGATGGCCGACTGCGCCTCCCACGTCTCGAGGCCGCCGATGCCGGAGCCGATGCAGGTGCCCGTGTGCTCGCCGGCGACCTCGTCCTCGCTCAGCCCGGCGTCCTCGAGGGCCAGCGCGGCCCCGATCAGCGCGAGCTGGACGAAGCGGTCGAGACGCCTGGCGTCCCGGCGCTCGATGTAGGCCGACACGTCGACGTCCACCTCGCCGGCGATCTGCACGCTCAGCTCGGAGGCGTCGAAGCGGGTGATGTGGCGGATGCCGTTCCTCGCCTCGTGCTGCCCGGCGAGGAACTCGGCGGCGCCGACCCCGATCGGAGTGACGGGGCCGACCCCGGTGACGACGACACGTCTCATGACGGATGCAAGGGTACTAGACCCAGGCTGTGGGGGCTGTACCCGGGGCTGACCGTCCTACTGCTTGTCGGCGATGAACTTGACGGCGTCGCCGACGGTGCGGATGCCCTCGGCTTCCTCGTCCGAGATCTCCACGCCGAACTCGTCCTCCAGGCCCATGATCAGCTCCACGACGTCGAGCGAGTCGGCGCCCAGGTCCTCCTGGAAGCGGGACTCCGTCGTGACCTCGCCGGCGTCGGCATCGAGCTTGTCGGCGATGATGTCTCGGATCTTCTCGAGGATCTCTTGCTCGTCCACTGTGTTCTTCCTCCCGGCCCATCCTAGTCGCGCACGGTGGGGTCTCTGCCGGGTCCTGGCGGACTCTGCCCTCGGCTGCCGCCTCATGGACGACCTGCTGGGCGGCGGCCCCGCGCGCGTGGAGCCTATAAAGGCCCCCGAATCATTACGGCATGACCATGCCACCGTCAACAGCCAGGGTCTGGCCGTTGACGTAGCCCGCCTCGCGGCTGACGAGGAACGCCACCGCGTGCGCGACGTCGCCGGGCGTGCCGAAGCGGCCCGCCGGGATCTCCTGCAGGTAGCGCTGCCTCACGTCCTCGGGCAGCGCGTCCGTCATGTCCGACGCGATGAAGCCGGGCGCGACAGCGTTCACCGTGACGCCCCTGCCCCCGTACTCGCGCGCCAGGGCCTTCGTCAGGCCGACGAGGCCCGCCTTGGCCGCGACGTAGTTCGCCTGGCCGGCGTTGCCCCTGAGCGCCACCACCGAGCTGACGTTCACGATCCGCCCCGCCTCGCTGCGCAGCAGGTGACGCAGCGCCGCCCGCGAGAGGTAGAAGGCGGCGGAGAGGTTCGTGTCGAGCACGTCCCGCCAGTCCGCGTCCTTCATGCGCAGCGCCAGGCCGTCCCGCGTGATGCCGGCGTTGTTCACCAGGGCGTCGAGGCCGCCGAAGCGCTCGGCCACGGCCTTGACCAGCGCCTGGCAGGCGTCCGGGTCCGACACGTCGGCCCGGAACGCCTCCGCCTCGCCGCCACCCTCCCTCAGCGCGGCCACGAGCTCCTCCGCGGGACCGGCCGAGGTGACGTAGTGCACCGCCACCCGGTAGCCGAGGTCGCCGAGTCGGGCAGCGGTCTCGCGGCCGATGCCGCGGCTCGATCCGGTCACCAGCACGACACGTCCGTCACCCTGCATGCGTAGACAGCACCTCCTCGAGGCCCTCGGGGTCCTCGACCGCCGCGGCCTGCGCGCCGGGGAGCGTGCGGGCGATGAGGCCCGTCAGCACCTCGCCGGCGCCGAGCTCGACGAAGCGGGCGTCCGGGCCCGCCTCGGCGGCGAGCCACCTGAGCGTCTCGACCCACCGCACGCTGCCGGTGACCTGCTCGGCGAGCAGCCCGGGCGCTGCGGCGGCCGCGGGCAGCGGCCTGGCGGTGACGTTCGCGACGACGGGGAAGGCGGGCTCGCGGAAGGGCACGCGCGCCAGGTCGGCGGCGAGCCGCTCGGCGGCCGGCGCCATCAGGCTGCAGTGGAACGGCGCCGACACCTTCAGGGGCACGGCGCGCGCGCCCCGCTCCTTGAGGAGCGCTCCGGCCCTCGCGACGGCCGCGGCGTGGCCCGAGATCACCGTCTGGCCGGGGGCGTTGTAGTTCGCGACCTCGACGACGCCGGCCTCCCTGGCCTCGCGCAGCGCCGCCTCGACGACCGCCGCCTCCACCTTGAGGACGGCGGCCATCGCGCCCTGGCCCGCCGGCACCGCCTCCTGCATGTAGGTGCCGCGGGCGCGCACGAGCCTGACGGCGTCGGCGACGTCGAGGCTGCCGGCGGCGACGAGCGCCGTGTACTCCCCGAGGCTGTGCCCGGCCGCGAACGCGGGCGTCTCGCCGCCGGCCTCGAGCCAGGCGGCGTAGGCGGCGGCGCCGGCGGCGACGAGGGCGGGCTGCTGGTTGGCGGTGAGCCTGAGCTCCTCCTCCGGACCCTCCCACATCAGGGAGAGGAGGCCGGGAAGCGCGGCCTCGGCGGCGTCCAGGACCGCTCGCGCCGCGGGCGACGCCGCGTAGAAGCCGCGCGCCATGCCGACGCGCTGCGACCCCTGCCCGGGGAAGACCGCTACTACCGGGCTCAAGCCGCTTCCGGCGCCCACGTGACGACCGACGAGGCCCACGTGAGCCCGGCGCCGAACGACACGAGCAGCAGGTGATCTCCCGGCGCCACGCGCCCGAGGTCGTGGGCGTGCTGCAGGGCGAGGGGGATGCTGGCGGTGGAGTTGTTGCCGTACTCGTCGACGGTCACGATCACGCGCTCGCGCTCGAGGCCGAGGCGCTCACGCGCGGCGTCGATGATGCGGAGGTTCGCCTGGTGGGGCACGAAGAGGCTGATGTCGGCCGGCTCCAGACCGGCCTTCTCGATCGCCTCGAACGTCGAGGTCGTCATGACCCGCACGGCGAACTTGAAGACCTCGCGCCCGTTCATGTAGACGTGCTCGGCCAGCGGCTCGCCGCCGGGCAGGCACTTCCCGACCGAGCGCTTGTGCAGGTGCACGCCGCCCGAGCCGTCGGCGCCCAGGACCATCGACCTGATGCCGTACTCGGCCGGCACGGCCTCGACGACGGCGGCGCCCGCTCCGTCGCCGAACAGCACGGCGGTGGAGCGGTCGCTCCAGTCGACGATCTTCGTGAGCGCCTCGGAGCCGATGGTGAGCACGCGGCGGCACTGGCCCGACTCGACGAGCCCGCGCGCCACGCCGAGGGCGTAGAGCCAGCCCGGGCACGCCGCCAGCAGGTCGAAGCCGCCGGCGGCGAGCTTGAAGCGGTCCTGGACGAGCGCGGCCGTCGCGGGGAACAGCGCGTCCGGCGTGTTCGTCGCGACGATGACCATGTCGACGCCGGCCAGGGCGTCGTCGCCGTGGCGCGCCAGGAGGTCCTCGACGGCCTTGAAGGCGAGGTCGCTGGTGTACTCGTCCTCACCGGCCACGTGGCGGCGCTTGATGCCCGTCCGCGACGTGATCCACTCGTCGGACGTGTCCATCATCCGCTCGAGGTCGTGGTTCGAGAGGACGTTCGGCGGGGCGTAGGCCCCGAGGAGCGTGATGCCGGCCCTCGTCCCGTTACGGCCGGTGGCGTCTATGGCCTTAGGCCTCCGCGATGACCTGGCGTCCGTCGTAGTAGCCGCACTCGGGGCACACGACGTGAGGCGGACGCAGCTCCTTGCACTGCGGGCAGGCGACGAGCGTGGGGGCCTTCAGCGCGTGGTGGCTGCGGCGGGCGTCCCGGCTCGAGGCCGACGTGCGCTTCTTGGGTACTGGGTGCTTCGCCATATCGCTTGACTCTCCTAGGTGGGCACGTGCGGCCCGTCGGCTAGCTTACGACTTGGGCCTCGGGCCGCGCGCCCGGCTTACGACTCGCGCTCCAGGTCCTTGAGTGCCTCGTCGAGGCCCTTGATGCGGACGTTGCCGTTGAGCCCGCCCGCGGTGACGCGGTCGTCGGCCAGCTCCGGGTGCTCGTTGAGGTTGACGCCGTCCTGGTTCAGGCCGCGGCAGTCGTCGCGGCACAGCGCCGTCAGGGGCACCTCGATCGCGACGAGCTCGGTCAGGAGGGGGGCGAAGTCGACCTCGGGCCGCCCGAAGACGAGCAGCTCCTCCTCCTCGTCCTCGAGCTCCTCGAGCCTGAGCGGCTGGTCCGAGGGACGGTACGACATCGGGTACACGAAGTCCGTGCCGACGTGGACCTGCACGTCGGTGAGGCAGCGCCGGCACTCCATCACGGCCGTCGCGTCGATCGTGCCGTCGGCGACGAAGTCGTCGTCACCGCCGGTGTTGATCACGCGCACGTGCCACGCGATGGCCCCGGCGAGCCTGAGCCCGTCGGCCACGAGCAGCTCCTCCGCCGGCTCCAGCAGGCCCTCGGCTTCGACCTCTAGTTCGCTTCCGGGAGCGTGGTGAAGCAGGGAGGCTAGGTTGAGTGTCGCGTCCCTGCGAGACTGCATCCAGATAATCTATCGGTCTACGCCGATCTCAGTCAAGGCAGGACGATGCGAGCATCGCCTGCCGGACGATGCGAGCATCGCCTGCCGGACGATGCGGGCAACGCCTACCGGACGGAGCGGGCAGCGCCCGCCGACGATGCGGGCAGCGTCCGGCGCCGGCCGGCGGCGCGTGGCGTTTGCGCCTCGCCGGGTGCCGGCGCCGGACTAGCATCCGATGAGACGCGGCCGGTCGCGGTCCTCTCGTCATGGAAGGGTGAGATGGCAGGTGTTGAGCGTCGTCATACCCGTTAGGGGCGGGCCGAGGCTCCTGGCGGAGCAGCTCGAGGCGCTGACGCGGCAGTCCGTGGCGGAGCCGTGGGAGGTGATCGTCGCCGACGACTCCGACCCCGGTGACGACGCGATCGCCCGCGTCGTGGCGGGCTTCGAGGGGCGACTGCCCGGCCTCAGGCGCGTCCCGGCGGGCGCGAGGGGGGCCGCGCACGCCCGCAACGTCGGCGCGGCCGAGGCCAGGGGCGACAAGATCGCGTTCCTCGACGCCGACGACGTCGCCGGCGACGGCTGGGTCGCCGGCATGGCGGCGGCCCTCGAGAGGCACCCCGTCGTGGCGTCGCGCTGGGAGTTCACGCGCCTCAACTCGCCCGAGGTGCTGACCAGCCGGACGCCCGCCCAGCTCCGCGGGCCGCAGCGCTACGTCAGGCCGCCGTACCTCGACCACGCCGGGGGCTGCGGGCTGGGCGTGCGCCGCGAGGCCTTCGAGGCCGTCGGCGGCTTCGACGAGAGCTGGACCCTGCTCGAGGACACCGACCTCACCTGGCGCCTGCAGCTCGCCGGCTACGAGCTGGGGTTCGCCCCCGAGGCCGTCGTGCACATCCGCTTCCGCTCCGGCCTGGCCAGCTTCAGGCAGGCCTACGGCTACGGCGTCTACAACGTCAGGCTCTACAAGGAGTACCGGTCACGCGGCATGCCGCCGCTGGGCCCGCGCGAGGCGCTGTGGAGCCTCTACCGCATGTTCAAGACGCTGCCGGAGCTCCTCAGGCCCGAGACGAGGCTCCGCTACCTGCGGACGCTGGGCTTCCGCCTCGGCCGCTTCGCCGGCTCGCTGCGCTACGGCGTGTGGGGCGTCTGAGCGGCTCCGTCCTCGGCCGCGTCGCGGCCAAGGCGCGGCGTGCGGCGCTGACGCCCCTCTACGGCGCCCTCACCGGCGTCGTCACCGCGCAGCCGTGCGTGGCTCTGACCTTCGACGACGGTCCCCACCCGCGCTGGACGCCGGCCCTGCTCGAGCTGCTCGCACGCCACGGCGCCAAGGCCACGCACTTCTGCGTGGGCGAGGCCGTGGCGCGCCACCGCGACGTGGCGGCGGCCGCCGCGCGCGCCGGGCACGCGCTCGGCTCGCACACGCTCACGCACCCGTCGCTCGTGCGCCTGCCGGCCGCCGATGTCGCGCGCGAGGTCGCGGACGGCCACGCCGCCCTCGGCGAGCTCGCCGCCCCGCTGTTCCGGCCGCCGTACGGCCACCACGACCTCCGGGTCGCGCGCGCGGCGCGGCGCCTGGGGTTGACCTGCGTGATGTGGAGCGCCCACGCGGTCGATTGGCGGCCGCAGGACGCCGCCGACCTGGCGCGGCGCATCGACGCCGCGCTGCGGCCGGGAGCGATCGTGATGCTCCACGAGGCGCTCCATACCCACGCTCCGGGCGACGAGCCGGACCGCACTGCGCTGCTGACGGCCCTCGACCGCGTCCTGAGCGAGCGCGCGGGCGCCTGGCGGTTCGTCACCGTGCCCGCGCTCATGGCGCTGGGCCGCCCGCGGCTGTCGCTCGTCGAGCGCCGGGGCGAGGACGCGTTCGTGGCCGCGCAGGTGAGAGGGGCCTAGGCCGGGGTCGCGGGGAGCGAGGGTACGGCCGGAGACCGGGTGGCGAGAGGGGGCGCGGCGGGAGGGGTCGTTCCGGGGAAGGGCGCGGTGAGCGCGGCCGCCGACCGGCGGGCCCAGGTCGCCAGCGCCCGCCGGGGCCCGAGGCCGGCGGGTTAGTCTCCTTGCCGATGTTCGAGGTCATCCCCTGCGTCGACGTCAGGCGCGGCCGGGCCGTGCGGCTCTACGAGGGCGACCCGGAGCGCGAGACCGTCTACCACGCGCGGCCCCTCGAGGCCGCTCAGCGCTTCGTCGCGCTCGGGGCCAGGCGCCTGCACGTCGTCGACCTCGACGCCACCCTCGAGGACGGCGAGAACCTGAGCGAGATCGAGCGCCTCTGCCGCGGCGTCGAGGCCAGCGTGCAGGTGGCTGGCGGCGTCAGGAGCCTGGAGGCGGCGGCGCGGCGCCTCGAGTTCGCGCACGCCGTCGTGCTCGGCACCGTGGCCGTGACCGAGCCCGAGGTCGTCGAGCGCGCCCTGGAGCGCTTCGGTCCCGAGCGCGTCGTCGTGTCGGTCGACGCCGCCGGCGGCCGGGTCGTCGTGCGCGGCTGGAAGTCCGCCACCGACGTCGACGCCGCCGACCTCGCCCGCAGGATGGAGGCGGTGGGCGTCAGGCGGATGATCTTCACCGACACCACCCGCGACGGCACGCTGCGGGGCGTCGACCCCGCGCCGGTGGCCGCCGTCAGGGACGCGTTCGGCGGGACCCTCCACGCGGGCGGCGGGGTCGGCTCCGACGCCGACCTCGACGTCTACGCCGGCCTCGGCTTGCAGGGCGCGATCGTGGGACGCGCCCTCTACGAAGGGAAGATCACCTATCCCCGAACTGCCTGAGGTCGAGACCGTGCGGCGCGAGCTCGAGCCGTGGCTCGTCGGCCGCGAGGTGGCGCGGGCCGAGCTGCTGGCGCCGCCGGGCCCGAAGTACGTCGGGCTGGAGCGGGCCGCCGGGCAGCGCGTGCTGTCCGTGGGGCGCCGCGGCAAGTTCATCCTCGTCCCGCTCGACGGCGGCGACGAGCTCGTCGTCCACCTCGGCATGACCGGCTCGATCTCGCCCGACGAGCCCGGCGACCACGTGCGCGTGCGCCTCCACCTCCGCGGCGACGGGCCCGAGGTCCTCCACTTCAGGGACCCGCGGCGTTTCGGGCGGTTCCTCGTCGTGAGGGCGGGCGAGTACGCCGGGCTGCCGACGCTGGCGGCGCTGGGACCCGAGCCGTTCGACCCGGCACTGACGCCCGAGGTCTTCGCCGCGAACCTCGCGCGCTCACGCACGCCCGTGAAGGCGTACCTGCTCAGCCAGCGGCCGATCGCCGGGGTCGGGAACATCTACGCCGACGAGGCGCTGTGGCGGGCGCGCCTGCACCCCCTCACGCCCGCGAACGCGGTCGAGGGCGAGGCGGCCGCCGCCCTGCTGGCGGCGCTGCGCGACGTGCTGGCCGAGAGCATCGCCGCCAACGGGACGACCCTGCGCGACTACCGCAGGGTGGGCGGCGAGACCGGGTCGTTCTTCGAGCGGCTCGCGGCGTACGGCAAGGGCGGCGAGCCCTGTCCCCGCTGCGGCACCCCGATGACGCGCGGCGTCGTCGGCCAGCGCGGCACCGTGCACTGCCCGACGTGCCAGCCGGCGCCGCGTGCGTCGCGGCGGCGGTCCCGTTCCCGCATGGGGGTGGCCCGTGCCCGCTGAGCGCGCCGGCGCTCGGGGCGCGGCGGGCGCCGCCGGTCGCGGGGCGGCGAGCACCGCCGCGGAGGCCTCCGGCTTCGCCGTCAGCGCCCCCTACCCGATCCAGCTCCGCTTCTCCGACACCGACAGGCTCGGCCACGTCAACAACGCCGTCTACGCCACGTACGCCGAGCTCGGCAGGCTCGCCTTCCTGCGCGAGCTGGGGATGACCGACCAGGGCCTGATCCTGGCCCGCCTCGCGATAGACTTCCTCAGGCAGGTGCGCCTCGGCGACGAGTGCGCCGTCGTCACGCGCGTCGTGAGGATCGGCGAGACCAGCTTCACGCTCGAGCAGACGCTGAGCGCGAACGGCGAGGTCGCCGCCAGGTTCGAGGCCGTGATGGTGTGCTTCGACTACGAGGCCCAGCGCCCCGTGCCCGTCCCAGACGCGTTTCGGCGCGCCCTGGCCGGCGGAGCCTCCGCCGGCACCCGGTAGTAAGATTACGTGGTGCAGGAGAACGAGGGGCGCCGGGGCGAGCGTGCGGTCGTCGTCACCGGCGCTTCCAGCGGCATAGGCAAGGCCGTCGCACTACACCTGGCGCAGAGGGGGTACGCGGTGTTCGCCGGCGTGCGCACGCCGGAGGACGAGGCCGCGCTGGCGGCGCTGCCCGTAGCGGGCGGCGGCCGCATCGCGCCGGTGCGGCTCGACGTCACCGACCAGGCCCAGGTGTGCGCCGTCGCCGAGACCGTCAAGGCGGACGGCACGCCGCTGGCGGGCGTGGTCAGCAACGCGGGCATCGCCGTCGCAGCCCCGATGGAGTTCGTGCCCCTCGACGACCTCAGGCGCCAGTTCGAGGTCAACGTCGTCGGCGCCGTCGCGACGATCCAGGCCCTGATGCCCCAGGTACGCGCCGGCGGCGGGCGGGTCGTGATCATCGGCGCGATCTCCGGGCTCGTCTCCTCGCGCATGCTCGGCGCCTACGCGGCCTCGAAGTTCGCGCTCGAGGCGGTCTCGGACGCGTTCAGGCGCGAGCTCGCCGACTGGGGCATCCCGGTGTCGGTGATCGAGCCCGGCCGCATCGCGACGCCGATCTGGTCGAAGTCCGTGACGGCGGCGTTCCAGCGCCTCGAGCGCATGCCGCCGGAGGCCATCACCTACTACAAGGCCATGATCGACGAGGTGCTCGACGGCGCCAAGGAGGCCGAGACGGGCGGCACGCCCGCGGAGGCCGTCGCCAAGGCGGTGCTCAGGGCCCTCACCGACAGGCGTCCCCGCACGCGCTACTTCGTCGGCTTCGACGCGCACATCGTGAACGTGCTCAGGCGCGTGCTCTCCGACCCGATGTTCGACCGTCTGATCCGCGCGACTCGGCGCTGAGGGCTCGGCACCCTGAACCCACGTTCAACGCGTCCTCATCGGGGCGAACCGGGCGCCGCACCCGCGGGTGATATCGTTCCGGAACGCGTGCAACGAGGCAGACCGCGCCGGCGCGCACCACCATGACCGCGTGAGAGGTTGAGCGATGCGGAGAACCACACCCTTCCTCCTGGCCGCGATCTGCGGCGCCTTCCTAGCGACGACGGCTTCCGCCCAGTCCGAGTGGACCTGCCCCGAGGGCTTCGCGGGCCAGACGCTGTCCGTCTACAACTGGAGCACGTACATCGCCGAGGACACGATCGCGAACTTCGAGGCGGCCTGCGACGTGCGGGTGATCTACGACACCTACCCGACCGACGACGACATGCTCGTCAGGCTCCGTCAGGGCAACCCGGGCTTCGACGTCGTCGTGCCCTCCGACGTCGTCGCCAGCCTGATGATCGCCGAGGGGCTCCTCGAGGAGCTCGACCACGCCAGGATCCCCAACCTCGCGAACGTCGCCCCCACGTTCCTCGACCTGGCCTTCGACCCGGGCAACCGCTACACGGTCCCGTACCAGTGGGGCACCACGGGCATCGGCTACAACGCCGACCGCGTCGACGAGGTCACGAGCTGGGCCGACCTCTTCGAGCACGACGGGCCGGTGGCCTGGCTCGCCGACACGACGCAGATGCTCGGCGTGGCCCTGATCATGACGGGCCACGACCCCAACAGCTCCGACCCCGACGAGCTCGAAGAGGCCAAGCGCTTCCTGATCGACAACGGGCGCAACGTCGTCTACATCGCGGGCGACGACGGGCAGGAGATGCTGGCGCGGGGCGAGGTCGACATGGTCGTCGAGTACTCCGGCGACATCTTCCAGGTCATGGACGAGTGCGAGTGCGACACCTACGGCTACGTGATCCCGGCGGAGGGCGCCAACTTCTGGGTCGACAGCCTGGCGATCCCGCGCGGCGCTCCCAACGCGGCCCTGGCGCACGCCTTCATCGACTACGTCCTCGACCCGCACGTGGGCGCCGACATCTCGAACTACACCGCCTACGGTACCCCCAACCAGGCGGCCCTCGACCTCGGCCTCATCGACGAGGAGCTCGCCTCCGACCCCGGCATCTACCCGAGCGAGGAGACGCAGGAGCGCCTCTTCTTCGCCGTGCAGGACGAGGAGAGGGAGGCGCTGCTCAACGAGGCGTGGGACGAGATCCGCATCTTCGTGGGGCAGTAGGGGCCCCGGCCCGGCGTTGACCGACCGGTTGGCCGCGCTCCCGGAAGCCCCCGCCCCCGCGGCGGGGGCTCCGGCCGTGAGGCTGCGCGACCTCGTCAAGGAGTTCGGCGAGCGCCGCGTCGACCAGCGCGTGCGCGCCGTCGACGGCGTGAGCCTCGACGTGGCCGAGGGCGAGTTCTTCGCCCTCCTGGGGCCGTCGGGGTGCGGCAAGACCACGACCCTGCGCATGATCGCCGGGTTCGAGCAGCCCGACGCCGGCGAGGTCCTGCTGCGCGGCAGGTCGATGCGCGGCGTCCCGGCGTTCCACCGGCCCGTGAACACGGTCTTCCAGGACTTCGCGCTGTTCCCGCACATGACGGTGCTGCAGAACGTGATGTTCGGGCTGCGCATGCGCAAGGTGCCGGTCAGGGAGGCCCGCGCCCAGGCCATCGAGGCCCTCGAGCTCGTCAGGCTGCCACACGTCGCCGAGCGCAAGCCTCACGCCCTCTCCGGCGGCCAGCGCCAGCGCGTCGCCGTCGCCCGCGCGCTCGTGAACCGGCCGGCCGTGCTGCTCCTCGACGAGCCGCTGGGAGCCCTCGACCTCAAGCTGCGCAAGGCCATGCAGTTCGAGCTCAAGACCCTGCAGCAGCAGGTCGGGATCACGTTCGTGTACGTCACGCACGACCAGGAGGAGGCCCTCACGATGGCCGACCGCATCGCGGTCATGAACGAGGGCAAGGTGCTGCAGGTCGGACCGCCCGACGACATCTACGAGCGCCCGACGAGCCGCTTCGTCGCCGACTTCATCGGCGAGACGAACTTCCTCGGCGGCAGGCTCGCCGAGGTCGACGGCCGCTTCGCCGCCGTGGCGACCGACGGCGGCGCCGTGCTCTGGGGCGAGCTCCGCGACGACGACCTCGCGCCCGGCAGCCCGGCGGCGCTGGCGCTGCGGCCCGAGAAGCTCAGCGTGGAGCCCGACCCCGGTCTCGAGGCCGCCGACCCTCCCGCCGCCGGCCTCGACCCGCACGAGACGCGCCTGCGCGGCGTGATCCGCGCCGCCCACTACCTCGGCACCGACTCGCGCTACGAGGTCGAGGCCGAGGGCGGGCTGGCCCTGGTGGCCCGCGTCCAGAACCAGCACCACGGCTACGGCGGCATGCTCAAGGTCGGGACGCCCGTGACGCTGACGTGGCGCACCGAGCACGCCTCGGTCCTCAGGTAGGCGCGGCGCTCCCCGGCATGGGCACCGCTCGCGTGCGGCGGGTCGCGGGCGCGCCACGCCCGGGTCCGCCGGCCGCCCGCACGCCTCGCGGCAGTCGCCGCTCGCACCCGCGGCGGACGCCCCTCGCGCCCGCGTCCGTCGCCTGCCCGCGTCCTATGATCGGCGGGACGTGAGAGACGCCGTCCTGAGGGTAGCGGGCGACCCCTACGCGCTGGGCCTGGCGCACGGCCGCGCCCTCGCCGCCTGGGTCCGCGACTACGCCGAGGAGCGCGTGAGGCTCGCGTGCTCGCCGGTGTGGTCGGGGCGGGAGTCCACGCGCGCCGAGGTGATGGCCCTCGCGCGGGCGTGCCTGAGCGTCCACGAGGAGACGTACCCCGACCTGGCCGAGGAGCTGCGCGGCATCGCCGACGGCGCCGGCCTCTCGCCGGCCGAGCTCGTCGTCTCCGGGGGCTTCACCGACTTCGTCGACGCCGTCGCCGCCGGGGCGCTGGGTGAGGGGCCGCATGGCGCCGGCGCCGCGAGCGACGGCGCGGCCGCGGCAGGAGCGCCGGGCGGCGGGGAGGCGCGGCCCGCCGGCGGCGACGAGGACGACTGCACGGCGTTCCTCGTGCCGGCCGCGCGCATGGCCGACGGCGCGCCGGCCTTCGCCCAGACCTGGGACATGCACGAGGGCTCCGCCGACCACCTCGTCCTCCTCGAGGGACGCCCCCGTGGCGCGCCCGCGTTCGTCGTCATGACCACCGCCGGCTGCGTCGGCATGATCGGCATGAACGAGGCGGGCCTGACGGTGGGGATCAACAACCTCACGGCCGCGGACGGCAGGGTGGGCGTCACCTGGCCCTTCGTCGTGCGGGCGATGCTCCGCGAGGAGACCCTGGAGGCGGCGCTCGAGGTCCTGGCGCGAGCGCCGCTGTGCGGCGGCCACAACTACCTCGTGATGGACGCCGCCGGGCGCGGCGCGAACGTCGAGGCGATGCCGACGGCCAGGGCCGTCACGGCGCTGGCCGAAGCGGTGCTGGTGCACACGAACCACTGCCTCGAGGCGGCGACGCGCGCGGTCGAGAGGCCGCGGGAGCCCGCCTCGCAGGCCGAGTCCGAGGGGCGGCTCAGGCGGGCGCGGGAGCTGCTGGCGCGGGACGGGATGGACGTCGCCTACCTGCAGGCGGTCACCGCCGACCCCGAGGCCGTGTGCCGCGTCGGCGCGGCGCCCAGCTTCGTCGGCACCTGCGGCGCGGTCGTGGCCCGGCCCGCGACGCGCGAGCTCTGGGCGGTCGCCGGGCGGCCCAGCGAGGCGCCGTACGAGCGGTTCGACCTGGCCGTCTCCGCCTCGTGACGGCGCGCGCTCCCTGGCCCCACGTCCGCGTCGTGCCCAGCGCCCCCGAGCACGCGGAGGCGCTCGAGGAGCTGCAGCGCGTCTGCTTCCCCTACCTGAGCGACGCGGAGCGCATGCGGGCCGAGCACTTCCTGAGGCACCTCGAGGTCTTCCCCGAGGGCGAGTTCGTGGCCGTCACCGACCGCACGCCGGACGGCGAGGAGCTCGGCCGCGAGGTCGTCGTCGGCCTGGGCTCGGGCTTCCTCACCCGCTTCGACCTCGACCATCCCCACCACTCGTTCCTCGAGGCGATCGCCGGCGGGACCTACGCGCGCCACGACCCCGCGGGGGACTGGTACTACGGCGCCGACCTGAGCGTGCACCCCGACTACCGGCGGAAGGGCATCGGCGGCCTGCTCTACCGGGCCAGGCAGGACCTGGTGAGGCGCCTCGGCCTGCGCGGGATCGTCGCCGGCGGGGCGCTGCCCGGCTACGGCCGCTACAAGGGCGTGATGAGCGTCGCCGCGTACGTCGCGGCGGTCGCGCGGGGCGAGCTCAGGGACCCGACGCTGAGCTTCCAGCTCGCCAACGGCTTCGAGGCCCTTGGCGTCATCGAGGGCTACATGACCGACCCGGAGACCGGCGACGCCGCCAGCCTGATCGTGTGGCGCAACCCCGACCGCCGGGAGGACTGAGGCGGGGAACGGCGCCAGCCGGGCCGTCCGCCTCGCGCCCGAGGCTCAGTTCAACCGGGCCAGGGCGAGCGTCTGGACGTCGTCGCCGCGCTCGGCCCTGAGCTCGACGACCTCGACGTCGGTGACGTCGAACTGCAGCATGTTCTCCCTGCCGCGCGCCAGCTCGCGCAGGCCCCCCGCGCCCCAGCCGACCACGACGTACGTCGAGCCCCGCTCCGCCGGGCTCGGCTGCAGGACGAGGGCGCGGCCGTCCGGCAGCACGCACAGCACGCCCAGCCTCGCCGTCGGGACCCCCGCGGCCGGCTCGAGCGCCGTGAGGCGCATCTCGGGGTTGCTCATCCAGTAGGCGAGGATGCGCTGGTCGTCCCGGAGCCGGGCGGCCTCGGCGCCCCTGAGGTAGCCCCACGTCCCGACGACGGCGAGCGCCGCCAGCGCCAGCGTCGCGACGGACGCGTACACGTACGGCCGGCTGCGACCGGGCCGGGGCGCCGCCCGGCGGTCGGCCGCGGCCGTGCCCGCCCGGCCGGCCTCGCGGCGGACGGGCTCCGCCCGCCTCGCCCCGACCGCGGCGCTCAGACGCTCCCAGCCGCCCGCCGGCAGCTCGCTCGGCTGCAGCCCGGCCACCAGCGCGTCCGTCGCCAGCGCGCCCTCGCGCCCCTCGAAGGGCGCGTTCCCGTTGGCGGCCTCGGGGCCCTCGCCCCGGCCGGCCGCGCGACCTTCCTCGTTCACCTGCCTGCCTCCAGGGCGCCGCGCATCTTCTCGAGCGCCCGCTTGATCCTGCTCTTCACCGTACCCAGCGGCAGGCCGTGCCGCGCCGCCAGCTCGGAGTGCGACCAGCCCCCGAAGAAGGCTTCCTCCACGAGCAGCCTGTCACCGTCGTCGAGGACCGACAAAGCCCGCGCCGCCATCAGCGCCGGCACCGGGTCGGGGTCGGCGGACATCGCGACCTGGTACGCGACGTGGTGCTCGTCGAGGTCGGCGGCCACCGGCCGCGAACGGCGCGCCCTCAGGCGCGAGAGGCAGAGGTTGCGGGCCAGGGCGTAGAGGTACGTGCGCACGGCGGCGCGCTCGGGGTCGAACCGGTGAGCGTTCTGCCACAGCCTGTAGAAGGTGTCGTGGAGCACCTCCTCCGCCTCCTCGCGGCTGCCGAGCATGCGCGTGGCCAGGGCCAGCACCAGCCCGCCGTGCCGCTCGTAGAGCTGGCGGAGCGCGGCCTCGTCGCCGCGAGCCAGCGACCGGGTCAGTTCGACATCGCGCACGGCGGTATCGGCCACGGACTCTGCCAGCCACCTACCTCTTCTACGCGCCGGGCAGTTCGGCGGATGCCTCCCGGGGGGCGGATGAGAGAGTATGGCACGCCGTCCGCCGCGGTCGGCGTCGGCAGCCGCAGCGGCTCGGCCTCGGCCCTCCGGGCTCGCGAGGCGCGCGGCCGCGCGCGGAGCAAGGCGCGCGGGCCGGACCCGGGCGACGCGTCGGCCCGGCCCCGACGCGTCAGTCGCCGGACCCGCGCCGCTGCAGCAGCAGCGAGGCGCCGACCAGCACGATCGACACCGCGATCATCAGCGTCGAGATCGCGTTGATCTCGGGCGGTACGCGCTGCTTGAGCATCCCGTAGACGAACAGCGGGAGCGTGGTCGTGCCGACGCCGGCGTTGAAGAACGTGATCACGAAGTCGTCGAGCGAGAGCGTGAACGCCAGCAGGGCGCCGGCGAGGATGCCGGGCATGAGGATGGGGAAGGTCACGCGCCAGAACGTCTGGACGTGGTTCGCCCCCAGGTCGCGCGCCGCCTCCTCGAGCGTCGGGTCCATCGTGGCGAGGCGCGCGCGGACGACGATCAGGACGTAGGAGACGTTGAACGCGATGTGGGCGATGATGATCGTCCCGAAGCCGGGCACCAGCCGCACGCCCAGGGCCCGCTGCACGGCCTCGAACACGAGGTTGAAGAACACGGCCAGCGACACGCCCTGCGTGATGTCGGGGATCACCACGGGCAGGTAGAAGAGCGAGTCGAGCGTCTTGCGGCCCGGGAAGCGGCCCCGCGCCAGCGCCAGGGCCAGCATCGTGCCCAGCGCCGTCGCGACGAGCGTCGCCGCGACGGCCACGATCAGCGAGTTGCGGACCGCCCTGAGCAGGAGCCCCGTCTGGAAGCGGGCCGACTCGGTGCCTGCGGTGATCGTGTTGTTGAGGATGTTCTCGTACCAGCGGGTCGTGAAGCCGTTCCACACCGACACCGAGGCGCCGTCGTTGAACGAGAAGACGATGAGCACGACGATCGGCACCCACAGGAACAGGTAGACGAGGAACGGGCTGACCCACATCGCGACCTGCCCGACCCGGCGCACGGCGAGGTCGCGGCGGAGGCGGCCGGCGTGGATGCCGGCGGCGTCGCGGCCCTCGGAGCCGACCGCCGGGGAGCTCACGTCTTCTCCTCCTGGCCCCAGCGCGTGTAGACCAGCACGCCGACGAACACGAGGGCCAGCAGCACCATCGAGACCGCGCTGCCGAGCGGGATGTTGCCGCGGCCGCCGAACTGGCTCTGGATCAGGTTGCCGATCATCAGCCCGCGCGTGCCCCCCATCAGGTCGGGGGTCACGAAGGCGCCGATCGTGGGGATGAAGACGAGGATCGAGCCCGCGATCACGCCGGGCAGGGTCAGCGGCAGCACGACGCGGAAGAACGCCCTGAGGTCGTTCGCGCCCAGGTCGTGCGCGGCCTCGACGTAGCGCATGTCGAGCCGCTCGACCGAGGCGTAGATCGGCAGCACCATGAACGGCAGGTAGCCGTAGACGAGGCCGACGATCACCGCCCCCTGCGTGAAGAGCAGCTGCAGGGGCTCGGAGATCGCTCCCAGGCGCATGAGCAGGCCGTTCAGGAGCCCGTCGCGCTGCAGGATCGTGATCAGCGCGTAGGTCCTGACGAGGAAGTTCGTCCAGAAGGGGAGGAGGACGAGGAAGAGCAGGAAGAGCCTGACCCTGGGGTCGCGGCGGCGGCTGATGAAGAACGCCAGCGGGTAGCCGAGCAGGAGGCAGAGCGCCGTCGTGACCAGGGCGACGTTGACGCTCCTGACGATCACGGGCCCGAAGACCGTGAACGTGCGCTCGTACTGGTCGAGCGTCACCGGCGGCACGGGCGCCCCGCCGGTGCCGCGCGACATGAAGCTGGCCACGGCGACGAAGACGAGCGGCAGGAGGAAGAACAGGACCAGCCAGACCGTGGCCGGTCCGGCCAGGAAAGCCGAGCGGGCTACCTCGCCGGGCTCGGCCCCCCGGCGCGCCATCAGGCGGACCCCACGACGAAGGCCCCTCGCATAGCCAGGCAGTGTACAGGCTGAGCGCCCATGGGCGCCGGTCAGTCCGGCGCGCTAGCGTGCGGGAAGGCGCTTGTCAAGCCCCCGCCGATTAGCGTCCTGGACGCGTTTCCTGTGAGATGGAGCACCGCCGCTTCGCGACGCGCGTGCTAGCATCCAGGTCCAAACGGGTAAGAAGGAGCGTGAGATTTCAAGACAACCCTAAAGTGTGAGCAAGACCGAATGAGCCATCTTGGATGGTCTCGGGAGGCGAAGCTCTCGCGTAAAGGTTGTGGCGAAGCTCTTCCGGTATAGGGCTCCACAGGGTCCCGACCGTTTCAGTTTCCCCCTTTTACGGGCTCACATACCTCAACAGGCGTTGGTTGTCAGAAGCAACGTTATGAGAGGAACGGATCCCCTGGATTTCGCGGTGGTGCCCACGCACCTCCGCCATGCGGAAGGCGTCTACGACGTCATCCGCCTCGCCAACGGCTATCCCCTCGACAGGTACTGCCACTGCATCAACCCGGAGGCGGTGGCGGAGCAGCTCGAACGGTTCCCCGACGGCCAGTTCGTGGCCGTCACGTACGAGGACGGCAGGGAGAAGGTCGTCGGCATGGCCACGACCATGCTCACGTCGCGCGACCCCGACGAGGAGCCGCTCGCCTGGTACGACATGATCGGCAGCTTCGGGCTGCGCAACCACGACCCCGACGGCTCGTGGCTGTACGGCGTCGAGATCGCCGTCCACCCCGACTACCAGCGTCACGGCGTCGGGTCGGCGCTCTACCGCGCCAGGCTCGAGCTGATCCACGAGCTGGACCTCGAGGGCTGGTACGCGGGCGGGATGCTCATGGGCTACCACCGCTACCGCGAACTGATGTCGCCGCGCGAGTACGGCCAGCGCGTGATCGCCGGCGAGATCATCGACCCGACGGTGACGATGCAGCTGAGGCGCGGGTTCGAGCCGCGCGCGATCGTCGAGAACTACTACCCGGAGTGGAAGGCCGGTCACGCCGCCGTCCTCCTGGTCTACCAGCCGAGCCTGCAGCAGCCGGCGCGGCGTCCGCGCGCCGCGCGTCCGGGCCTGGGCCAGACCGAGGTGGCGGCGGCCCTCCCGGTGCGGCGCGCCGGTCGGGCCAGGCACGCCGCTCCGCACCCTAGCGACGTCTGAGGACGACAGCCGCCCCGAGGAGCGGTGACGCATGCAGGTCACGGAGACAGCCGACGTTGTCGTCCTCGGCGCCGGGGTGGCGGGCCTGGCCGCCGCGCAGGCGCTCGTCGACACCGACCTCGACGTGGTCGTCCTCGAGGCGCGCGACCGCCTGGGCGGCCGCGTCCACACCGACAAGGCCTTCGCGGGCTTCCCCCTGGAGTTCGGCGCCGAGTTCGTGCACGGCGAGCGCTGCCCGACCTGGGAGCTCATCGACAGGCTGGGCCTCCACACCGTGCACTGGAACAAGCTCGACGACTCCTGGGTCCGCCTGGCCGACGGCCGCAGGCTCACGATGGCCGAGGCGCGCGCCGTCGACCCCGCCTTCGACGTCACGCGCTCGTGGGACCTGCCGCCCGTCCCGCCGCGCCCGCTCGAGTCGTTCGGCCGCTACCTCGAGCGCATCGGCTTCGCGCCGCAGCAGGTCGACTACGTCAGGCGCGCGTTCGCGAACGCGGCCGGCGAGTCGCTGCGCCACCTCGACGCGGCCAGCATGCTCGACTCGATCGCCGGCACCGAGGCGACAGGGCACGAGGACTACCGCATCGTCGAGGGCTACGGCGCGGTGCTCGAGCCGCTCGGCCTGGGCGTCGACATCCGCCTCGGCGCCGAGGCGCGGCGCGTCGTCACGGCCCCGGACGGGGTAGTCGTCGAGACGGCCGGCGGCGAGACCTACGGGGCCGCGCTGCTCGTCTGCACGCTCCCGGTGGGCGTGCTGGCGGCCGGCGACGTCGAGTTCGTCCCCGGCCTGCCCGAGGCGAAGCTGCAGGCCCTGCGCGGCCTGGGCATGGGCCCCGCGATCAAGTGCGTCTACCGCTTCAGGGAGCCGCTGACCCCGCCGGGCATCAAGGCGATCTACGCCGCCGGCCGGGCGCCGATGTGGTGGACGCCGTCGTTCGGGCACGAGACCGACGCGGTCGTGTGGACGGCGTTCGTGACCGGGGACGCCGCGATCGACCTGCTCGGCCGCGGCGAGGAGGGCGCGCTCGACGGCGCCCTCGAGAGCCTGCGGCGCGAGCTGGGCAGGCCCGGCCTGCAGGCGGTCGAGGCGCGGCTCGTCGACTGGGTGAACGACCCTCACGCGCGCGGCGGCTACTCGCACGTCAGGCCGGGCCACCGCGGTGCGCGCGAGCTGCTCGCCGCCGCCACCCCGCCGCTCCTGTGGGCGGGCGAGGCGACGGCGCCCGAGGGCGACGCCGCGACGGTCCACGGCGCGCTGCAGAGCGGTCGCCGCGCGGCCGCCGAGGTCCTGAGGCTCCTCAGGCCCCGCGCCTATGATGGGAGCGAGGTAGCTGTCTGACGCGCCCGCCTCACGGCGGGAGCCACGGCGCGCCGTAGCCAGCGGCGCGCGGGAGGTGC
>Ga0123333_10001278_pt1 | contig 26558 bp, 21 predicted proteins | sample BioC12SIPDNA_3_FD_89957 | JGI IMG/M metagenome (GOLD analysis project Ga0123333, IMG submission 89957) | Anaerobic biogas reactor microbial communites from Washington, USA - Biogas_R2_B C12 SIP DNA | ecosystem: Engineered > Bioreactor > Anaerobic > Unclassified | place: Washington, USA... | reverse complement strand
GTATTCCGAAAACAAGCACAAAAACACCGACGACTACCCGTTCGGCGGCGGCGCGGGCATGGTGATGCTGCCGCAGCCGATCGTCGACGCGTGCGAGAAGAACGCGTCCGGCCGCGAGCGGCGCATCTACCTGTCCCCGCGCGGGCGGACGCTGACGCAGAGGATCGTCGAGGAGCTCGCGCGCGAGGAGGAATTGATGCTGCTCTGCGGCCGCTACGAGGGCGTCGACGAGCGCGCGCTCGAACTCTGCTTCCCGGAGGAATTGTCGATCGGCGACTACGTGCTGACCGGCGGCGAGCTCGCCGCGCTCGTCGTGATCGACGCGGTCGCCAGGCTCCTGCCGGGCGTCCTCGGGAGCAACGACAGCGCGGAGGACGAGAGCTTCACGACGGGGCTCCTCGAGTACCCGCAGTACACCCGCCCGCGCGAGTTCCGCGGCCGCGAGGTGCCGGAGGTGCTCCTGAACGGCAACCACGCGCTGATCGCCCGCTGGCGGCGCGAGCAGGCGCTTAAACTCACGCACAGGAAGCGGCCCGACCTCCTAAAGGGCGCGCCGCTCGACAAGAAGGACCGCGCGTTTCTCGATTCGCTGGAATCCTGACCCGCCCCCGACCCGCGTCGGGGCTTTTTTTTGCGCGGTGGTGTAAGGTGTGCTTGACATCCCGCCGCGGCTGTGCTATGCTCTATGTAAGGTTCACCTGACATGGAGGTGGGGGCGTGCGCAACGGCGTGCGGGAATTCCGCGAAAAGCGCGGGCTGACACAGAAGGAGCTCGGCGAGCTCGTGGGCGTGTCGCGGCAGGCGATCAACGCGATCGAGACGGGGAAGTTCGACCCCTCGATCCGGCTCGCGCATGACCTGGCGAGGTTCTTCGGCGTGTCCATCGAGGCGCTGTTCCTGTTTGACGAGGAGGATCGGAAATGAGGCGCATATTGCGAAGCCCTGCGACGAACGCGGCGGGCATCGGTATCTTCACCGCGTTTTACGCGTGGATATTCCTCGGGCGCGGCGCGATGCTGACGCCCGGCCCGCGGCCCGGGGGCGGATTCTGGGCCTCGTGGAGCGGCTTTCTCGCGTCCGGCGGGAGCGCCGTCATCGCGTGGGCGCTGATCGCGGTCGCGGCGCTGACGGTCGCGATGCTGCTCACCCGCCGCCGGCCCTACGACGAGTACCACACCGCGCACCTCGTCCAGTGTCTGGCGGTCGCGGCGGTTCTGACGCTCGCGTGCATCGCCGCGTTTTTCTGGATGATTCTCGTCGACCCGGCGGCGGTCGTCGAGAAGTTCGCGCTGTTCATCGCGGTGCACTGGGCGACGGTCGCGCTCGCCGACCTCGCGTACGTGGTCGCGTGCCGCTGGAAGTAGTATGAAGATCGCGCTGATACAGCCGAAGATGCGCAAGCGCCCGATGGACACGGACTTAAAGACCCACATGGCGCCGCCGCTCGGCCTGCTGACGATCCTCAAGCTCACGCCGGACGGCCACGAGGCCCGGCTGATTAACGAGAACGTCGAGAAGCTCGACTTCGGCGTCGACTGCAACCTCGTCGGCATCACGGTCACGCTCGACGTGATGCCGCGCGCGATCGAGATCGCGCAGCAATTCCGGCGGCGCGGCATACCGGTCGTCGCCGGGGGCATCCACGTGACCGGCAACCCCGATAGCTGCCTTCCGCACTTCGACGCGGTCTGCGTGGGCCCCGCCGAGCGCGTGTGGGCGCGGATCGTCCGGGACGCCGAGGCCGGAACGCTTCAACGGGTGTACTGCGACGCGGACGGCTTCCGCGGCGACGAGATCGCGTCTCCCGCGTACGACCGCGTCGACCGAAGCCGCTATCTCTACACGAACGTCGTCTCGACGAGCCGCGGCTGCCCGAACCGCTGCAGCTTCTGCTACAACAGCTCGCCGAACGCGGCATATATCCTGCGCCCGATCGACGACGTGCTCGCGGACATCCGCGCGCTCGGCACCCGCCACGTGCTGTTCATCGACGACAACTTCATCGGCGCGCCCGCGCGCACCCGCGAACTGCTCGAAAGGACACGCGGCATGGGGCTCAAGTGGAGCGCCGCCGTGACCGCGGATGTCGCGGACGACCCGGAATTGCTGGACATGATGGCCGAGACCGGCTGCCAGAGCCTGTTCATCGGCCTCGAATCGATCAACGACGCGTCTCTCAAGAGCGTGAACAAGAAAAACCGCTTCGAGAAGTACGAGCGGCTCGTCTGCGAGATTCACCGGCGCGGGATCATGATCAACGCGAGCATGGTATTCGGGCTCGACGGCGACGGGCCGGATGTGTTCGGGCGTACGCTCGAGTGGCTCGTCGAGCACAGGATCGAGACGCTGACCTCGCACATTTTGACGCCGTACCCCGGGACGGCGCTCCACCGGCATATGGAGGCCGAGGGGCGGATCGCGGATCACGACCTGTCGAAGTACAACACCGCGCACGTCGTGTTCGAGCCCAGGGGGATGACGGCGGAGCAGCTGCATGCGGGGTATCTCTGGATCTACCGGGAATTCTACTCGTTCAAAAACATACTGCGCCGCATGCCGGATCGCGGCGCGCGGCGCAGGAGCTACATACTGTTCAACCTGTTCTACCGGAAGTTCGGGGGGTTCACCTCGCTGCTCTCGCGCGCCGTGTCGATGCGCGCCGTCGGGCGGTTCGCGGCGCGGATCGCGTGCAGGATACGCTAAAACCTTCTGCGCTCAAACGTCCCGAGCAGCTTCAGCGCGTCCCCGAGCTCCAACACGCCCTCGGACGCATCGCCCTTCGAGAGCGAGCTGACCGCGGCGGCGATCGCGTACTCGAGCGCCTCGTCCATCGGCCGGTCGCGGTACGCGCCGAGCAAGAGCCCCGAGGCGAACGCGTCGCCCGCGCCGACGGTGCCGGCGATGAACTCCTTCGGGACGATCGCGCCGGGAACGACATGGTATTTGCCGTGTTCGTCGAGGCCGAAGCCGCCCTCCGGCGCGTGGATCGCCGCCCAGCGGCGGACGCCGAGCTCCTTGAAACGCGCAAGCGCCTTCGGGATGTTCTCGAGGATCAGCCGGTCGTCCCCGTCGCGCAGCCGTATGCCGATCGACGCGGCGGCCTCGTGCTCGTTGATGCAGAGTATGTCTGCGTACTTCATCGCGGGCGGCATCAGGTCCTTGTGCCGGCCGCTCGCGTTCGTGATCACGTCTACGCTCGTCCAGATGCCGCGCTCCTGCACGCGCTTCATGAGCCGCGCCATCTTCGTGCCGAACTCTTCGTCCGGCTCGTCGAGCGACTTCAAAAGCAGCACGTAGCCGACGTGGAATATCTTGCAGTCGAGCTCGTCGATGGGCACGTGCCTTTCCGAAAACTCCGCCGACGCGCCCATGAACGTCAGAAACGCGCGCTCGCGCGTGTGGATGTTGCTGAGCACGTCCGAAAACGCGGTCTGCCCCTCGCGCAAAAGCATCGAGGTGTCGATGTTCTTGTACTTCCCCAGCTGCCTGAGCAGCTCGTCCCCGTAGCCGTCGGTGCCGATGCGTCCGCAGGCCCTGACCGGGAGATTCGGGTCGAGCAGCGCCAGCGACCTCCCGCAGTTGTTGACCAGCCCGCCCAGCGCGAGCGTGACGCTCTCGATGTTGTCGAGCTCGTGCGCCTGCGGAAAGCCGGTGACCTCCTTCAAGACGTCCACGCCGAGATAGCCGGCGACGACAATGCCGTTTTGCACAGAAATTCCCCTCCGAATGGCCAAATTCCGGACAGCAAATTTAATATACACCATTTTCCATGTGCCCGCAAGGGTAAACTTGCGCTTTGCCGCCTACATATTTGTCCCCGCCGATGGACAAGCGGAGTTCGCGCGGGTATAATGGAAAAAAACAGGTTACATCGGGAGAGGCGTATGCTCGAATTCATCAATGGGAACCCCGGACTCGCGGCGCTTTTTGCGGGCGCGCTCGTGCTGCTCGCGGTATTTTTGCTCGAGGCCGGGCGCAGGGGCGCGAACCGCCGCCTGAATCGGGAGCTCGCCGAGCGACAGGAGCGCGCGACGCTGCTTCTGCACCAGGCGCTGCAGGGCTCGGCCAGGCAGGTCGCGGAACTCTCGAATGCGATGGAGGCCAGGCAGGACCGGCTGCGCGCGACGCTCGACGAGCGGCTGGACGCTCTGACCAAAATGAACGACCAGAAGCTCGAGCGAATGCGCGAGACCGTCGCCGAGAAGCTGCAGACGACGCTTGAGGGGCGGCTCGGCGAGTCCTTCAAGCTCGTCAACGAGCAGCTCTCGCGCGTGCACAAGGGGCTCGGCGAGATGCAGACGCTGGCGGCCGGCGTCGGCGATTTGAAGAAGGTGCTGACGAACGTCAAGACCCGCGGCGTCTGGGGCGAGGTGCGGCTTCGTGCGCTGCTCGAGCAGAACCTGGCGCCCGGGCAGTACGTCGAGAACGCGCAGGTGTGCGAGGGCTCCGCCGAGCGCGTCGAGTTCGCTGTGCGGCTCCCGAGCGCCGAGGGCGAGGGGCCGCTTCTGCCGATCGACTCGAAGTTCCCGCAGGAGGACTACCTGCGGCTCGTCGACGCGTCGAACGGCGCGGACGTCGAGGCGCTGAACCTCGCGCGCTCGCAGCTCTCGCGCGCGGTCACCGAGCAGGCGAAGCGCATCGCGGATAAGTACGTGAAGCCCCCGCAGACGACCGACTTCGCGATACTGTTCCTGCCGGTCGAGAGCCTGTACGCCGAGGTCGTGCGCATCGACGGCCTGACCGAGAACATACAGAACCGCCATCGCGTGCTGGTCTCCGGGCCCTCGACGTTCTCGGCGCTTTTGACGAGCCTGCAGATGGGCTTTCGCACCTGCGCGCTCGAGAAGCGTAGCGGCGAGGTGTTGAAGCTGCTCGCCGCGGTGCGCGCCGAGTTCCAGAAATACGGCGAAGCCGTGCAGAAGGCGCGCACGCGGCTCGAGCAGGCGGGCAGCGACCTCGACGCGATCGACACGCGCACCCGCGCGATCAACCGCAGGCTGCGCGACATCGGGGAAGGGAATGGCACTCCGGAGGGGAACGTCCCCTCCGGGCTCGACGAGCCCGGCGACTTGAATTAACCTCGCGCCGCTTGCGTCATGCCGCGAAAACCGGCTATACTCGTGTATATTTTCGGATGGGAGTGTTTTTCCGATGGACTTCAGGCTCGCGATCGCCGACCGCATACTCGAAAACATCCCCGAGGCCGCTCTTCCGGCCGCGGAAATCGCCAATATGCTCGAAATTCCGCCGGACGCGAAGCTCGGCGACTATGCGTTTCCGTGCTTCAAGCTCTCGAAGGCGCTTCGAAAATCCCCGGTCGCGATCGCGGACCGGCTCGCCGCGGGCGTCTCTGCGCCGTTTCTCGCGCGGGTCGAGTCGGTCAAGGGGTACCTCAACTTCTTCGTCGACCGCGCGACGTACGCCCGCGAGGTGCTCTCGCGCGCGCTCTCCGAGGGCGACCGCTACGGCTCGGACGGGAGCGGCCAAGGCAGGTGCGCCGTCATCGACTACAGCTCGATCAACATCGCGAAGCGTTTCCACATCGGCCACCTGTCGACGACGATGATCGGGAATTCCCTGTACAGGCTCTACAAGTTCTTCGGCTGGCGCGCGGTCGGCGTGAACCACCTGGGCGACTGGGGCACGCAGTTCGGCAAGATGATCGCGGCGTACCGGCGCTGGGGCGACCGCGAAACCGTGGAGCGCGGCGGCGTCGACGAGATGGTGAAGCTCTACGTGCGCTTCCACAGGGAGGCGGAAAAGGACCCCGCGCTCGAGGACGAGGGCCGCGCGTGGTTCAAGCGGATCGAGGACGGCGACCCGGAGGCGCTCTCGATCTTCAACTGGTTCAAGGACGTGACGCTCAAGGACGCCGAAAAGACGTACGAGCTGCTGGGCGTGTCGTTCGATTCGTACGCCGGCGAGAGCTTCTACAACGACAAGATGGCGCCGGTCGTCGAGGAATTGCGCGAAAAGGGGCTGCTCAAGGAGGATCAGGGCGCAAAGATCGTCGACCTCGAGCCGTACGGCATGCCCCCGGCGCTGATCCTGCGCTCGGACGGCGCGACGCTCTACCTCACGCGCGACCTCGCCGCCGCGAAGTACCGCAGGGACACCTACGATTTCGACCGCTCGCTCTACGTCGTCGCGTACCAGCAGGACCTGCACTTCAAGCAGCTTTTCAAGGTGCTCGAGCTCATGGGCTACGAGTGGGCGAAGGCCTGCGAGCACGTGTCGTTCGGCATGGTGTCGTTCGAGGGCCAGACGCTCTCGACGCGCGAGGGCAGGGTCGTCTACCTCGACGAGCTGCTCCGGACCGCCGTCGAAAAGGCGCGCGGCATCATCGAGGAGAAGAGCCCCGGCCTCGAGGACAAGGGCGAGATCGCCAGGCAGATCGGCGTCGGCGCGGTCGTGTTCTTCGCGCTGTACAACAACCGCATCAAGGACATCGACTTTTGGTGGGACCGCGCGCTGAACTTCGACGGCGAGACCGGACCGTACGTGATGTACACGCACGCGCGCGCGTGCTCGGTGCTTCGGAAGGCGGAGGACGCGCAGGCGGAGCCGGACTACGGCGCGCTCTCGGACCCGGAGGCGCAGGAGGTCGTGCGGCTGATCGAGCAGTTCCCGCAGGTTCTGAAATCGGCGCTCGACCGGTCGGAGCCCTCGATGGTCACGCGTTTCTCGGCGGACCTTGCGCAGGCGTTCAACAAGTTCTACTACGAGCGGCGCATACTCGACGACGACCCCGGCGCGCGCGCGGCACGGCTTTTGCTGACGAGGGCATCGCGCGACGTCATCAAACAGGCGCTCTGGCTGATCGGGCTCTCCGCGCCCGAGAGGATGTAGCGTGCGCCGCGATTTTTCGGGCAAAACCGCCGTTGTGACCGGCGGCGCGCGCGGCATAGGGCGCGAGATCGCCAAGTCGCTGATGGAGGCCGGAGCGGACGTCGCGGTCATCGACCGGCTGCCGGTCGAATACCCGTGCGCGCTTAAATACCAGGGCGACCTCGCGGACCGGGCGACGCTCGAGGACTTCCGCCGCGCGTTTGTCGAAAAGCTCGGGAAGCTCGATTTCCTCGTCAACAACGCCTGCCTCTCGCGGGGCGGGCTGCCCGACTGCGGCTATGACGACTTCCTCTACGTGTTCCGGGTCGGCGCGGCGGCGCCGTATTACCTCTCGAAGCTGTTCTTCGGCGACTTCAACCCCGGCGCGGCGATCGTCAACATCTCGTCGACGCGCGCCGCGATGTCGCAGCCGCACACCGAGAGCTACTCCGCCGCGAAGGGCGCGATCTCCGCGCTGACGCACGCGATGGCGATGAGCCTCGCCGGGCGCGCGCGCGTCAACAGCGTGAGCCCCGGCTGGATCGAGGTAGGGCAGGCCGAGCACTCCGACCCCGACCGCCGCCAGCACCCGGCCGGCCGCGTCGGAACGCCTTCGGACATCGCGGGCGCGGTTCTGTACCTGCTGAGCGACGATGCTTCGTTCGTCACCGCCCAGAACCTGACCGTCGACGGCGGCATGACGAAGAACATGATCTACCACGGCGACTTCGGGTGGAAGCTCCAATAAAAAAACGCCCGGAGGCGTTTTTTTATTGGGATCGCTATTGGAGCTTCGAGTACTTCGACGAAATCCAGGCCGTGCCGCCGGAGTAGGAGACCTTATACCACTTGACGCCGCGGCTGTCGGTGCTCGTCCCCTTGCAGGTGAACGTCTTTCCCTTCGAGGCGGAGCTGACCTTCTCGGAGTTCAGGCTCGGCCCCTTGCGCAGGTTGACCGACGCGGTGGCGACGACGGTCTTGCCCTCGTTGTCGCTGGTCTCCGGGCCCGCGGTCGAGCCGCCCGAGCTCCCGCCGGACGTGCCGATCTTCGAGTACTTCGACGAAATCCAGGCCGTGCCGCCGTTGTAGGAGACCTTGTACCAGCGCACGCCGCGGCTGTCGACGGAGCTGCCCTTGCCGGAGAAGGTCTTGCCCTTTTGGACGCTCGCGATCACGTCGTAGCCGAGCCCCGGGCCCTTGCGCAGGTTGACCGACGCGGTCGCGACGATCGTCTTTCCGGAGCCGGTCGAGCTGCTGCCGCCGCTGCCGGAGGACGAGGACGAGCTTCCGAGCTTCACGTATTTCCCGTAGACCCAGGCGGCGGCGCCGTTGTAGGAGACCTTGTACCAGCGGTTGCCGTTTTCGTCGATCGCGCTTCCCTTGCAGGTGGCGGTCTTGCCCTTTTGGACGCTCGCGATCACCGCGTAGCCGGTTCCGGGCCCCCTGCGCAGGTTGACCGAGGCCGTGGCCGTCAAGGTCTTTCCGGAGCCGTACGAGCTCGTCGTATAGCTTCCGCCGGAGGATGTGCCGGCCGGGGTGTCGTCCGTGGACGTGGAACCGGAGGTCGAGCCGGACGTGGAGCCGGAGGTGGATCCGCTGCTCGCCGGCTTTTCGGTGGGCGCCGATGCGTTCCCCTCGAGCCAGTTCGACTCCGCCGGGGTGAAGTCGTCGCCGGCAGTGCCGGTTTCCTCGGTTTCGCCCGCCGGCTCCCCGGTGCTCGGCGCCTCGAGCGGCGGGAATTCCGTCGCAAACGGCGAGGCCGTCGCGGTCGCCTCGGGCACCGCCGCGGCGGGCTCGCCGTTGTACGCGTCGACCGCCGTGCCGTCCGGGTAGACGTAGGTCACCTTCGCGTCGGTCGGCTCGTAGACGACGAGTACCTCGGCGTCCCCCGAGATGACCGCGTAGGCCTCCGGCGCGTAGAGGCTCCGCACGAGCGCGCCCGCGTCCGAGTAGAGCGACATGTTTTCGGACGTGTAGACCGCGACGCCCTCCGCCATCGGGTAGTAGCCCCAGTCGTAGCCCTCGACGAGGCGCGAGAGCTGCTCGGTCTTCAGGTCGAAGCGGTAGAGCCTGCCCTCGAGCCACTCCTTGCCCTCGCCGCCCATCACGTAGTGGTCGGAGAGGTTGTGGAAGAACAGCGCGCCGTCGAGGCACTCGAGGTCGTCGACGCCGGTCTTGATCAAGAGCGACGAGTTGCCGGTCTTGAGGTTCAGCCGGTACAGGCAGCCCGCCGAGCGCGTGACCGCGTCCCCGCCGAGCAGCGAGGCCGACTCGTACGCCATCGCGTCGGTCAGCGATATGTAATACAGGTAGTCGCCCGCGATCGCGTAGTCGCCCATCTTGACCTCGACGAGCTTGAGCAAGAGCCCGTTCGCCGGGTAGACGATGTGCACCTCGTCGTCGACGATCACGTACAGGTTCTGCGCGAACGCCGACAGCGCGTGCACGGCCTGCCCCGCCTTGAACGCGATCACGTCCGCGCGCGAGCTGTCCGCGCGCCTGCGCACGAGCGTCGTCAGCGCGCCGTCCGTGCGCAGGTAGTAGAGGTCGGTCCCGACCGCGACGAGGTCCGAGATCGCGTCCGCGCTCTCGACCAGCGCCGCCTCGCCGCCCGCGCGCGGAATGCGCACGAGCGCCTTCTTCTCGCCGTCGTTCATCACGACGAACAGGTCTGTCTCCGTGCGGGCGGACAGGTCGCCCTTCGCAGAGACGCCGCCCTCGCCCGTGATGCCCAGCGCGTCCGTCACGCTCTCCGCGCGCGCGGCGCAGGAAATAGCCAGCGTCAAAATAAGCGCCAAAACCATATACTTGCGCATGTTTCCCCTCCTAATGAAGCGCGCCCTCGAGAATCGTCAGGCGCAGTTCGTCCGCGTCGAGCGCGCACATCGCGCCCAGCGGCACCGTGATCTTCTTGTCGACGTGCCCGATCGAGAAGCCCGCGAGCACGGGCTTTCCCGCCGGGGCGACGATGTCCCGGACGAGCGCCTCGACGGTCGCGCCGAAGCCCTCGTATTCGTCCCTGCAGTCCGTAAACCCGCCGAGCACGACGCCCGCGCAGTCGCGGAAGAGGCCCGCGTGCCTGAGCTGCGTCAGCATCCCGTCGAGCCGGTACGTGTATTCGCCGACGTCCTCCAACAGGAGGATCTTCCCGCGCGCGTCGATCTGCCACGGCGTCCCGATCAGCTGCGCGACGAGCGACAGATTGCCGCCCGCGAGCCGCCCCTCGCACTTGCCCGGAACGAGGCGGGAAAGGGGCATGCCGTCCGGATTCCCGACCTCGCCGAGCGGCGCGGGGTCGAACAGCATGCGCTCGAGCGACTTTCTCGAAAACCCCTCGAGCCCCGGGAAGTCGGTCGCCGGCATCGGCCCGTGCAGCGTGATCAGCCCCGAAAGGCCGTTGATCGCCGCGTGCAGCGCCGTCACGTCCGAGTAGCCCAGAAACGGCTTCGGGTTTTGCCGGATCAGGTCGAAGTCGACGCGGTCGAGCATGCGCGTCGCGCCGTAGCCGCCGCGCAGGCAGAACACCGCGTCGACGCGGTCGTCCCGGAACATCCGGTTGACGCCGGCCGCGCGCTCCTCGTCGGTCCCCGAGAGGTAGCCGTACCGCCGAAAGCAGCTCCCGTCCGCGATCGCCCGGAAGCCGAGCGCCTCGACCGCCTCGATCGCGCGCTCAACGCCGCCCACGTCCCGCACCGCGCCGGAGGGCGCCGTCAGCCCCACCGCGTCGCCGGGCTTGAGCGCGCGCGCCTTTCGCATCGGTTGCATGGCATACCTCATTGTAAAGAGTACTACTCTCTATTATAGCACATCCCCGCAAATCAGTTGCGACGGCGGTGTGACGATGCGATGTTGAGATTTTGAAGCGCCGCATCGCTTGAATCTTCATGGAGAAAGTGGTAGAATAAACGGAGCATGACTTGGAAGGGGTGCCTGAGAATGCCAAAGACCCGGGACGAGCTGCTCGAGCTCCTGAACGGCGATCGCGCGCTTGAAAACCTGAAGGAGCTTTTGAAGACCGAGCCGCTTCCGCCCACCGAGGACGACGTCAACAACCACATACACACGACCTATTCCTTTTCGCCGTATTCGCCGACCGCGGCGGTGTTTTTTGCCCGGGCTGCAGGGCTTTGCACCTGCGGGCTGATGGACCACGATTCGATCGCCGGCGCGGACGAGTTCCTGCAGGCGGCCGCGGCCGCGAAGATGGGCGCGACGATCGGCATGGAGTGCCGCGTGCGCTTCCGGGATGCGCCGTTCGCCGGCCGCCGCATCAACAACCCCGATCAGGACGGCGTCGCCTACATGACGATGCACGGCGTGCCGCACAACCGCGCGGCGGAGCTGAACACATTTTTCCAGCCCTACCGCGAGCGCCGCAACGCCCGCAACCGGAAGATGGTCGCGGGGGTCAACGATCTGATGGGGAAGTACGGGATCGCGATCGACTTCGACCGCGACGTGCTGCCGCTTTCGAATTTTTCCAGGGGCGGCAGCGTCACCGAGCGCCACATCGCGAGCGCGCTGTCCCGCAAATTGCTCGAGGCCGTCGGCGCGGGCGAGAGGCTCGTTCAATTCATCCGCGGGGAGATGAAGCTGCCGCTCTCCCCGAAGATCGAGGGCTGGCTGCTCGACGAGAACAACCCGCACGCGATGTACGATCTGCTCGGCTGGGTCAAGAGCGACCTGATCGCGAAGTTCTACGTCGACGCGACCGACGAATGCCCGGACGTCGAGGACATCCTGAGGCTTTCGGAGGAGATCGGCGCGATCTCGGCGTACGCGTACCTCGGCGACGTCGGGCAGAGCGTCACCGGCGACAAGCGCGCGCAGAAATTCGAGGACGAGTACCTCGACGAGCTCGTCGCCTACATCGCGAGGCTCGGCTTCCGCGCGATCACGTACATGCCGTCCCGCAACACCCGCGCGCAGCTCGACCGCGTGCGCGCGCTCTGCGAGAGATACGCGCTGTTCCAGATCAGCGGCGAGGACATCAACTCCCCGCGCCAGTCGTTCGTCTGCGAGGCGCAGCGCGACCCGGCGTTTCGGAATCTGTTTTTCTCGACGTGGGCGCTGATCGCGCACGAGTGGCGCGCGACGGCGGACCCGCAGGGCGGGCTTTTCAGCGCGCGGAGCGTCGAAAAATGGCCCGCGCTCGCGGACCGCGTCGCGGCGTTCGCCGAATTCGGAAGAAGATTATAGGAGGGCATGACGATGCAGATCCATATCGTGAAATCCCCGGAGCTCGCCGCCGAAGCCGCGGCGACCCTGATCGCCGCCGCGATCCTCGAAAATCCCGACCTCGTGCTCGGGCTTCCGACGGGCTCGTCGCCGCTGGGCGCCTACCGCGCGCTGATCCGGATGCACCGCGAGGGGCTCCTCGACTTTTCGAAGGTCGCGACGTACAACCTCGACGAGTACGTCGGGCTCGACGGGACGCATGAGCAGAGCTACCGCCGCTTCATGGACGAAAACCTGTTCGACCACGTGAACATCCCGCGGGAGAACACGCACGTGCCCTCCGGCGTCGGCCCCGACCCGGAGAGGAACGCGCGCGACTACGAGGCCGCGATCCTCTCCGCCGGCGGCATCGACCTCCAGTTCATGGGCATCGGAAGGAACGGGCACATCGGCTTCAACGAGCCGTCGGATTCGTTCGCGGACAAGACCGCGGTCATCGCGCTCTCGCCGTCGACGGTCGAGGCGAACAAGCGGTTCTTCGCGTCCGCCGACGACGTGCCGAAAACCGCCGTCTCGATGGGCGTCGGCACGATCCTCCGCGCGCGCAGGGCGCTGCTCCTCGCGACCGGGAGGGACAAGGCCGAGGCGATCCGCGGCATGGTCAACGGCCCCGTGACGCCCATGCTCCCCGCGAGCGCGCTCAGGTTCCACCCAAACTGCGTCGCGATCCTCGACGAGGCCGCGGCGTCGCTTCTGTAGGCCGCGGCGCCCGACCGAACGCCCGGTAAAACCCCCGCTCCGGGGGTTTAAATCTGTCCCAGGCTATGATATACTATTTGGTATGGCATGCGAGGAAGGTGGAACCTTGGCGCACAGGGAAAAACTCTTCAGGACGACGATGGCGGTCACGCTGGTCATCATCCTGAGCAAGGCTGTCGGCTTCCTTCGGGAGACCGTCGTCGCCGGCTATTTCGGGACGTCGGTGGAGAGCGACGCGTTCCTCTCGGCGTACAGCGTGTTTTACATCCCGGTGCTGCTTCTGAACTCCTGCATCACCTCGACGCTGGTGCCGATGTACGTCGAGGCGCGCGAGAGGAAGGGCATCCGGCGCGCGAACCGCTTCGGCAGCAACACGATCAACATGCTGGCGCTGGCCTCGTTGCTGCTCGCGGCGCTGATGTTCCTGTTCGCGAAGCCGCTGGTGCACATGATCTACGCGGACTTCCCGCCGGAGAAGGTCCAGCTGACCGCGAGGCTCGCGCGCATCATGATGCTGACCCTGACGTTCAACATCGCCTCGATCGCGATGGCGAGCCTCCTAAACGCGCGCGAGAAGTACATCTCCGCGCAGCTGACCGGCTTCCCGTTGAGCATCGCGGTGATGATCGCGGCGGCGGCGTTCTCGAAGCAGTACGGCGTCGAGGCGCTGGCGTGGGGCGTGTTCGCCGCGAACGTGCTGCAGGCGCTCGTGCTCGTCCCGCCGATGCGCGGCTGGTTTTCGTACTCGTCGGTCGTCAACTTCCGCGACAAGCGGCTGCACCGGCTCGTCGTGCTCGCGGCGCCGGCGGTGCTCGCGATGGCGGTCAGCGAGTTGAGCCACCTCGTCGACCAGTGGATGGCCTCCGCCGTCGACGGCGACATCTCGGCCCTGAACTACGGCTACAAGGTCATCACGCTCTTGACCGGCGTGATCATCGTGCCGCTGACGACGATCATGTTCTCCCGGATGAGCAAGCTCGCCGTCGCGAACGACCGCAGGGGCGTGCTCGAGATCGTCCGGCGCTCGACGGTCCTGATCGCGCTCGTGATGCTGCCCGTCACCGCGATCGCGTCGGTGCTCGGCGCGGACGTGATCAAGGCGCTTTACATGAACGGCCGGTTCGATTCGCAGAGCGTCGCCGTGACGACCGGCGTGTTCATCTGCTACGTCGTGGGCATCATCGCCTTCGGCATACGCGACCTCCTCAACCGCGCCTACCACGCGATGCAGGACACGAAGACGACGATGTGGGTGTCCGTGCTGATACTGTTTCTGAACCTCGGGTTCAACTTCCTCTTGCGCTGGCTCATGGGCGTCAAGGGCCTCGCGCTCGCGACGTCGATCTCCGGGAGCATCGGAACGGTCGTGCTGTTCTTCCTGCTCCGGAAAAAGCTCCGCCACCTGGGCATGCGGCAGATCGTTCCCGACGTATTGAAGATATGCCTGGCGAGCGCGGCCGGCGCGGCGGTCAGCTACTTCGTCGGGCGCGCGCTCCCCGAGGCGAACGGGCGGATGTTCGCGATCGTAAGGCTTCTGGCGGCCGGCGGCGCGGGGCTTCTGGCGTACCTTGCCGCGGGGCTTCTCGTCGGCATAACGCCCTTCAAGGACTTCCTGAACAGGAGAGGAAACGCAAATGATGGACGAGGAGAGGCTGATCACAACCGGCTTCCGGGACGAGGACGACCAGGCCGAGCAGTCGCTCCGGCCCCGGACGCTTTCGGAGTACTTCGGGCAGGAGAAGCTCAAGAAGAGCCTGAGCGTCTACATGCAGGCGGCCGTCGCAAGGCGCGAGCCGCTGGACCATCTGCTGCTGTACGGCCCTCCGGGGCTCGGAAAGACGACGCTCGCGGGCATCATCGCGCAGGAGATGGGGCACAGCATACGCATCACCAGCGGCCCCGCGATTGAGCGCCCGGGCGACCTCGCGTCGATCCTGACGAACCTGAACGCGGGCGACGTGCTGTTCATCGACGAAATCCATCGGCTCAGCCACCCCGTCGAGGAGGTGCTCTACCCCGCGATGGAGGACTTCGCGCTCGACATCATGATCGGCAAGGGCCCGTCCGCGCGCTCGATACGGCTCGATTTGCCAAAATTCACCTTGATCGGCGCGACGACGCGCGCGGGCATGCTGACGTCTCCCTTGCGCGACCGGTTCGGCATCAACTTCCGGCTCGAGCTCTACACGCCCGAGGAGCTCTCGACCATCGTGCTGCGCTCGGCGCGCATCCTCCGGATCGACTGCGACCGCGAGGGCGCGCTCGAGATCGCGAGCCGCTCGCGCGGGACGCCCCGCATCGCGAACCGGCTGATCCGCCGCGTGCGCGACTTCGCCGAGGTCGAGGCCGGCGGCAGGATCAACCTCGCCGTCGCGCAGGACGCGTTGAAGATGCTCGAGATCGACGAGCTCGGGCTCGACCACACCGACCGCACGATGCTGCGCACGTTGATCGAGAAGTTCGGCGGCGGCCCGGTCGGGCTCGACACGCTCGCGGCCGCGACCGGCGAGGACGCGACGACGATCGAGGACGTGTACGAGCCGTACTTTCTGCAATTGGGCTTCCTCATGCGCACGCCGAGGGGCCGCGTCGCCGCGCCGGGCGCGTACGAGCACCTGGGGCTCACGCCGCCGCCCTCGAAGCCGGACGACCCGCAGCTAAGGATGGAGCTATGACGGAGCTCTGCACGAAGGTCGTCCGCGAACACATGGTTCGCAAGGGGCAAAAACGCAAGCAGGCGTTCCGCGAAATGGTCAAGGCGGCGCTTCGCGAGAAGGGCGTGTTTTTTCGCGAGGAGCGCGCGAAGGGGCTGATCCCAAACGCGAATCTCGTCTTTGGGAACGTGCGCACCGCCGAGTTCATCCTCGGCGCGCACTACGACACCTGCGCGGAGCTTCCGTTTCCGAACTTCGTCGCGCCGCTCAACTGGACGGCGTCGGTCGCCTTTCAACTGCTGATCTACGCGGCCCTGTGCGCCGCCGCGCTCGTTCCGGCCGGCATCGCGAGATTGCTCGGCGCGGGGCCCGTCGCCGTCTCCGCGGTCTTCCGCATCGCGGTCGCGGCGCTTATTATCTGGATGATCGCCGGGCCCGCGAATCCGAGCACGATGAACGACAACACCTCCGGCGTCGCGGTGCTTCTGACGCTCCTCGAGCGCATGACGCCGAAGCAGCGCAGGCGCGTCGCGGTCGTGCTGTTCGACAACGAGGAAGTGGGGCTGATCGGCTCCGCGCTGTTCCGGAGGAAATACAGGAAGGCGATCCGGGAGAAGCCGATGATCAACCTCGACTGCGTCGGCGACGGGCGGCACGTGCTGTTCGCCGCGAGCCGCTCGTACCGCGAGGACGAGGCGCTCTACGGCCGCACGAGGGACGCGTTCCGGAATGAGGACGGCTTCTCGCCGCTGCACGTGCGCGCCGGGAGCGCGCTGTACCCGTCCGACCAGTTCGGCTTCCCGAAGTCGGTCGCGGTCGCGGCGCTCCATAAGACGAAATTCCTCGGCTACGCGCTCGGCAGAATCCACACGCGAAGGGACACCGTGCTCGACGAGAAGAACATCGAATATCTGGTGGAAGGGCTTTTGAAGCTGATCGGACATGAAGACGAGTGACTTTTTTTATGCGCTTCCGGAGGAGCTGATCGCGCAGACGCCGATCGAGCCGCGCGACTTGAGCCGCATGCTGGTCGTGCACCGCGCGACCGGCGCGCTCGAGCACCGGCATTTCTACGACATACTCGACTACCTGCGCCCCGGCGACGCGCTCGTCGTCAACGATACGAAGGTGATCCCCGCCCGGCTGACCGGCGAGCGGGCCGGGGGCGGGGCGTGCGAGGTTCTTCTCTTGAAGCAACTGGGCCCGAAGAAGTGGGAGGCGCTCGTGCGCCCGGGGAAGAAATTGAGGCCCGGCGCGCAGGCGTCGTTCGGCGGCGGGAAGCTCGTCGCGAAGATGCTCGAGGCGACCGACGCCGGCGGGCGGATCGTCGAGTTTTTCTGCGAGGGCACGCTCGAGGCGCTGCTCGACGAATTGGGCGAGATGCCGCTGCCGCCGTACATCCACGAGAAGCTCGAAAACCGCGACCGCTACCAGACCGTCTACGCGCGGCAGGACGGCTCCGCCGCCGCGCCGACCGCGGGGCTGCACTTCACGCCGGAGCTGCTCCAAAAAATCCGCGAAAAGGGCGTGGCAGTCGTGCCGATATTGCTGCACGTCGGCCTCGGCACGTTTCGACCGGTCAAGGCCGAGGACGTCGAGGACCACCGCATGCACGCCGAGTACTACGAGGTCACCGAGGCCGCCGCGCGCGCGGTCAACGGGGCGAGGGCGTCCGGCGCTCGCGTGTTCGCGGTCGGCACGACCAGCGTCCGCACGCTCGAGAGCGCCGCGCGGGACGGAAAGCTCCAACCGGGCAGCGGCTGGACGGACATCTTCATCACGCCCGGCTACAAGTTCCGGCTCGTCGACGCGCTGATCACGAACTTCCACCTGCCGGAGTCGACGCTCGTGATGCTCGTGAGCGCGTTCCACACGCGGGAGGGGACGCTCGCGGCCTATGAAGAGGCCGTCAAGGAACGCTACCGCTTCTTCTCGTTCGGCGACGCGATGCTGCTCTTATAAGGGGTTGTAATGCCGAACACCTCCGCATACAATGCGCTGTGCGGAGGTGTTTTGATGCGGATTCCGTGGGAAATGGTGCTCGCGTTCTCGATCGGCCTGGCGCTGATGTGCCTGGTGGGGTATCTGCTGCTCGTGCCGATGCGCTTCCTGTGGCGGCTCGCGGCCGGCGGCGTGCTCGGCGCGGTCGTGCTGATGGTCGTGAACCTGTTCGGCGGCATGTTCGGCTTTTCCGTCGCGGTCAATCCGTTCACCGCGCTCGCGGTGGGGTTTCTGGGGCTGCCCGGGGCGGTGCTGGTGATCCTTCTGAATTTTCTGCTGTAGCGAGCGGCCGGTTCCCCGAGCGGGACCGGCCGTTTGTTTATTCGAGCATTTTCAAGAACTCCGCCTCATTGACGACGCGCACGCCGAGCTCGTTCGCCTTCGCGAGCTTGCTCCCCGCGGCCTCGCCCGCGACGACGAGCGACGTGTTCTTCGAGACGCTGCCGGCGGCCTTGCCCCCGTGCTCCTCGATCAGCGCCTCGGCGTCCTTGCGCGAGAGCGTCGGGAGCGTGCCGGTCAGGACGACCGTCATGCCGGCAAGCGCGCTTCCCTTCTTCCGGGCGGTCCAAACAGGCATTGCGCCGACGTCCAGCAGCGCCCGCAGCTCCTTCAGATACATCTCGTCCGCGAAATAGGAGACGATCGAGTCCGCGACGATGTCCCCGACCTCGTCGATCGTGAGCAGCGCCTCGCGGTCGGCCTCCATCAGCGCATCCAGCGAGCCGAACCGCTCGGCGAGGTCTCGCGCGGTCTTTTTGCCGACGTTCGGGATGCCGATCGCGAACACGAACCGGTCGAGCTCGCGGCGCTTGCTGGCTTCGATCGCCGAAAGCAGGTTGTCGGCCTTCTTGTCGCCGAACCGCTCGAGCGGCACGAGCATCTCGCGCGTGAGCCGATAGAGGTCGGCGGGCTCGTGCAGCAGCCCCGCGTCGGCCAACTGCCCGGCGGTCTTTTCGGAAAAGCCCTCGATGTCCATCGCGTCGCGCCCTGCGAAGTGCGAAAGCCGCATGATCAGCTGCGGGCGGCAGTTCTCGCGGTTTTCGCAGAATAGGTGCGCGCCGCGCTCGACGAGCGGGGAGCCGCACGCCGGGCAGAACGCCGGCTTTTCGATGTCCCTTTCGCCCGGCACATATTCGTCGACGCGGCCCATGATCTCGGGGATCACGTCGTTCGAGCGCCGTATCCACACCTTCGCGCCGAGGCGGACGCGCTTCCTAAGGATGTCGCCGTAGTTGTTCAGCGTCGCGCGCTGTATCGTCGCGCCGGCCAATTCGACCGGGCTCACGTGCGCGAGCGGCGTCAGCTTGCCCGTGCGCCCGAGCTGCCAGTCGACGCGCTCGAGCGTCGAGGCGGCCTCCTCGGCCTCGAACTTGTAGGCGATCGCCCAGCGCGGGAACTTGTCGGTGTTGCCGAGCCGCGCGCGCTGCGAAAAGTCCGTGATCTTGACGACCGCGCCGTCGATCATGTAGTCGAGGTCGCTGCGGTTCTCCTCGATCTCGCGGACGAGCGCGAGCGCCTCGTCGATCGTATCCGCCCTGCGCTCGCAGTCCGGCACGGGGACGCGGTTTTCGCGCAGGAAGTCGAGCATCTCCCACTGGTCGCGGAGCGCAACCCCCTCGAGAAAGCCGATCCCGTAGAACCGCGCGTCGAGCCTCCGGCTCGCGGTCACGGCGGGGTCGAGGTTTCGAAGCGCGCCGGCGGCGGCGTTCCGCGGGTTCTTCAGGGGCTCCGCGGCGGTCTTGTTGTAGGCGTTGAACGCGGAGAGCGGCATGTAGCACTCGCCGTGCACCTCCATCCGCCCTTGGAACGGGATCGACAGCGGGATCGAGCGCACCGTCAGCGCCTGCGAAAGGATTTCCTCGCCGACCTCGCCGTTTCCGCGCGTCGCGGCGTGGACGAGCCGACCGCCCTCATACGTCAGGTTGACCGTCAGCCCGTCGAACTTGTGCTCGACGACGAACGAAGTCGGCTCGCCCGCGAGCTTCCCGACGCGCGCCGCCCACTCGCGAAGCTGGCCCTCGGACTGGGCCTTGTCGAGGCTCCAGAGCCTCGAGAGATGCGCATGCGGCCGGAAGCCCGCGAGCAGCGCGCCGCCGACGCGGCGGGTCGGCGAATCCGGGAGCCGCTCGCCGGCCGACTCCTCCATCCGCCGCAATTCGTCGTACATACGGTCCCACTCGGCGTCCGGCACGGCCGACTTGCCGAGCGTGTAGTACTGGTATGAGAGCTCGTTCAGCCGGTCCACCAGTTCGCGCATGTCCATGCAATCACCCCGAAATCCTTGTGATCGGCGCGGCGTTCGCCGCGAAGAGCCTCACCGAGCCGTCGTCGAACTTGACGCGCACGCGCTGGTCGTCGCCCGAGCCGACGACCTCGACGACGTCGCCGCGCCCGTACGCGCGATGCGCGACCTTGTCGCCCGCCCGGAAGATCGCCGCGGGCTGCGGGGCGGCGGAAAACCCCTTCGAGACGCCCGGGATGCCGAGCGCATTGGGTCTGGCAGCGGGCCGGGCGGCGGGCGTCGGCCTCGGAGACGGAACCGTGCGCACGCTCGGCGCGAACCCGCGCTCGAGCAGACGCGGCGGAATCTCGGTCAGAAACCGCGAGGGCTCGTTCGCGCTGCGGGCGTTGTAGAGCATGCGGTTGTGCGCGAGCGACAGAAACAGCTTCTTCCTGGCGCGCGTCAGCCCGACGTAGCAGAGCCTGCGCTCCTCCTCGAGCTGGTCGTCGTCGAACAGCGCGCGCGTGATCGGGAAGATGCCCTCCTCCATGCCGGCCAGGAACACGCAGTCGAACTCGAGCCCCTTCGCCGAGTGCAGCGTCATCAGCGTGACCGCGTTTAAGCGCCCGTCCATCGAATCGAGGTCGGTCATCAGCGCGACGTTTTCGAGGAAGTCCGCGACCGTCCCCTCGGGGTTCAGCCGCTCGAACTCGACGACCGCGCCGCGCAGCTCGTCGATGTTTTGGAGCCGCTCCGCGCCCTCGTCGGTCTTGTCGGCTTCGAACTGCTTCTTGTACCCGGTCTTTTCGATCAAGGCGTCCAGGAACTCCGACGGCGTTTTTGCGTAGAGCAGCTCCGTCAGGTCGATCATCAATTCCGCGAAGCCCTTGACCGCCCCCGCCGCGCGCGCGGGCAGCGGCACGTCCGCGGACGATAGCGCCGCGCCCATCAGCGACATGCCGTTCAACCGCCTGTATTCGTTCAGGATGTCGACCGTCGCGTCGCCGATCGCGCGCCGGGGCTCGTTGATGATCCTGCGCACCGACACGTCGTCGTCCGGGTTCACGAGCGCGCGCATGTAGGCGATCAGGTCCTTGACCTCCTTGCGGTCGTAGAACTTGAGCCCGCCGTACACGCGGTAGGCGATGCCGGAGCGCACGAACGCCTCCTCGAGCACGCGCGACTGCGCGTTCATCCGGTACAACACCGCGATCTCGGACGCCTTCCCGCGCCCCGCGACCGCCTTTGCCGTCGTCGCGACGAACGCGGCCTCGTCCCGCTCGTCGAGCGCGCGGTACAGCGTCAATTTCTCGCCCGAGGGCGCCTCGGTCCAGAGCGCCTTCTCCTTGCGCCCCTTGTTGTGCGCGATCACCTGGTTCGCGGCGTCGAGGATATTTCCGGTCGAGCGGTAGTTGCGCTCGAGCTTTACGACACGCGCGTCCGGGTAGTCCTTCTCGAAGTCGAGGATATTGCGTATGTCCGCGCCGCGCCAGCCGTAGATCGACTGGTCGTCGTCGCCGACGACGCAGAGGTTGCGCTTCTCGCCCGCGAGCATGTGCACCAGTTCATATTGTGCGGCGTTCGTGTCCTGGTATTCGTCGACGAGAATGTAGTCGAAACGGTCGCGGTAATACTGCAGGACCGGCAGGTGCGCGGAAAAGAGCTCGAGCGTCTTCAGGAGCAGATCGTCGAAGTCGAGCGCGTTGTTGCCCCGGAGCGCGTCCTGGTAGCGGCGGAACGCCTCGGCGATCTTCTTGCTGCGGAAATCGCCGCCCTCCTCCTTGAGCCACTCGTCCGGCGAGAGCAGCCGGTTCTTCGCGTCGGAGATCGCCGCGCGCACCTGCCGCGGCGGGTACTCCTTGTCCGAGAGGCCCATGTCCTTCAGCGCGGCCTTGATGAGGCTCAACTGGTCGTCGTCGTCGTAGATTGAGAACGACCGCTTGTAGCCGAGCTTTTCGATGTCGCGCCGGAGGATCTTCGCGCAGCAGGCGTGAAACGTCGACACCCACGCGTCCTTCGCGCTCCCGCCCGCGAGGATGTTGATGCGCTCGGCCATCTCCTTCGCGGCCTTGTTCGTGAATGTGATCGCCAGTATCTTCCACGCGGGCACGCCCATCTCGATCAGGTGCGCGACGCGATAGGTGAGCACGCGCGTCTTTCCGCTGCCCGCGCCCGAAAGAACGAGCAGCGGCCCGACGGTCGTCTCGACCGCGAGGCGCTGCTGGGGGTTCAGTTGGTTGAGATCGATCATGATTTCTCCTTGTCGAGTTTTTCAAAGATCAGCTGGTAGCCGCCCGCGCCGTAGTGAAGGCAGCGGTTCACGCGCCCGATCGTCGCGGTCGACACGCCGGTCTTTTCGACGATCTCGGCGTACGTCGCGCCGTCCCGGAGCAAAAACGCGACCTCCAGCCGCTGCGACAGGTCCGAGACCTCGCGGATGGTGAGCAAATCCTCGAGCACGCGATAGACGTCCTCCTCGCTGGTAAGCGCGATCAGCGCCTTGACCAGCGCGTCGGTCCGCTCGCTCTTCAGGCGGGATGTGAACACGGCGGCCCCCTCGCTTTCCTCTGCTAACATATAGCAATTATACGTCCGAAATGGAAAAACGTCAACCGAAACCGAAGTCGACACGGTGTCCACCACGCGATCGGGAAATCGCGGTACAATGCACCCAACAAAGCGAATTGAGGAGGATAAGAACATGGCGAACATCTACAAGGTCGAGGGCGGCAGGGGCGTGGCGATGGTGGCGGGCATCGTGAACGGTTTTTTGACGAGGCAGGAGAACATGGAGACGCAGGTGCTCAGGCTCGAGGACGGCGCGGTGATCCTGCAGGGGCGCGGCCGCGGCGGCAAGGCGATGCAGTTCCTCGGCATGGACAAGGCGACCTCGGTCAAGATCGAGCCGGTCGGAAGCGACCACGTGTCGGTCGAGATCGGCGGCGGCAAGTGGGCCGACAAGGGCGTCGTGATGGCGGTTTCGATGTTCGTGCTGTGGCCGCTCGCGGTGACGTCGGGCATCGGCATGGCGAAGCAGGGCACTCTCCCGAAAAAGATCTTCCGCGCGATCGAGCGGGGGCTCGCCGGAGGCTTTACAGCGGAACTCCAATCCGCTATAGTATAACAGGGGGGGCGATCCGATGGAACTCGACGGAAAAAAGCTGTGCATGCGATGCCTCAGGATATCCGAATCCGGGGGCGTCTGCCCCTGTTGCGGGTTTGACGAAGCGGAATACCGGCCGAGGCTCTCGCACCTGCCGCCGGAGTCGATCTTAAACCGCCGGTACCTCGTCGGCATGGCGCTGGGCGAGGGCGGCTTCGGGATCACGTACAGCGGCTGGGACACGGTTTTGAACGCGCCGGTCGCGATCAAGGAGTACTTCCCCCAGCAGCAGGCGGCGCGCGACGCGGAGAGGACGTTCAGCCTCGACGCGCCGACCGACGACAGGGGCCGGGCGGCGTTCGAGCTCGGGAGGAAGCGGTTTTTGCGCGAGGCGCGGATGCTCGCGATGTTCAACACGTCGCCGGGCATCGTGTCCGTCGTCGACTGCTTCGAGGAGAACGGCACCGCCTACATCGCGATGGAGTTCATCCGCGGAAAGAGCCTCGCGGAGCACGCGAGGGATCGGGGAGGCATCCGCGCGGACGAGCTGTTCCAGCTGATAAAGCCGCTGACCGAGACGCTGATGGAGGTGCACAGGATGGGGCTTCTGCACCGCGACATCAGCCCCGACAACCTGCTCGTCGGCGAGGACAGGCGCATACGGCTGATCGACTTCGGCGCGGCGGACGACATGCCCGGGTCGGACGGACGCAGCCTCTCGGTGATCCTGAAATACGGCTACGCGCCCGCCGAGCAATATACCGCGCGCGGCGAGCAGGGCCCTTGGACGGACGTGTACGCGCTGTGCGCGACGATGTACAGGCTTTTGACCGGCGAGGCGCCGCAGGACGCGCTCGAAAGGCTCAAGTCCGACAGGCTCGCGCCGCCGCGCATGAAGGGCGTGAAGATGACGCGCCGGCAGGAGCGCGCGCTCTTGCACGGGCTCTCGCCGCAGGTCAAGGGCCGTACCGAGAGCATGGAGCTTTTGCGCTCGGAGCTTTACAACCTGCCGCTGCCGGAGGAGATCAAGAAAAGGCGCAGGCTTGTGAGATTGTCCGCGGGCGTCACGGCGGCGGCGGTCTGCATGTCCGCGGTCGCGGCGGTCAACCGGACGACCGGCATACCGTCCCTGACCGGCGCGTTCTACCGCTGGGGGCTTCGCGGCGCGCTGATGAGCGCGTACGACGGCGTCGCCGAGGAGGTCGCGATCCCGGAGCGCGTGTTAGGCGTCTACGTCGTCGAGGTCGGCGACGGCGCGTTCCGCGAGTCGGAGAGCTTGAAGAGCGTCGTCGTCGGGCCGGAGGTGCGCGCGCTCGGCGACATGGCGTTCTACGGCTGCATCAACCTCGAGAGGGTGATCCTGCCGGACGGGCTTTTGTCGATCGGCGCGCTCGCGTTCGGAAACTGCGGGAGCCTCGGGAGCATCGAAATCCCCGCGAGCGTGACCGAGATCGCGCCGACCGCGTTCGAGGGCTGCCGGGAGAAATTGATCGTCTACGGCCGGGCGGGCTCGGAGGCCGAGCGCGCGTGCCGGGAGATGGGCATGCGCTTCTCGGTGCCGGAGGACTATGAATACATCGTCGAGGACGGCGCGGCGACCATCACCGGCTACAGGGGCGCCTCGACGGACATCTGCTTCCCGGCCGAGATCGACGGCTACCCCGTGACCGCGATCGGCGACCCGGCGGGCGAGGAGTCGCTCCTGAGCGAGGTGACTTTCACGTCCGTCGTCGTCCCCGAGGGCGTGCAGGTGCTCTACGCGCGCGTCTTTGCGGACGAATTCGAGCTTGAATCCGTGTCGCTCCCGGAGACGCTTCTCGGCATCCGGGAGATGGCGTTTCGCGACTGCATCTCCCTCAAAGAAATCGACATCCCCGACGAAGTGCGCGTCATCACGGATTCGGCGTTCACGGGCTGCGCGGAGCTCGAGCGCGTGAAATTCCCGGCATTGTTGGAGTGGATCGAGGACGACGCGTTCTTTGGCTGCTACGCGCTTCGGGAAATCGAGCTCCCGGACAAGCTGTTCCGCATCGGCGGCTACGCGTTCTACGGCTGCAAGAGCCTGTCCCGCGCGTCGTTCGGCGCGGCGCTCCGGAAGATCGGCGAGCGCGCGTTTTTTTCCTGCGAATCGCTCGAGTACGCGGTGTTCCCGGACGCGCTCGAGACAATCGGCGAATCGGCGTTTGAAAACTGCGTGCGCCTCCGGGACGTATTGATCCCCTCCGCCGCCGAAAACATCGGCAAGTGGGCGTTCGACCACTGCGACGCGGGGCTCACGCTGTTCAGCGGCGAGGATTCGGCCGCCGAGCGGTTCGCCGGGGACCGTGGGCTTGCGTTTGTCGACGTGAACACGTGGGCGACGGACGTCGGATATTCGCTCGACCACGAAGCAAAGGCCGCGACGATCACGTCCTACCGCTCCGACGCGAAGGACGTCGTGCTTCCCACGTTTCTTGAGGGCTACCCCGTGACCGACATCGCCGAGGAGGCGGGCGCGTGGTACAGGATGCTGACGAAGGAGGAGTTCGCCGCGCGCGGCCAGATCGAGTACACCGAGGAGATCGACCGGCCGGTCGAGACGCTGACGCTTCCGCACCGAACCGAGCGGATCGGCATGAACGCGTTCTGCGGCTGCGAGAGTCTGCGCGCGGTCGAGCTGCCGGACGGCCTCAAAGAGATCGGCGACTACGCGTTCGGCGGCTGCGCGCTCGAGGAAATCAGAATCCCCGACAGCGTCGAGCGAATCGGCTACGCCGCGTTCCAGTTCAACAGCCTGACCTCCGCGAACATCCCGGCAAACCTGCGCGTGCTGGAGACCGCGGTGTTCGAGTGGAATCGGCTCACCGGCATCGTCGTTCCGCCGACCGTTCGCAGGATCGCGGAATTCGCGGTCGACCCGGAGTGCGTGCTCTACGGCGAGCCCGGCTCCGAGGCCGAGCAGTTCACGCTGCGCGGGTACGAGTACGATCACGTATTCAAACCCATTTCGGAATTCCCCGCGAAAACCGCCGCCGAGCCGGAGCCGACGGCAGCCCCCGCTCCCGAGCAAACAACGACCGCCGCGCCGGAATCGGCGCGGCGGCAGTGGGCGGTCAAGGGAGATTAGTCGTACACGAGCAGCGCGATGTTCGGCTCGTCGATGTTCGCGGCGGTGTACCACTGCGCGCCGGTATCGACGTCGGCGACTTCCTCGCCCTTCGCGGCCTTGACGGCCAGTTCAACGGCCAGATAGCCGATCCTGTACGGGTCCTGCGTGACGGAGCCGACGAACCAGCCCTGGCGGACGGCGTTCTTCTGCGGGGAGCCCGCGTCGAAGCCGGCCACGATCAGGTCGCCGAAGGGAGCCCCGTCAGCCAGGTCCGCTCCGGAGGACGTGGCGGCCAGGAAGCCGTTCACGGCGCCTTCGTTCGAGCAGAACACGGCGTAGAGGTTGTCCAGGTTCAGGATCGCGCTCGCGGCGTTCGTCACGTCGGTGATCTCCGGGGTCGCGGCGATCTCGGTGTGGATGATGACGCCCGCGCCCTCCGCCGGCTTTGCCCAGAGGTCATGCCCCTCGACGGCGACGGTGTTGTACTGGCCGGCGATCTCGCTCATCTTGTCGACGAAGCCGGTCGTGCGGCCGGTGACGGATTCGGAGGTCGCGTCCTGCGAGAGGACCGCGATCACGACGGGCTTCTCCGGCGTGCCGGCCTTCAAAGCGTCCACAAAGCCCTCGAGCTTCGAGAACTCCTCGGCGGCCAGCGCCGCGGCGTTCTTGTTGTTCGTGGAGGCGGTCGCGTAGATCGAGCCCGCCGGGGCGTTCGGCACGCCCGAG
>Ga0123333_10001276_pt1 | contig 26572 bp, 26 predicted proteins | sample BioC12SIPDNA_3_FD_89957 | JGI IMG/M metagenome (GOLD analysis project Ga0123333, IMG submission 89957) | Anaerobic biogas reactor microbial communites from Washington, USA - Biogas_R2_B C12 SIP DNA | ecosystem: Engineered > Bioreactor > Anaerobic > Unclassified | place: Washington, USA... | reverse complement strand
GCTCATGATGATCCTCCCGATGTGTTTGTAGTAATTCCCATCCTACAGGATTCTCATGAGCTTTTCTGTTTCACTTTATATTACAACTCGGGGTTTTGCCGCCAACCTGCAACAGGCCTTGACAGGCCAGAGGGACTTGGATATACTAACTAAGTTCCCCCAAGTGGTGTTCTGCATGTTGCCATGCGTTTGGACGCCGAATGCGTCAGATAGAAGGAGTGTTCGTAGCATGTTTCGTACCTATCAGCCCAAGAAGCGTCAGCGCAACAAGGTGCACGGTTTCCGTGCCCGCATGTCCACCAAGAGCGGCCGCCGCGTACTGGCAGCCCGCCGCCGCCGTGGACGCAAAGAGCTGACCGTCTGATCTGCCCGCCGCCCCTTGGACCGCATGGCTTGCCCGCCCTGCTGATACATGTTTTGAGGGGGCGGGTTTTTCTTACGGACAGGGAAGCAATCTAAGGAAGCACGATGCATAAAGCCAGCCGCATCCGAAAAAACAGCCAGTTCCGCTATGTGTACCGCAAGGGCAAGACGGCGGCGCAGCCCCTGATGAGCCTGACTTACATCAGGGCGGGCAAGTTGCAGGCAGGCTTCTCGGTATCCCGCAAGGTGGGCAAGGCCGTGGTGCGCAACCGCATCAAGCGCCGCATGCGCGAGCGGTTTCGCCTCATCATGCCGGAGCTCAAGCGTGGCTTCTATGTATTCACCGCGCGCCTGCCTGCCGCACAGGCCGACTATCACCAGCTGGCTCAGGACATGGACAAGCTACTGCGGCGAATGAAGCTGTACAAAGACCCGGCATGAAGCGGATGCTGCTCGGGCTCATTGCCTTTTATCAGCGGGCCATCAGCCCGCACCTGCCCGCGTCCTGCCGCTATGTGCCTTCGTGCTCTGAGTATGCCCGCGTCGCCATTCAGCGCTGGGGCGCGCTGCGGGGCGGGTGGATGGGCCTCAAGAGGATTCTGCGCTGCAACCCCCTGCACAAGGGCGGTTATGACCCCGTACCGGAGCTGCCGGACGGAGCAATAAGGAGGGACTGACCAAGGTGTCTGCCATCACCAATGCGCTCAAAGCCATACTGGACTGGATCTACTCCATCGTCGCCAACTACGGCTGGTCAATCGTCGTGTTCACCATCCTCATCAAGGTGCTGCTGCTGCCGCTGGACATCAAAAACCGCAAGGGCATGCGCAAAATGGCCAAGATTCAGCCTGAGCTGAACAAGTTGCAAAAGAAGTATGCCAACGACAAGCAGAAGCTGCAGCAAAAGCAGCAGGAGCTGATGCGCAAGGAGCGCTACAGCCCGCTGTCGGGCTGTCTGCCGCTGCTGATCCAGATGCCCATCCTGTTTGCCATGTTTGGCGCGATGCGTGCCCTGGCCAACGAGCAGATTGCCAACCAGGTGTTCACCTTCCTGTCCGGGCATGAGCCGCTGTACGAGGGCTGGCTGTGGGTCAAGAATATCTGGATGGCCGACTCGCTGTTTGCCCCTGTGGCGCCCGACCTGAACGCCATCCGCATGATCCCGCTGGATGTGTGGCAGCAGGTAGCCGCCAAGCTGAACCCCGAGCAGATCAGCACCATCACCAGCCATGTGGCCCAGTTGGTGCCCGAGTTCGCGCCGGAGATGTTTACCTTTGCGACCAACGACACCCTGAAGGCGCTGTTGCCTCACCTGACCACCGCCCTGCAGGCCACGCCTACCTATATGGCGCATGTGCAGCCCATGGCCGGATGGAACAACATCAACTTCTTCCTATTCAATATCACGGTCTATGTGCAGCATAACGGCTACCTCATTTTGCCCGTCATGGCGGGCCTCAGCCAGCTGCTGATGACCAAGCTGACGCCCGGTGCCTCGGGCGCGGCCCCCATGCCTGCGGGCGATCAGGCTGCCGGCCAGCAGCAGGCGCCTGGGATGGGCGGCTTCATGAAGTACTTCTTCCCTCTGTTTTCTGTGTTCATCACGCTGACATCCAACGCCGGCTTTGCCCTGTACTGGGTGGTCAGCAACCTGATTGCCACCGCGCTGAGCTTCCTGATTACCAAGCACTATGATCGGGCAGACAAGCTGGAGGCCGCGACCAAAGGAGAAGTGTCAGTCACATGAGTTCATACGAATCCACCGGAAAGACCGTTCAGGAAGCCATCTCTGACGGCCTTGCGAAGCTTGGCCTGAGCATTGCGGAGGTGCAGGTAGACATACTGGACGAAGGGTCCAAGGGGCTGTTCGGCCTGTTTGGCAGCAAGATGGCGCGCGTGCGCCTGACTGTTAAGGAAGAGGCGGAGGGCCGGGATACATCCTCTATCTTCGCGGATTCCCTGCGCACCTATGATGCCGGCAGTTCGCGGGAGAGCCGCCCTGCCCGCCCCAAGCCCGCCGCAAGAAGGCCCAAGGCGGAAGCCAAACCCGATGCCCAGCCCGCCGCCCCCAAGGCGGAGGCAGAGCCGGCGCGCAAGCCCGCCGCCAGGCCGGCCGAGGAAGCCGCGGCCCCCAAGGCCTCCAAGGCGCCGCGCCCGGCGCGCAAGCCGCGCGAAAAGGCGCCTGCCGTGCCCGCCACCCCGGCTGAGCAGAAGGACCCGGCAACGCTGGAAGGGCAGGTGCAAACCTTCCTGCAGGAGCTCACCCGCCTGATGAACGTGCCGGTCAGCGTGCACGTGCTGACCGATGAGGAGGGCAACATCCGCGTCACCATGGAGGGCGATGCCCAGGGCATATTGATCGGCCGCCGCGGCGAGACGCTGGACGCGCTGCAATACCTCACGGGGCTGCACCTCAACCGCGGCAAGGACGACTATACCCGCGTGACGCTGGACAGCGAGGGCTACCGCGCCAAGCGGGAGGATGCCCTGATCCGCCTGGCCAATCGCATGGCCAACCGCGCACTGCGCACCGGCCGCCGCGTATCGCTGGAGCCCATGAACCCCTACGAGCGGCGCATCCTGCACAGCGCGCTGCAAGACCATGAGGGCATTGCCACCCACTCCGAGGGGGAGGAGCCCAACCGCTATGTGGTGATCACCATCAACCAGGACGCGCCGCCCCAGGGCGGGGATGCCGATGAGGCCCCCGATGAGCAGGGCTGAAAAGTTCCCGCAGGAAGGGGCCCGGGCGTTGACAAAGCATGATGGGACCGATATAATACTGCGCGTTGACGATTGGGGGGACGGCCGTGGCGCTTGACATTTCCAGGGCGCTGCGCAGCCCGGGGCAGCGGTTCCCCTTCCAACATGAGGAGTACATCGCGCCTCAGGACATTCTGGGCGAGACGGTCACCTTTGACCCGGTGCTCATGGACGGCCACTTTGCCATCGAAGAGGGCCGCCTGCATCTGGAGGGGCGCCTGACCACGGCGGCGCACGCTGCCTGTGCCAAGTGCCTGGAGCCTGCCCGCTACGCGGTGGATGTGTCCTTCTACGAGATCTTTACCAGGCCGCAAGACCTGGTGGAGGAAGGCGGGGACGATGTGGACCCGCTGGACCGCCTGGCCTACGATGGCCCACAGCTGGCGGTCGATCAACTGGCGCTGACCCTCACGCTGCTGGATCTGCCCATGCGCTTCCTGTGCAAGGAAACATGTCAGGGGCTGGACAACATCGTGGGATTTCAACGGGAAACGCATGCCGACCAGGAAGACTTGCCCGAGCAGCATCCTTTTTCGGCACTGCAGCAATTGCTGAACAAGGATCAGGAGGTGTAATCATGGCTCTACCAAAGGGAAAAGTATCGCGCGCACGCGGTCGCAAGCGCCGCACGCACTGGAAGCTGGCGCTTCCCACCATCGTCGCCTGCCCGCAGTGCAAGCAGATGAGGCTTGCCCACCGTGTGTGCAAGAACTGTGGCTATTACAACGGCGTCGAAGTCATCAAAATGGATGAGGAAGCCAAGAAGGCCTGAGGCCTTCCATTTCGCCTAGGGAAGAAGAGGAGTACCCGGCATCACCCCCAAGAGAGGCGCCCCCAGGCTGAGAGGGCGCCGGGCAGAGCCGGTGAAGGTCGCTTCGGAGGGCAGCGGCGAGGGCCGCGGGCTTGCGCTCCGTATCGCGCAATGAGGCAGCGCATGCGCTGTAAAGCAAGGTGGTACCACGGGTTGCCCCGTCCTTCACACGAAGGATCGGGGCGCTTTTTTATGAGGGAGAGGGCCGGATATGAGCGAGAAAACATTTGACATGGACAAGACCTATCAGCCGCAGGGCATTGAGGATGCGATTTACCGCCGCTGGGAAGAGTCGGGCGCCTTTGTAGCGCAGCGCGTGCCCGGCAAGAAGCCCTTTACCATCGTGATGCCGCCGCCCAACATCACCGGGCAGCTGCACATGGGCCACGCCATGGACAGCGTATTGCAGGATGCCCTGACGCGCTACCACCGCATGAAGGGCGACCCCACGCTGTGGCTGCCGGGCACCGACCATGCCTCCATCGCCACCGAGGTGAAGGTGGTGGAGAAGCTGGAGCAGGAGGGCCTGAGCAAGCAGCAGATTGGCCGGGAAGAGTTCCTCAAGCACGCCTGGGCGTGGAAGGAGGAGTATGGCAGCCGCATCACCCGCCAGCTGCGCCGCATGGGCGCCAGCTGCGACTGGTCGCGCGAGCGCTTCACCATGGATGAGGGCTGCTCCCACGCGGTGCGCGAGGTGTTTGTGCGCCTGTATAAAAAGGGGCTGATCTACCGCGGCGACCGCATCATCAACTGGTGCCCGGACTGCCGCACGGCGCTGTCGGATGCCGAGGTGGAGTACGAGGAGCAAAACTCCCACCTGTGGCACATCCGCTACCCCGCCGCCGATGGCGGCGAAGGCGTGGTGGTGGCCACTACCCGGCCCGAGACCATGCTGGGCGACACCGGCGTGGCCGTCAACCCGGAGGACGCGCGCTACAAGCACCTGGTGGGCAAGACCGTGCTGCTGCCGCTGGCGGGGCGCGAGATCCCCGTGGTGGCCGACCACTATGTGGACATGGACTTTGGCACCGGCGCCGTCAAGATGACCCCGGCGCACGATCCCAACGACTTTGAGGTGGCCCAGCGCCAGGGGCTGGAGATACTGTGCGTGACCAACCCGGACGGCACCATGAACGAGAACGCCGGCCCGCGCTACCAGGGCCTTACCGAGGCGGCCTGCCGCAAACTGGTGGTGGAGGATCTGGAGGCCCAGGGCTCGCTGGTCAAGGTGGAGCCCTACACCCACAGCGTGGGCACCTGCTACCGCTGCCACACCACGGTAGACCCACTGATCAGCCGCCAGTGGTTCGTCAAGATGGAGCCGCTGGCCAAGCCGGCCATCGAGGCCGTGCGCGACGGCAGCACCCGCTTCATCCCCGACCGGTTTGCCAAGATCTATTTCAATTGGATGGAAAACATCCGCGACTGGTGCATCAGCCGTCAACTGTGGTGGGGGCACCGCATCCCCGCCTGGTACTGCCAAAGCTGCGGCAAGACCATCGTCAGTCGGCAGGACCCGGACATCTGCCCGGACTGCCGCAGCGCCTCTTTGGTGCAGGATGAGGATGTGCTGGACACCTGGTTCTCCTCGGCTTTGTGGCCCTTCTCCACGCTGGGGTGGCCGCAGGAGACGGAGGACTACAAGTATTTCTACCCCACCTCCACGCTGGTGACGGGGTACGACATCATCTTCTTCTGGGTGGCGCGGATGATCTTCAGCGGCATTGAGCACACCGGGCAGACGCCCTTTGATACCGTGCTCATCCACGGCCTGGTGCGCGATGCCCAGGGCCGCAAGATGTCCAAATCTTTGGGCAACGGCATCGACCCGCTGGAGGTCATTGACGAATACGGCGCGGACGCGCTGCGCTTCTCCCTGTGCCAGGGCATCAGCCCGGGCGGGGATACCCGCTTCTCCCGGGAGCGGGCGGAGGCTGCGCGCAACTTTGCCAACAAGGTGTGGAACGCTGCGCGCTTTGTGCTGATGAACCTGGATGGCGAGCAGCCCCTGGCGGGCCAAACACTGGGCCAGGCAGACAAGTGGATACTTACCCGCGCCACCCAGGCCGCCCGCGAGGTGGGCGAGCACTTTGAGCACTGCGAGCATGGCCTGGCGGCGCAAAAGGTGTATGACTTTGCCTGGGGCGAGTTCTGCGACTGGTATATCGAGCTGGCCAAGGCCGACCTGTTTGGCGACGACCCGGCGCGAAAGACGGCCGTGCGCGCGGTATTGCAGCATGTGCTGGCGGTGCTGCTCAAGATGCTGCACCCCTTCATGCCCTTCCTGACGGAGGAGGTATACCGCTTCCTGCCCGGGCGGGAGGAGGCATCCTGCATGCTGTCGAACTGGCCGGAGGATGATGCGGCGCTGATCTTCCCCGAGGAGGAGCGCCAGATGCAGGGCGTGATGGACATCATCCGCGCGGTGCGCAACCTGCGCGCCGACCTGAAGGTACAGCCCGGCCACAGGGCACGGCTGATGCTGCGGCCCCAGGAGGGCTGGGCGGACATCCTGCGGGCGGCAGAGCCGCATTTCCTGCGCCTGGCCTCGGCCTCCGAGGTGGTGCTGCTGGCCCCGGCCGATGACATGGAGGAGAAGATCGTGTCCGCCGTGTGCCCCGCGGCCGAGGTGCTGATCCCGCTGGGCGACCTGGTGGACCTCAAGAAGGAAGCCCAGCGCCTGCAAAAGGAATACGACAACTTGCAAGGCGAGATCGCCCGCTCCCAAGGCAAGCTCAACAACCCGGGCTTCATCAGCAAGGCGCCCGAGACATTGGTGGCCCAGGAGCGGCAGAAGTTGGAGGACAACCGCGCCATGCTGCTCACGCTGGAAAAGCGGCTGAGTGACCTGCGTGGCTGACAAAATGCACGCAGGGGGCTTTGCCCATACGCCCGTCATGCCAGCCGAAGTAATAGACGCCCTGCAGGTGAAGCCGGGCGGCGTATACGCCGACGGAACCCTGGGCGGCGGTGGGCATGCCGGGCTGATTCTGCATGCCGCGCAGCCCGGCGGCACCCTGTACGGCATCGACCGCGACCCGGCGGCCTTGGCGGCTGCGGGGGAAAGGCTGGGCCATGTGCCGGGCTTTCGCGCCATGCACGGCAACTTTCACGATGTAAAGGCGCTGCTGGCGGGCGTGGCGCTGGATGGCGGCCTGCTTGACCTGGGGGTGTCCTCCCACCAGCTGGATACGCCGGAGCGTGGCTTCAGCTACCACGAGGAGGCGCCGCTTGACATGCGCATGGACCCCACCCGGGGCATGACGGCTGCCCAGTGGCTGGCGCAGGTGACAGAGAAGGAATTTGCCCAGGCGCTGTACGACTACGCGGACGAGCGCTGGGCAGCCCGCATCGCCAAGGTGCTGATGGAGATGCGCGCCCAACAGCCGCTGACCACCACGGGCGACCTGGTGGCGCTGGTGGACCGCGCCATCCCCAAGGCCGTGCGGCAGCGCGATCAGGGGCACCCCGCCCGGCGCACCTTTCAGGCGGTGCGCATCGCCGTCAACGATGAGCTGCAGCCCCTGCGCCAGGCGCTGGAGGACTGGGTCTCGCTGCTCAATCCGGGCGGGCGGCTGTGTGTGATCACCTTTCACTCTATAGAAGACCGCATCGTCAAGCGGGCCTTTCATGCCATGCAGCACCCCTGCGTGTGCCCGCCTCAGGCGCCGGTATGCACCTGCGGCCGGCAGCCGATGGGCCGGGTGCTGTTTGGCGGGGCAGTCAAGCCCGGCAAGGCGGAGACCGAGGACAACCCCCGCGCCCGCAGCGCCATCCTGCGCGCGGTGGAAAAGAGATAGGAGGCCGGCATGCTGTACGTTGTGGCGACACCCATAGGCAACCTGGGCGACATGAGCCCCCGGGCGGTGGATACCCTGCGGCAGGCCGACCTGATCGCCGCCGAGGACACGCGCCACACCATGAAGCTGCTGACCCATTTTGACATCCATACCCCCCTCACCAGCCTGCACGAGCACAATGAGCAGGGCAAGTCCGCCGCCATTGTGCGGCGGATGCTGGAGGAGGGCATTGCTGTGGCGCTGGTGACCGATGCCGGCACGCCTGCCGTGTCCGACCCCGGGGCCATTCTGGTGCGGGAGGCCGCACAGGCGGGCGTTGAGGTGGTGGCCGTGCCCGGGCCATCGGCTGCTGTCGCTGCCATGAGCGTCAGCGGGTTCGAGCATGCCGGCTTTGCCTTTTACGGCTTCCCTCCCCGGGAGAAGAAAGCGCTGCGCGGGTACCTGGCCGCGCTGGCCGGGCGGCAGGAGGCCGTCATCCTGTACGAATCGCCCCGCCGCGCCGCGGCGCTGCTGCAGGCGGTGCTCGATGCCCTGGGCGATGTGCCCGTGTCGCTCAGCTGCGACCTGACCAAGCTGCACGAAAAGACCCTGCGGGGCTTGGCGTCGGCCGTGCTGGCGGATTTTCTGGCCAATGACAAGGCGGAGAAGGGTGAGTATGTGCTGGTGCTGGACCTGCGGGGGACAGCCCGGCAGCAGGAGGCGGCAGCACCCGCAGCCGGGCTTGAGGCGCGGCTGCTTGACCTGTGCCTGGGCGGGCAGAGCCTGCAGGAGGCTATGGCGGCACTGGTGCAGCAGGGGGAGCGCAAAAACGCGGTGTACGCCGCCTCGCTCACACTCAAAGGGCTGCTGAAGGACGGCGCGCTAAGCCGGAACGAAAAAAACACAGGACCACAGGAAGGAGATTGACTCCTTCCCGTCGAATGGAGTATTTGGCTAAAGTTTGGTAACATTTTTAATGCCCTGCGCTGTTGACCTGCGCGGGGCGTCTGACAGGAGGAACGTATGGACGATGCACAGCGAATGAGCAAGCTGACTGAACGGCACGACGCCCTGCTGCGGGGGGATGAGGCCGCCGTGGCCGCCCACCGCGAGGGCGGCAGGCTGACGGCGCGCGACCGGGTGACCCAACTGCTGGATGCCGGCACCTTTGTGGAGGTGGAGGCCTATGCTGCCCAGGGCCATGTGGTGACGGGCTACGGCCTGATCAACAGCCGGCCCGTCTATGTGGCGGCTCAGGATGTCACCCAGGAGGGCGGCGCCATGTCGCTGGCCCAGGCCCGCAAGATCAGCAAGACACTGCGACTGGCCCAGACCAGCGGCGCGCCTGTGATCCTGATGCCCGACAGCAAGGGCATCAAGGTACAGGAGGGCGCAGAGCTGCTGGCCGCATATGCCCAGGTGCTGGGCGAGCTGGCCGTGCTGCGGGGCAACTGCCCCGTGATCACGCTGGCCGCGGGCGAAGCCGTGGGCATCGCCGCGCACCTGTTGCAGGTGGCCGATATCGCCATCGCGGTGGAGCCGGGCTGCCTGGCCGCCCCCTTTGCACCCAGCGTGATGCGGGCCGTGCATGGGGAAAAGCTGACCGATGCCCAGCTGGGCGGTGCGCAGGCATTGGCGGCCAAGGGCGTTGCAGCCCTGCAGGCCGACAGCGAGGCCCAGGGGCTTGCCCTGGTGCGCGCGGTGGTTGACCTGCTGCCCACCAGCGTGGGCGAGCGCGTGCCGCTGCTGGAGGGGGATGACCTCAACCGCCTGATCGCCGCCGATGCGGCCGATGTGGCCCGTCAGGTGGCCGATGCCGGCACCTCTGTGGAGCTGTACGCCGCCTGGGGCGGCAACTGCCATACCTACCTGGCGCGTGTGGGCGGCTATGCCTGCGGCATCGTCAGCTGCGCGGGGGAAGAGGGCGGACGCCTGAATGCCTTCGCCTGCGACAAGGTGGCCAAGCTGGTCCAGCTGTGCAGCGATTATGACCTGCCCGTGATCACGCTGGTGGATTCCGAGGGCCTGGCTTTGCCGGGGCCCGAGGGGCAGGCCTGGCTGATGACTGCCTCCGCGCGGATGCTGGCCGCCTATGCTCGCACCCTGTCGCCCAAGGTGGCTGTCATCACCGGCAATGCCGTTGGCCCGGCCTATGTGGCCTTTGCCGGCAAGGGCATGGCGGACATCAGCTTTGCCTGGCCGGGCGCGTACATCGCCCCGCTGACCGTGCAGGCCGCCGTGCAGACCTTTGACCCCCAGCGCCTGCAATCGCAGGATCGCGCCGAGCTTGAGCAGGAGGCATCCGAGGCTGCCGATGCCTTTGCCGCCGCTCAGGCCGGCCTGGTGGACAATGTGATCGACCCTGCCCAGACCCGCAAGCACATCATCGCGGCGCTGGAGCTGCTGTGGGCCAAGGGCTGAGGAGGGCGGCATGAACGTATGGATAGAGGGCCTGCAGGTAGCGCTGCTGGGCATGTTGATTGTCTTTGCGGGCCTGATTCTGCTCATTGTGGTGATCCGCATGATCAGGGGGCTGAGCGGCGGTGCGCCGCGCGCCAAAGCGCCCCAGGCTGAGCCGGTTCCCGTGGCCGCGGCCCCTGTGGCCGTGCAGGCGGCCGACCCCATGGCCGATGGCGCGCTGGTAGCGGCAATTTCGGCTGCTGTCGCCTGTATGCTGGCCCAGGGGCAGCCAACCGGCGCCTCGGGCTTTGTGGTGCGCCGCATCCGGCGCGTCTGACCGCCGTTATAAAATCATGATCAAGTGTTTGGTATAGTTGGAAGGGAGAAGGACGATGCGTACATTTAACGTAAAGGTGAATGGTGTGAACTATCAGGTAGAGGTGGAGGAGACCAACGCGGCCTTCCCGGCGGCTGCGCCCGCCCCCGTGCCGGCAGCGCCGGCGGCCCCTGCTGCGCCTGCAGCCCCTGCGGCCCCTGCCGCTGCTGCTGCCCCTGCGGCCCCCGTAGCCGGCGGGCAGAAGATCAACAGCCCCATGCCGGGGACCATTCTGGATATCCGCGTCAACGCGGGTGATGCCGTGGCCAAGGGGACTGTTCTGTGCATCCTGGAAGCCATGAAGATGGAAAACGAGATCATGGCTCCGGAGGACGGCACGGTGGCGCAGGTGGTGGTACAAAAGGGTGCCTCCGTCAATGCGGGTGATGTATTGATGGTCCTGCAGTAAGCAGAGCAGGCGAACCGATGGACATTATCAAAGTATTTGAGGGCCTGGCCCGGGACTCCGGCATAGGCGGGCTGATTGCCCATCCCCAGACCCTGATCATGCTCGCGATCTCCCTGGTGCTGATCTACCTGGCGATTGTCAAGAAGTTTGAGCCCCTGCTGCTGCTGCCCATCGCCTTTGGCATGCTGCTGGCCAACATCCCGCTGGCCGGGCTGATGAACCCGCCCGGCTACACCTACGCGCTGGAGGCGTTTCGCAACGGCCAGGCGGGTACGCCGCTAATGGTGACGGCGGAGATACTGCCCCAGCTGACGCTGCCCCGGGAGCTGGCAGGCCTGGTGACCGAGGGGACAATGCTCTACCAGTATGCCGGCGAGTCCGGCGGCCTGCTGTACTACCTGTATCAGGGGGTTAAGCTGGGCATCTACCCGCCGCTGATCTTCCTGGGCGTGGGCGCCATGACAGACTTCGGCCCCCTGATTGCCAACCCCAAGTCCCTGCTGTTAGGGGCGGCCGCGCAGTTTGGCATCTTCGGCACCTTCATTGTGGCGCGGGCGCTGGGCTTTTCGCCGCCGGATGCGTCCTCCATTGCCATCATCGGCGGGGCGGACGGCCCCACGGCCATCTACCTGACGGGCAAGCTGGCCCCGCACCTGCTGGGCCCCATCGCGGTGGCGGCCTACAGCTACATGGCGCTGGTGCCCGTGATACAGCCGCCCATCATGAAGGCCCTGACCACCAAGAAGGAGCGCATGGTTGTGATGGAGCAGCTGCGCCCCGTCTCCAAGCGGGAGAAGATCGTCTTCCCCATCATGGTGACGCTGGTGGTATCCCTGCTGCTGCCGGCGGCCACGCCGCTGATCGGCATGCTGATGCTGGGCAACCTGTTCCGTGAGAGCTTTGTGGTGGACCGCCTCAGCCAGACCGCCCAGAACGAGCTGATGAACATCGTCACGATTTTCCTGGGCGTCACGGTGGGCGCAACGGCCAATGCAGCTACCTTCCTCACGCTGCAAACCATCAAGATCATTGTCATCGGCATTGCGGCCTTCTCCTTTGGCACGGCCTCAGGGGTGCTGCTGGGCAAGGTGATGAACAAGCTGTCCGGCGGCAAGATCAACCCGCTGATCGGCTCGGCCGGCGTCTCCGCCGTGCCCATGGCCGCCCGGGTCAGCCAGGTGGTTGGGCAGCAGGAGAACCCCGGCAACTTCCTGCTGATGCACGCCATGGGCCCCAATGTGGCCGGCGCCATCGGCTCCGCCATTGCGGCGGGCGTATTACTGAGCATGTATGGCTGATGAACGGATGAATTGTAAGGAGGGCAGAACATGCCTAAAGTAAGGATAACCGACACCATTTTGCGCGACGCGCACCAGAGCCAGGCGGCCACGCGCATGCGCCTGGACGAGATGCTGCCCATCTGCCCCTTGCTGGACAAGGTGGGCTACTATTCCTTGGAGATGTGGGGCGGCGCCACCTTTGACGCCAGCCTTCGCTTCCTCAACGAGGACCCGTGGGACAGGCTGCGCCAGCTGCGCAAGGCCCTGCCCAACACCAAGCTGCAAATGCTGCTGCGCGGGCAGAACATCCTGGGCTATAAGCACTATGCCGATGACGTGGTGGGTTACTTTGTCAAAAAGTCCATCGACAACGGCATTGACATCATCCGCACCTTTGACGCGCTCAACGACCTGCGCAACATGGAGGCAGCCGTCAAGGCGACCAAGCAGTACGGCGGTCTGGCCGAGGTGGCCATGAGCTATACCATCTCCCGCGTGCATACGGAGGAGTATTTTGTCAAGCTGGCCAAGGACATCGAGGCCATGGGCGCGGACATCATCTGCATCAAGGACATGGCCAACCTGCTGCTGCCCTACGCGGCCTATTCGCTGGTCAAAAAGCTGAAGGCCAACACCAAGTTGCCCGTTGTGCTGCACACCCACAATACCACGGGCACCGGCGACATGACCTACTTAAAGGCCATTGAGGCCGGCTGCGACATCGTGGATACCGCCCTGTCCCCTCTGGGCAGCGGCACGGCGCAGCCCGCTACCGAGGCCCTGGTGGCCACTTTGGCCGGCACCGAGTACGACACCGGGCTGGACCTGGAGCTGCTAAGCCAGATTGCCGAGCACTTCCGCGGCGTAGCCGAGCGCCTCAACAAGGACGGCTGGCGCGACCCCGAGCGCGTGCTGTCGGTGGATGTTAACACCCTGCGCTACCAGGTGCCGGGCGGCATGCTCTCCAACCTCATCGGCCAGCTTAAGCAGGCCGGCAAAATGGACAAATACTACGAAGTGCTGGCCGAGATTCCCCGCGTGCGCGAGGACTTTGGCCTGCCGCCGCTGGTGACCCCCACCAGCCAGATCGTGGGCACCCAGGCCGTGATGAACGTGATTGCCGGCGAGCGCTACAAGATGGTGCCCAATGAGTCCAAGGCGCTGCTGCGCGGCGAGTACGGCCGCCTGCCCGCCCCCTTCAACGAGGAGGTGCGCCGCAAGATCCTGGGCGATGAGCCGGTGATCGAGCACCGCCCGGCGGACGACATCCCGCCGGAGCTGGACAACTACCGCAAGGACATTGCCCAGTATAGCCAGCAGGATGAGGACGTGCTGAGCTACGCCCTGTTCCCGCAGGTGGCCACCAAGTTCTTCCAGACGCGGCAGGCTGCCCAGCTGAAGGCCGACCCCACCACCTACGACAAGGCAAGCGGCGTGATGCCCGTGTAATACTGAACTCAATCCTGAACGCTTTGATGGATTTGTCTTTTTCCGCCTTCGCTTTGCTCCTTTAAGTCAGCGTAGGCGCCGCTACGCCTCCTTCATTCAGCTTCGCGCAGACGAAAAAATCCTTCATCCATCCGTGCGTTCACTCATTCGTTCAGTATGAAATAAGTCGATTGGTTGTATCAACCGGGCGCTCCTGACGGACGCCCGGTTTTTATGATACATTTCAAAATAAGTGAATAAAATAATTTATATTGATAAAAATAAGCCTTGATTGTGCCTGTTGGCCATGCTATAGTGAGTGGCAGGACGGGTGACCGTTACTACGGATGAAGGCTGGTGTGTATACGGATGAACAAGAAACTGGTAGCCTTGCTGCTGGCGGCAGTCATGCTGCTGACCCTGACGGCCGCGGCTTCGGCCGAAGGCATGAAGCCCGGCACCTACACCAAGACCGTCAAGGGCATGTATGACGGCCTGACGGTGGAAGTAACTGTAACAGAGGACAAGATTGAGTCCGTGAAGGTACTTGATCACGTAGAAACCGCGCCCGGTTGGCCCGCGCTGGAGAAAATCCCGGCGGCCATCGTGGCCAATCAAACCGTGGGCGTGGATGCCGTGGCTGGTGCGACCCGCACCTCGGAAGGTATCATCAACGGCGTACGCCTTGCCCTGGAAGAAGCAGGCGCCGACCTGGATATATTCTCAAAGCCCGCGGAAAAGGCTGCTGAGATAGCGGTTGACTATTTCCCCGTGATGGGCTCCTTTGAAGTACCTGCCCAGTGGGATGAAACCTTTGATGTGGTGGTCGTGGGCGGCGGTTTTGCCGGCATGGCTGCCGCCTATGCGGCGGTGGAGCAGGGCGCCAGCACCGTGCTGGTGGAAAAGCTGTCCACCACCGGCGGCAACAGCGCCATCAATGGCGGGCAGTATGCCTCCTACACGTCCAGCCGCGCCAAGGAGCTGCAGGAGAAGTTCAACCTGGAGCCCGACACCGCTGAAAAGCACATCGAGGACACCCTGCAGGGCGGCGATAACATGAGCAACCTGCCCTTGGTTGAGAACATGGTGCATGCCTCCCCGGTGTACTTCAACTTGCTGCTGGATAACGGCCTCAAGATCCGCGACGTGCTGGCCCGTCCCGGTGGCCACTATGGCTATCGCACCTATGTGACGGAAAACCAGGTGGGCAGCGACATCACCAACCTGCAGCTGGAGATGCTTAAAAACACCATGGCGGACATCCGCCTGGAGACCAAGATGGTCGAGATCTACCGCACCCGCGATGACGCGAACCATGTAGTGGGCATCCGTGTGGCCACGGCCGACGGCTACAGGACCATCCAGGCCACCAAGGGCGTGATTCTGGCGACCGGCGGCTTTGGCGCCAATGTGCAGATGCGCCAAACCCAGGTGCCTTACCTGACGGAAGAGATCCCCACCACCAACATCAAGGCCGCCTCCACGGGCGAGGGCATCTACCTGGCGCAGGCGATCGGCGCCAACACCACCCAGATGAGCAACATTCAGCGCTATCCCTTTGCCAACCCCGAGGACGGCGTGCTGGACGGCTTTGCCGTGTGGCCCTTTACCGGCCCCTCCTTTGGCATTGTGTATGTTGACTATCAGGGCAACCGCTACGTCAACGAGGGGGAGCGCCGCGACGTGTGTGCCAATGCGGCCAGCAACAGCGGCTTCATCTCCACCTACTCCATCTTCACCAAGGAAGTCATTCCCTTCGCCAAGGATGAGGAGCTGGCCCTGGGCCTGTCCACCGGACGGGTCATGATGGGCGACACCCTGGAGGAGCTTGCCCAGAAGATGAACGAGTACGCCATCAAGGGGCAGTATCCCCAGGTGAGCGCTGACAACCTCAAGGCCACCATCGAGCGGCACAACGGCTTTATCGACAGCGGCAAGGACGAGGAGTTTGGCAAGGTGATGGCGGGCACCATGGTCAAGATGACCGAAGGCCCCTACTACGCCCTGGCTCAGTTCCCCTCCGTGCATCACACCATGGGCGGCCTGGTGATCGACCAGACCACCAAGGTGTATGACATCTACGGCCAGGTAATCCCCGGCCTGTATGCGGCCGGCGAGGTGACCGGCGGCGTGCACGGCACCAACCGCCTGGGCTCCAACGCCGACGCGGACGCCTGCGGCATTGGCTATATCTCCGGCATCTATGTATCCACCGGCGAGATGCCCGACTTTATCCCCGCCAAGTAAGCGACCTGTTTTCCGGGGGCTGCCTTGCGGCAGCCCCCTTCACGCCATCAAGAAACTGCGGTTTCTTGATGGTTAAGCCTTTGGCCCTCCGCCTGTCACTTCGTTCCCGGGCGGCGGAGGGCATGGTAACCCTTGCTGACGCAAGGCAATCCGCGCCACCGCGCGTGCCGCTGGCGCGGATTGCAGTCGGAGGGTTTCACCCTCCGACACCTCCCTTAGGTTTGTTGATACGCTGCGGGGGCTGCCTTGTGGCAGCCCCCTTATGCTATACTATGGCGGCATTAATGATGGAGGACCTACCTGTTTGAAACGAAAAGACATCCTGATCATTGTTCTGGTGGCGGCGCTGGCGGGCGGCCTGCTGCTGGTATCCGGCCAACTGAGCGGCAGCCGAAACGGCCAGGCGGGGGGCCGGCTGCCCGCTGTAACGGTCACTGAGCCGCCCGCGGGGCAGACGCCGGCACCCCAGGCTGCGCAGCCTGATGCGGATGGTGAGGGTGCCGATGCCGCCCTCCCGGTGCCCACCTTGGCACCGGCCCAGGCCTACCTCAGCGTGCAGATCGACCAGCTGGTGTACGACCCCATCCCGCTACTGGAGGACAATATGCTGGAGCTGACGCAGGCCGACGGCAAGCGCAATGTGGTGGCCTTCACGCCGAATAGCATCACGATGCACAGCGCCACCTGCGACAATCAGGATTGTGTGCAGCAAGGGCAGGTTACCCTTAATAACAAGGAAAACCGCGTGTTGATGAACATGATCATCTGCCTGCCCAACCGGGTGGTGCTGTCGCTGCTGGACGCTGAGGAGGCGAACAAGCAGTGGCAGCAGCTGAACGCCGCGCGCTGAATTGCCCTGCTTCTTTACACCCCTTGGCATTGTTTGCTATAATACATCTGCCGATACCGTCCGGGTCGGACAGCATGGTGATACGGACCCCATTTCGTCAGGTATCTTTACGAACTTGAACGGAGGAAGAAATGAACAAGACAAAGCGGTTTACCCTGACAGCGCTCCTGGTGGCGCTTATCTTTTTACTGGGGCTCACCCCCCTTGGATTGATCCCCCTGGGGTTCATCTATGTGACCATTCTGGCGCTGCCGGTCATCATCGGCACGCTGGTACTGGGGCTGCATACCGGCCTGCTGCTGGGCCTGGCCTTTGGCGGCATCAGCACCTTCAAGCTGCTCACCGCGCCCAGCTCGCTGGCGGGCAACCTGCTGGGGGCAAGCCCCGCGCTGGCGATTGCGATGTGCATCGTGCCCCGCCTGTTGGTGCCCCTGGCCTCCCACCTGGTGTACCACCGGCTCAAGGCGGGCAGGGCCGAGCGCTTTGCCGCCATGGCGGCGGGTGCAGCCGGCTCGCTGACCAACACGGTGTTTTATCTGGGGCTGATGCTGCTGTTTTACCAGCTGGCCGGCCTGGATAGCGCCGCGGTCATCTCGCTGATCATCGGCACCGGCGTCATCGCCGGCTCCATGGAGGCCGTGGTGTCGGCGGTGCTGGTGCCGCCCATCGAATTTGCTTTGAGGAAAACTTTGCATAAAGCCTGAGGTAAACGCTATGCTTCTGGTCATGGATATCGGCAACTCCAGCATCAAGGTCGCCCTATACAACGGGCAGGATATGGCGCACTACTGGCGCGTGTCCACCAACCGCAACTATTCGTCCGATGAGTACGGCACGATTCTGGATGGCATGTTCCGCCACGCCGGGCACAACCCCAGCATGGTGGAGGGGGTCATGGTGTCCTCCGTGGTGCCCACCATCAACTTCACCATCGACCACATGTGCCGGGAGTACTTTGGCCACGAGCCGCTGTTTGTCGGCCCGGGCATCAAGACGGGCATCAACATCCTGTACGATAACCCGCGCGAGCTGGGCAGCGACCGCATCTGCAATGCGGTGGCCGTGCATACGCACTATGGGACGCCGTGCATCTTCATCGACTTTGGCACCGCCACCTCCTTTGGCGTGGTGGACAGCAAGGGCTGCTTCCTGGGCGGGTGCATCTGCCCGGGCATGAAGTTAGCCAGCGAGGCGCTGGTCAGCGGCACGTCCAAGCTGCCCAACTTTGAGCTGGTGATGCCCGATACCGTCATCGCCAAGACGACTGTCACCAACCTGCAGGCCGGCGTGCTCTACGGCTACGTGGGGCAGGTCAACTATATTGTGGAGCGCATGAAGGCCGAGCTGGGCGAGCCAAACACCCAGGTGGTAGCCACCGGCGGCCTTGCGCGGCTCATTGCCACGCGCACCCAGGTCATCGACCACCTGGACGGGCTGCTGACCCTCAAGGGCCTGCGGATCATCTACGAGAAAAACCGCGGCTTAGCCTGAATCATCACTGCTCCACGGGTGTCGCTTTGCTTTGCGGGAGCAAGTAAGGGGGCTTAAAGAATGCGCAGGCGACGGCGCAGGATGTCCATAGGGTCTGTGCTGGTATTGCTGCTGACGCTGGCGGCAGTCCTGGGTACGGCCTTTTTTTTGCGTGAGGTGGGGCGGGACAGCCCCGCCGCTGCCATGGGGTTGGAGGAAATCGCCCACACGGTTGGCCGTGTATTGCAGCCTGCGGTTTCCGGGGACGACCAGCCGCCGCCCACCGCCTTGCCACCCGCCGCGCTGGCCGAGGCACAGGCCACCCCTGCGCCCCCGGTGGGGCTGACGATGTCCCTGGGCGGCCTGCTGCGCTGGGACAGCGATGTGCAGGCCTCGGACACCTATCGCACGGCGCCCCAGGACATATTGGCGCCCATTGCGGCTGCCTTTTCCGGCGATATCAATATCGCCGCCTTCGATCAGCTGATCGTGCCGCCGGCGGAGGCCGGCAGCGACCTGCTTGTGTCCTCCGTTGCGCTGGATCAAATCGCCGCGCTGGGCCTGAACGCGCTGGTGCTCAGCGGTGAGCGGCTGTTTGACCGGGGTGTCCAGCCCGCGCTGGCCACCGCGGAGGAGATGGCGCAGCGCTTCATCACCCCCATTGGCTTTGGCGACACCAGAACGGCGTATCGGCGGGTGAACGGGCTGTCGCTGGTGTGGCTGCATGCCGGCGGCCGCCTGAGCAATGCCGGGGGCAAGGCAACCACGCCGGAGGGGCGCCTGGCTCTTGTGCATCCCCTCGATCCGGATGCCCTGGGGCAGGCGATCAGCACCCTCAAGCGGCAGAACGACCTGGTGATCGTCTCGCTGAACTGGGATATCGGCCGCGCTCAGTCGCCCACCCCGGCGCAGCAGACGCTGGCCCACCGCCTGGCGCGGGAGGGGGCGGATATCATCCTGGGCTATGGCGGCGAACGGGTGCAGGAGGTAGAGGTCTACCAGATCGACCAGCCGGAAGGCGACCCCCGCGACGTGCTGATCGGCTATTCCATGGGCACGTTGCTTACCGAGGAGCGGGGCCGCCGGGAGGCCATGGCCGGCCTGGTGCTGCAGCTAGATATGCTGATCAGGCCCGGGGGCGGCGGCATGCAGCTGCGCGGCCTTAACTACACGCCCACCTATGTGCGCAAATGGAACGAGGGCAACAAGGTGCGCTTTGCCGTGCTGCCCAGCAGCCAGCCTGCGCCCGAGGGCATGAGCCGCAACCAGCGCGAGGCCATGACCCGCGCGCTGGAGCTGGTGCAGGCGGCGATGCGCAGCGTGAGGGAGCTGCTTCCCACACAGAACCCATAGGCAAAAAAACACACCGGTCAATCAAAGTTGACCGGTGTAAGACATTAATTGTGTCAGCGATAGTAGCGCGTCTTGTAGGAGGTGCGCCGCTTGATCTTTGGCTTCTTCTTTCTGGTAAACAGCTTATAGAACAGCTGGCTCAGGCCGATGACGGCCGCCACCGGCAGCAGTATCAACCCCAGAAACTCCAGCGAGAAGCGGGGGAAGGGGTTGGGGTCGTTCTCAGTGTAGATGCGGATTTCGTCCAGCGTGGGGGCGATGCTGGGCCGCCGCACGATGCTGCGGCTGGCGATCAGCTGGTATTCCACCGGCTGGCGGTCGCCGCCCTCGGGGGTGTAGGTCATGGTGCCCATCACCTCGCCGGCCTCTACCGGAGCCTCCAGCGTGCGGTCAAAGGCAACGCTGGTGCGCGAGTTGTACACGCGCATCCACTCGTCCGTCTGTCCGGCAAAGCCGATCAGCCGGTCATCCGCCTGGGGCTCCACCTTGCGCAGCGCCAGCTGCAGGCGCCCCATGTCCGCGTCATCCACCGCATAGCTGGAGATTTCGATCACCTTGGGGTTGTTGCGGAAGATCTCCTCGATGCTGGTGGTGACATACTGCTTGAAGCCGTATTCCATCAGCCGCTTGGTGTCTGTCCAGCGGCCGATGGCGCTGCCCTTGAGCATGACGGAGATCAGCTGCACGCCCTCTTTTTCGGCCGAGCCCACAAAGCAATAGCCCGCCGGGTCGGTGTAGCCCGTCTTGACGCCGGTGGCGGGGGGATAGTAGTACTTATCCTGCTCGCGGGTGGTGGAGGTGAGCAAAAAGGCGCTGTCCGCTGTGCCGCGCAAAGCGCCCCGCCAATCGTTGCGCTCCAGGGTGTAGCTGGTGGTGGCAGCGATTTCGCGGAAGGTCTGGTTTTGCATGGCGACCTGCGTGATCAGCGCCATGTCCCGCGCGGTGGTGTAGTGGTTGTCGTCATGGTAGCCGTGGGCGTTGGCAAAGCGCGTCTGCGTGGCGCCCATACGCTGCGCCGTTTCGTTCATCAGGGCGACAAAGGCCTCCTGCGAGCCGGAGATGTGCTCGGCAATCACGTTGGCCCCCTCGTTGCCCGAGAAGACCATGGTGGCCACTAACAGGTCATGCATGCGGATCTGCTCGCCCGCCACCAGGCCGATCAGGCTGCTGCCCTCGGGCACGTTGAGGGCACTTTCGCTGACGGTCACCATGTCATCCGGGTTGCCCATGGTGATGCCCAGCAGCACGGTGAGGATCTTGGTGGTGGAGGCCGGGTAGCGCAGGTCGTCGGCGTTTTTTTCAAAGACGGCGTCGCCCGTCTCGGCCTCGATGACGATGGCGCTCTGCCCGGTGATCTGGTTGGCGCGCAGGTTTTCGGGGCGCTCGGGGTCATAGGCATCGGTGGCCGCGGCGGGCAGGGTACAGCAAAGCAGCGGCAGCAGCAAGAGCAGCGCCGCAGTTTGCTTCAGCCAGGTACGCAGAAGGCCTCCCCTCCCCTTACAGGTTTAGGAAAACATCCTATCACAACCCGGCTTCTTTGTATAGTTTGGGCCCTGTTTCGTACAGGTTGTTGCCCAGGCTGTCTATCACCACAATGGCCGGGAACTCGTTAATCACAAAGCGGTGGATGGCCTCGGCGCCCAGGTCCGGGTAGGCGATGACCGTGCTCTCCTGTATGCTGCGGGCAATCAGCGCCGCGGCGCCGCCCACCGCGCCAAAGTACACCGCGCCGTACTGCTTCATGGCGTCCACCACGCCGGGGCCGCGCAGCCCCTTGCCGATCATGCCGCGCAGACCGCGGGCCAGCAGCTTGGGGGTGTAGGGGTCCATGCGGTAGCTGGTGGTGGGCCCGGCCGAGCCCACGGCGTGCCCGGGGCTGGCGGGGGCGGGGCCTACGTAGTAGATGGTCTCCCCCTCCAGGGGGATGGGCAGGGGCTCGCCCCGGTCGATCAGCTCAATCAGGCGCTTGTGCGCGGCATCGCGCCCGGTGTAGATGGCGCCCGACAGCGTAACGGCGTCACCCGCGCGCAGGCTGCGCACGGTCTTCTCGTCCAACGGCAAGGTGAGGTGAATGGTGCTCATTTGCATACCTCCTACAGCACTTGGGATGCGTGGCGCGCGGCGTGGCAGCAGATGTTGACCGCCACGGGCAGGCCCGCGATGTGGGTGGGCGCGTAGAGGATGTGCACCTTCAGCGCCGTGGTGCGCCCGCCGGTGCCGCCGGGGCCCACGCCCAGGGCGTTCACCTCGCGCAGCAGGTCGTCCTCCAGCTGCTTGTAGCGCGGGTCGGCGTTGCTGTGGTCCAGCGGCAGGGCAGTGCCCTGCTTGGCCATGATGGCCGCCTTTTCAAAGGTGCCGCCGATGCCCACGCCGATCACGATGGGCGGGCAGGGGTTGGGGCCGGCGTTTTCCACAGTCTCCAATATGAAGCGCTTGACGCCCTCAATGCCGTCGGCCGGCACCAGCATCTTCAGCGCGCTCATGTTTTCGCTGCCAAAGCCCTTGGCCACGGCCAACAGCTTGAGCCGGTCGCCGGGCACAATGCGGGTGTGGATGATGGCGGGGGTGTTGTCCTTGGTGTTTTTACGCTCAAACAGCGGCTCGGCCACGATGGACTTGCGCAGGTACCCTTGCAGGTATGCCTCGCGCACGCCCTGCTGGATGGCCTCCTCAAAGTCGCCGTTTTCAATGTGCAGGTCCTGTCCCACCTCGGCAAACACCACCGACATGCCGGTATCCTGGCAGATGGCCACCCGCTCATTGGCGGCGATGGTGTAGTTGTCGCTGATCTGCTGCAATGTGTTGCGGCCGATGGGCGAGGGCTCGGTCTTGATGGCGTCGTCAATGGCCTGCCGCACGTCGTCTCCGATGCAGTAGCTGCACTCCAGAAACAGGTCGGCAACAGCCTGGGTAATTTGAGCGGCCTGAATGCTTCTCATAGGTATCTCCCCTTTCGTATTTCCTATAGCTTGATGATCTTCTGTTGGTAGGCCTGGGCGACGGGCAGGCCTGCGCCCATGTGCCACAGGGCCTCCGCCCACATATCCTGGCGGATCTCGGGGCGCTGGTCCTTCGCCGGGCGGCTGACCAGCGGAAAACCGGCCTTGTCGATGGCCCGCAGCAAGGGCTCTGCCCCGCGGCGCATGCCCAGCAGGCGCGCATACGCCGGGCGGCGCAGCGGCTGCTTTTGCAGCCCCAGCAATATGCCGCTGAGCGCGCGGGAGATGCGGGCATGGGGGTAGCGCTTGGTCTTCACCAGGCTGATCAGCATTTCCCGGTCCGCGGCCAGCGGGGCAAACTTCAGGATGCGCTGGTCCAGCCCTTCGGACATTTCGGCTAAGGAGGCATACTCCCCGCCCTGCAGCAGCCGGGTCAGCAGCTCCTGATCCAGCGCGCCCGGCCGGCAGAGCCTGCCGTCAAATACAGCCTGCCGCACCAGCGGCAGCACGGCATTAGGCAGGCCGGCACTGACCGCCTGCCAATCCCCCCGCAGGAGGGCTCCGCGCACCGCCGTGGCTGAGGGGAGCGCCTGCACCCGGGTATCGTGGTAGCTACCTGCGCGGCCGATCGGCAGGGGGGCGATGCTGCTTTTCAGCCGGCTCAGCGCCAGCAGGTAGCTCACCCCCAGGTTGAAGTTGGGCCGGTCCAGGTTCTGCCCGTCCTGGGCGCCCAGCAGCTTTTTCAGGGCCTCCCCCTGGGCGCGGGCGTAGGACAGCCCCTGCTGCAACCCCTGCGCGCGCAGGGCGATTAAGGCGCGGCCCTCCTCCTGGAGCAGTTGGGCGGCCTGCTGCAGCCGGGGCAGTGCATCCACCTCCACCCCAAAGGCCAGGTGCGTCACCACGCCCAGCGCGTCCAGAATGCCCACGCCGCCCAGCGCGAACCGGTTGGCCTGGGCGCAGGCGTAGCTTACCGGCATGCCCAGCACCAGGTCGGCCCCGGCCAACAGCGCCATGTGCGCCCTGTCCTTGGTGGAGAACAGGCCGGGCGTGCCCCGCTGGGAAAACGCGGTGCTGATTACGCATACCACAAAATCGGCCCCCGACTGCCGCCTGGCCTCCTCAAGGTGGTACAGGTGACCCGCGTGAAAGGGATCATACTCGGCCACAATGCCGCAGACGCGCATACTGCCTCCCCAAATTCTTGCCCCCAGTATATCATAGCAAGCCCGAAAAAGTAAGTTGACAGGCCGCGGCTTGGCTTATATACTGAGTGCATATTAACAAACAGGGAGGTGGCACAGCATGGATGACGGCGTTAGATGTCAGGCAAGCGACGGCGTTCCGCGAAATCGGCGCATCCATGATGCGCTGACCGCATAGCTCCGTCCTCACCTCACATCGTACACGTCGCTGGCACTTGCTTTCCCGGTAAGGTGCTTTTTTGTGTATGTCGACCAATAAGAAAGGGGTGATGGGATTGGAATGGGAGAGAATTGAAGAAAAACTGAACCGCCTGCTGGCGGAGGGGCGGCACGGGCAGCTGCGCGGCGCGCTGATGATGCTCAACCCTGTGGACATCGCCAACTATATGAGGCAGCTGGACCCGGAGAAGCTGCTGCTGCTGTTCCGAATACTGCCCAAGGATTCGTCGGCGGATGTGTTCAGCTATATGGATGCCGACCAGCGGGAGATGCTGGTCAACAGCATCGGCGATGCGGAGATTACGGCCCTGATTGACGAAATGTTCATGGATGACGCCGTGGACTTTTTGGAGGAGCTGCCGGCCAACGCCGTCAAGCGCGTCTTGCAGCACACCGACCCCAAGACCCGGGCGATCATCAACCAGTTTTTGAAGTATCCGGAGAACTCCGCCGGTTCGCTGATGACCATCGAGTACTGCGAGTTCAAGCCCGGCATGAATGTGGGCGACGCGCTGAAGGTCATCAAAGAGACCGGGGTGGACAAGGAGTCCATCTACACCCTCTATTTGGTGGACGAGCAGCGGCACCTGACGGCCACCGTGCCGCTGCACAAGGTGCTGGTGTCCGAGTATGATGTGCCGCTGGCCCGCCTGGTGGACCCTGCGCTCATTTACGTCAAGACCACCGACGATCAGGAGGTCGTGGCCGATACCGTGCGCAAGTACCACCTGATGTCCATCCCGGTTGTGGATGGGGAAGGGCGCATGGTTGGCATCATCACCGCGGACGATATCATGGACGTCATCGAAGAAGAGAACACCGAGGACTTTGAAAAGATGTCCGGTCTGGCGCCTGCGGATGAGCCATATTTCAAGACCCCGCTGCTTCGCCTGGCGGCCAACCGCCTGCCCTGGCTGATGATCCTCATGTTTACATCCATCGTTTCCGGGGCGATCATTGCCAGGTTTGAGAACGTGCTGGCGGTGTCGGTGTTGCTGTCGGCCTCCATCCCCATGCTGATGGACACCGGCGGCAACTGCGGCCAGCAGGCCTCCACGCTGATGATCCGCGGTATCGCGCTGGGCGAGGTGCGCTTTACCGACCTGCTGCGCGTGCTGTGGACGGAGGCGCGTGTTGGCTTGCTGATTGGCGTGGCGCTGTCCGCGGTTACCTTTGTGCGCTTGCTGCTGCTCAACAGCGCCAGCGTGGCCATGGCGGGGGTGATCTCCGTCAGCCTGTTTGCCACGGTGGTCATCGCCAAGTCCATCGGCTGCGTGCTGCCCCTGCTGGCCAGTCGCATCAAGCTGGACCCGGCCCTGGCCGCGGCCCCGCTGATCACCACGCTGGTGGACGCCGCCAGCCTGTTTATCTACTTCTCCATCGCGGCGAGGTTTATCCTGTGAGGGCCTGGCTGCAATAGCGTATACATAAAAAACTGCCGATAATCGGCAGTTTTTTGATGCGTGCAGGGGATCAGAGGTGCTTTTTCAACTCCTGAATGCTGATTCTGCTGGCCTCCAGCGGCGGCATGTCGGGCGATTCGTCCTGCTCGACCACCAGCCAGTGGGCGCCCGCCTCCATCGCGGCGCGGGTGAGAGATGGGATATCCTGTTCGCCGTGCCCCAGCGGGCGGAAGGCGAATGCCGCGGTCTGCCCATCGCGCGGCACTTCCTTGCCGACTAACTGATAGGGGCTGCGGCCATCCTTGTGACCGACGTAGTCCTTCATGTGCACCACGGGGGCCCGCATCTTGTATTTCAGCAGGTATTGGGCCGGGTCCACCCCGGCATAGCGCACCCAGCAGGTGTCAATCTCCGTCTTGAGCAGGTGGTCCGGCACGGCATCGTAGAGGAAATCCAGCCCATACATGCCGCTGACGGTTTCAAACTCAAATTCGTGGTTGTGGTACAGCAGGCCGATGCCCGCATCCAGGCACAGGCTGCCCAGGCGGTGCAGCAGGGGAATCAGGCGGGCAAAGCCGGGCTGCCCCGGGCGGTCCCCTTCCTCCAGATAGGGCACGGCGATGTAGTTGCAGCCAATTTGCCGGTGATAGCTGATGGTGGCCCAGGGGTCCTCCTGCAAGGCGGCCAGCGGCACATGGCTGGATGCGGCGGCCAGGCCGTGCTCGGCCAGCAGGCGCTTGATGTCATCGCTCGTATGCCCGTGAAAGCCGGCGAACTCCACGCCAACGTACCCCTGCGCGCTGAGGGCGCGCAGCACGGCCGGCAGATCCTGCGCGGCTTGCCCGCGGGCGGAATACAGCTGATAGGCGATGCGGGGCTGCGGCATGCTAAGCACCTCAGTCAAAGTAGTAGGGTTTGCCGGTGCGGGCGGACTCGTAGATGCCCTCCAGAATGCGGGTGACCACAATGGCCTGCTCGGGCAGCACGGTCAACTTGCCCTCGCCGCGCACGGCCTGGATAAACGCCTTTTGCTCCAGCACCTCCAGGTCCTCGCTTTCGCCCTCGTAGTAGGCCACGCTGCCGGCCTTGAGGTCCGGGCGCAGCACGTACTGCCTGCCGCCCTTGACGCCGTTGATGCGCAGGCCGTCGTGCATATCGCTGCCGGCCTTGGTGCCCGACAGGGTGGTGGTGCCCTCCTCCACCTCCAGGGTGTTGAGCGCCCAGGAGGCGTTCAGCTCGATGGTGGCGCCGTTTTCCATCACGATAAAGCCAAAGGCGCT
>Ga0123333_10001271_pt1 | contig 26608 bp, 26 predicted proteins | sample BioC12SIPDNA_3_FD_89957 | JGI IMG/M metagenome (GOLD analysis project Ga0123333, IMG submission 89957) | Anaerobic biogas reactor microbial communites from Washington, USA - Biogas_R2_B C12 SIP DNA | ecosystem: Engineered > Bioreactor > Anaerobic > Unclassified | place: Washington, USA... | reverse complement strand
GTGGAAGGCGTGGCACATCCGGCCGCCAGAAGGAGGATGATCAGCATACTGACACGGATGCAACGGTGCGGTTTCATCATCGTCTTGCGCTCCCTACGCGTCCTACCACCCGGCTAGCCTCAACTTCCAGTCTCGAATGATGCGATCCTCGATGATCTCTACGCTCGGGTCCTGGAAACTCGCTTTTAGTTCGCCGACCTGGATGAATTCCTCGACGCCCCTACGCAGGGGCAACCATTGATAGTCCGGGAAATCGCGCTTGAAGTTCTCCAAAGAGAAGGCCATGTTGACCCGGTAGAGATGGTAGATTGTGCCGAGTTGCGCCACACCCGGGTAGCGCTCGATGTACTCCGGCGGGACATACACCCGTTCGGGGTTGGCACCCAGACAGTCGGCAAAGAGCGAGATGTACTCGTCACGGGTCAGGCAGCTCTCAGCGCTCATGGTATACCCTTTGCCAAGCGCTTTGGCGTCGCCGATGATCCGACCGGCCATTCTCCCGACATCGTAGCCCCAGCCCACGTGCATCAGCCCATTGCCATCACCGGGGACGAGGATGGGCAGGTTGGCTTTGATCTTGGGAACAGTCCTGAAGCCCCAGTCCCAGAAGACCATCGGGCAGAAGCTCGGTCCAATGGAGAGCGATGGCCGCCCGATCGTGACCGGAAAGCCTTCCTTCTGCCACTTGTCCAGATAGAACAGTTCGATGGTGCGTTTCTTCTGGGCGTAGTCCCCTCGGACGGGTCTGAACTCATCCTCTTCCCGAAAAGGGATCCGCGAGAGCGGGTAGCCATAGGTGTCCACGGTGCTGATGAACAGCAGGTGACCGACGCGACCACGCAGGATCTGGTAGAGAGCCTGGGCTTCCCCCGGCTCAAAACACACGGTGTCGATCACCATCTCTGCGCCGAAATCGGTGAAGGCGCGCCGGAGCGTCTCCACATCCCGGCGGTCGCCCTCATAGAAAGCGACGTCCGGGCGGGTTCCCTGTTTCGCCGCCCCGTTGCGGGTATAGACCGCTACGCTGTAATCGCGCTCCAGAAGATAGTCCAGCGTCCCGCGCGAGATGTTGCCCGGCCCGCCGATCAGAAACACCTTTGACATTCCTCTGCCTCCCTGTGTTCTAGGCCAGCCTCGTCATTCCTGTGGGGGATAGATCCGCTCGGGCCGTAACCGGCCTTTGGGGCGCTCGATCAGCTCAAGCGTGACGCCGATCTGGTCCTCGGTGTCGAGATAGGCGTAATACCCGTCGCCGTCCGCACCGAAGCCCGCGCCGTCCATCGTCATCGTCAGCCCGGCGGCCTCCGCCTCGGCGAGCGCGGCGTGCATGTCATCCACCAGCACGCCGAAGTGATGCACGCCATAGCCGTGCTCCTTCACGAAATCGGCATAGACGGTGTCGCCTTCCAGTGGCTGGATCAGCTCTATGCGCGTGGGGCCGAGGTAGCCGAGCGCGATGCGCATCGTGTACTCGGCGGGTTGCCCGTGGTAGGTCATGGTCTTGACCAGCGGCTTGCCATAGGTATAGATGTGCCACGGGCCGATGCCGAACAACATCCAGTACATCTCCACGGCCCTGTCCAAATCCGGCACGATGAGGGCAACTTGGGCCACGCCGTTGTTCAGAAACGGCAACGGCGGACTCAGCGGTTCATTCGTCATAGCCATCTCCGTCGTCTCCTTCAGGTAATCGCCAACACCGCATCCTGCATCTGTCGTAATCTGTAGACAAACTTCCCCGTATCCGGCGCGAAGTTAGCTGTGGTGAATCGCTCGCCCTTGGCGATGGGCCGCGTCACCTTGCCACCCGGTGTGATTCCCAGCGGAATCGCCTGTTGCGCGCACGCCTCCTCGTAGGTGTAGATGCGCCCCAGGTAGTCGGCACAGCCGATCTCACCGACCACGTCGCCGGGCTTGAGATCGCGCTTGGCGACAGGGACGACTTCGGAGACCAACTGCGTGGAGGCCACCGTGCGCTCGCCGTATAGCGCCGCCTCAACGATGGCCAGCGGCGTCTCGATGTTGCACAGGTGATAGGGACGCAGCAGCAGGTAGTACGGTCCCGGTCCCATCCCCACGAAGCGCATGTCGGTGTGGACGCGCGCGTCCTGCGAGGTGACAATGGCGAAGACACCCGGCGCGACCTTGCCGGTGCTGTACTCCACACAGCCGCGCCGGCCAAGGATGCCGCCATCGGTCTGCGGGATAAAGACGCTGGCGAGCTCGGGGATCTCGACGCGCGGCCCGTGCATCCCCGGCACGTCGGGAACCAGGCCCGTGGCATTCGAGACTGCCGCCATCTCCACCATCGTCTTGCTGCCGTCCTTGAACGCCGACAGCATCTTGGGGTTCATTCCCTTGCTCAGCGCCTCGTCGCGATACTTGTCCGGCGTCGCGTCGAAGTCAATGGTGTTGTTCTTCCCCTTGCCCAGGCACACGACCTCGAAACCGAGCGCCCGGTTTTCGTTGAACAGCATCTTGCAGACGCCGGGCTCGTCGCCCGAGGCCACGGTGTAGACGCACCCCGCCTTTCGCGCCAACCGGTGCAGGATCGGACCCACGGTCACGTCGGTCTCGACGTTGAGCATGACGACGTGTTTGCTGTGCTCGATGCATGTCCACGCGACACGGGCGCCGACTTCTGTGAGACCGGTCGCTTCGACCACGGCCTCCAGCGATGGCAGCTGCGCCAGCAGCAGCGCGTCCTCCGTGACGACGTGCTTCCCAGCGCGCAGGGCGTCTTCGGCAGCGCCGGCATTGGTGGTCACGCACACCTCCGCTTCCGCGATGCCCAGCGCTTGCAGCGTCGCCAGGGCGCGCCCGGCGTCCACGTCGGCAATCGCCACCGTTTCCAGGCCCGCCATCTGGTGCGTCACGTGAACCAACCCCGATCCCATTTGCCCGCAGCCCACCAATCCCACGCCGATCGGATTGCCCGCCGCCGCCCGTTGCTGTAGCCGTTCGTAGAGCTCCATGGTCATGCCGTCCTTAGCTGTGTCAGGTCTTTGAAATCCGCCCTCACGTGCTCGTAGATGCGCTTGTAGAGCGCGAAATGCGCCATATAGCGCGCGTGGCGCGCCGGGTCGGGCTCCATCGGCTCCACGTATTCGACCCAATCCCGCGCCACGGAGAAGTCCTCGAAGATGCCCGTCGCCACGCCTGCCAGAATCGCGTCACCATAGGGAGCCCCGGTGCGCCGCTTCACCAGGACAATCGGCACGTTGAAGACGTCGGTGATGATCTGCCGCCACAGCCTGCTCACTGCGCCGCCCTCGTTGAGCACCATCGGGTAGTTGACCGGCAACCCGGCCTCTTTGATCAGCCGGAACGAGTCGTACATCGCATAGGCCACGCCCTCCATCATCGCGCGCACGATGTGGCCTTTGGTGTGGTTAAGCGACAGTCCGAAGATCACGCCGCGCGCGTCCACGTCCCAGATCGGCGTGCGCTCGCCCATCAGGAAGGGGAGGATGAGCAGGCCGTCGCTGCCCACCGGGACCTTCTCGGCTTGCAGGTTGAGCAAGTCGTAGGCCGGCACCCCAAGCACACGCTCCGTTTCCAACTCGGCCTGCGAGAAGTGATCGCGCAGATAGCGGATGCACTGTCCGCCCGTCATCGTCGTCGGCACGGTGACGTAGGTGTGCTGCGAATCCACCGTGTAGGGGAAGTTGATCATCAGCCGGCCCACGTCCGAGAAGTTGTAGTCGCTGCTCCGGTGGACGATGCCGAAGTTGCCCACCGACCCCAGGTTGCTCTGGAAATCGCCTACGTCGATCGCGCCCGCCCCGATCCAACTGGCGTTGCAGTCGACCTGCCCGGCAGCCACGGGCGTGCCCACCGCCAGCCCGGTCTCTCCCGCCGCTTCGGGCGTCACTTCGCCGATGATGTCGGTGCAGCGGTAGATCTCGGGCAGCAGCGCGGGGTCGATGCCGATTTCGTCCAGCATCGCCGGATCGAAATGCCCTTCGCGCAGGTTGTAGGCCACGCCATAGAAGGCCGCGCTGGCGTCGTGCAACGTCGCCTCGCCGGTCAGCTTGAGCGTGATGAAGCCGTCGATGGTGAGGGCCTTGTGGATGCGCCGGAACGCCTCCGGGCGGTTGCGCTTTTCCCACAGCAGGTTGACCAGCGCGGGGTGATCCTCCAAGCGGTAGCCGGACAGCTGAAAGATGCGCTCTTCGCCCACGTTTGCTTTGAGCCACGCCACCTCTGCCGTAGCGCGACGATCCATCAGATTGTACGCCCGGTGCACGGGCGCGCCGTCCGCGTCCACCAACACCAGCGAGGGCAGTGCCGACGAGGCCGCGATCCCGCGAATCTCCGCCGGTTTGATCGCCGCCTCGGCCATCACCTGCCGGATCAGGCGGCGGGCGATCGCCCAGTACAGGGCCGCGTCGTGCTCCGACCAGCCGGGATGCTCGTGGATGAGCGGATACTCCTCGAACGCGAATCCCAAGACCATGCCGGCGTCATCCATCAAACACGCCTTCGCCCCGCCCGTGCCAAAATCGATGCCCAGCAAGTAGTTCGCCATACGCCCTCCGTATAACAGACCGTTACCGGTGCTCGGTGACGGGTGGAGAAGCAATGCCACCTCTCAACCCGCCGCCCACGCGCCCTGTCACGCGATCAGACGCCGCGCGTTCTCCTCGTCCGTCACCAGCACGTTGACAAGCGCCCCGCGCAGCGCAGCGCGGATGACTTCGGATTTGCCTGGGCCGCCGGCCGCGCCGATGACGCGGGGAATCGCGCGGATCTGCTCCAGGGTGAGGCCGATGATGCGGTCATTGATCGCGTGGGGGACGGGTCTCCCGCCGGCATCGAAGAAGCGCAGGCCGATGTCGCCCACCGCACCGAGCGCCTGCAACGCCGCGTACTCCGTTTCCGTGAGGATATCCGCTTGCACCACCACCGAGTCGGCGGTCGGGCGTCCGATGCCCACCAGAGCAATGTCGGCCTGCGCCGCCAACGCCAGCGTGCCGGCAATCTGCGCATCGGCCAGCAACGCCGTGCGCACTTCCGGTGTGGCAACGATGCCCGGCGCCGCCAACACCCGCGCCTTCGCGCCGAGGATCTGCGCCGTGCGATGGACCAGATCGGCCCCATAGACGTCAGCTTCGGGGTGCCCCAGGCCGCCGAGCATCTGCACCACACGCATCGCCGGCCAGTTGTGCGCGGGCAGTGCGGCGACGGTCGCGAGCAGTGTGTTCCCCCACGTCAGACCGAGCACTTCACTGCCCTGCAGGCTGCGCACGAGGCAGCCGGCAGCCGCCGTGCCGAGCGCCGCGCGCAGGTCCGGCGGCGCATCACGCGCTGGCGAGACGACAATGGCCTCGTGCAGACCGTAGCTCGCTTCGAGTTGGCGCTCCAGATCGACGTTCAGCGCCGGAGGGGTGTTGATGGTGATCTGGACGATGCGCTCCTCGCGCGCCTGGCTGAGCAGCCGCGAGACTTTGATCCGCGACAATCCAAACCGCTGCCCGATGACGCGCTGGGTCAGGCCGTCCTCATAGTAGGCTTTGGCGACCTTATGGAGCAGTTTCTGTGTGTCCTGATCACGCTGCATGGGGGCCTCTGACAGTCTGTGCATCTGAACAGGGATGAACAGATGAACAGCTCTACCATACCACAGCTTCCCTGCATCTGTCAATAGCGAAATCCTGCTCTCTCTGTTCGGCGCTCGGGAAATCCCGGCACGCGGATCCCAGGTACGGCGAGACGGCGTGGTCGTGCGGCGCTACACGGAGGTGCTCGCCCGCGAAGGCGGGCCGCCGGACCTCGCCGCGGCCTTTGTGTTCCGGCGCAACGGGCCTATACTGAAGGTGCGATCCTCATTGCCGTAGCGTGTCCTGCTTTGTGTCGGTCTAGTGCATGTGAGGTTGCCTATGGAGTTGATGCCCGCTCTCCGCTTGGGTCTGCTGAACGGCTGGCTGTTGATGGTCCCCCTCGTCCTGGCGGACGGCATTCTCTTTCTCGTCTTTCCCAAGGAGATCGTCGCGCGGCTCTGGGACCGGTCTGGCTGGAGCCAGAAGCAGGTCGCCTACACCGTCCTCGGCAAGCTCTTCGCCCTCATCACCATCGCCCTCCTGGTCCTGACGCCGCTGAAGCTCGGCTCGCCGGTCTTCATCGCCGGAGTCGCCCTCGTCGCGCTGGGCGTCGCGGGCGTGGTGAAGGCGCTCTTCGACTTCAGAAACACGCCGCTTGGCCAGCCGGTGACGCGTGGCGTTTACCGGATCTCGCGGCACCCGCAAATCGTCTCGGCCTCGCTGGTGATCTTGGGCGCCACCATCGCGATCGGCTCGTGGACCGCGCTGCTCGCGCTGGTGGCAGCCAGGGCTCTCAGTCACTTCAGCATACTGGCCGAGGAGGAAGCCTGTCTGCGACAGTACGGCGAGCCCTACCGCGCCTATCTGGAGCGCGTCCCCCGCTATTTCGTGTTCTTCTAGCGAGCCGCCCGCCGCGCCGGCATTTCGGAGCCGGTAGCGCCACGCACGCGGCAGGTCGCCGACGGTCACGGCGCGCTCACGTCGCTCGCCGGCCATTTTGCCCCCCCGTCGGGGCACCTATAATGGTGTACCAGGGCGCCCATCCTGCCTCCGGATGTTCGACCGGCGCCGTGTGGGTCGCCGGAGGGCACAGCAGAAACCCTGTGCCGAAGCAGCGATCGCGTGTGAGCCCACGACGGAGGTCACCCCTATCTCGTGTACGACTGGATGACGTGAAGTGACGTGCGAATCCCATCACCTGCAAGGGAGATCCCATGACATCGGAGCAAATGTCGCAGACAATCCGTGAGATGGCCAGCAGGCTGGAGGTCCAGCGCCTGACAGGCCTGTACCAAGGCATGACCATGCTGACCCCAGCCGAGGTAAAGGCAACCAAAGAGATGCGTTTCTGGCAGCCGCGCGCCGAGATACCGGTGGATCTGGATTCAGGCGCCACATCGTTCCACCACCAGCCGTGGTCCGGCACAGATGGCAAAGTCCACGATCTGCACATCTACCAGGGCGGGCTTGCGATCCCGGACGTCTGCCCGGTTGGCCTGCGGCCGCCAAGCCGCTACGACGTGGTCGAGGTGCCGATCCTGCGGCGATCCTACCGGTTCCGGGCCAACCTCCCGCAAGAGAGGGCCAACCGCATCGGGACCGCGATCTCGAGCGATCGCTACTGGTTTGCCATCCCCTTCTGCCGCTACCACACCCTCGACGATCGCGCCGTCCACATCCAACCTAAGGGCGGCTCTTTCGAAGGTAGCCAAGCGAAGGCGCTCTTCAGAAATCGCGAGTATGCCCGGCGTTTCCGAGCGCAAAACGCCCTTGAGGGTGGAAAGTGGCTCGACACCCGGCATATCGTGATGCGGGCCATCGGCTACCTGGGCGCGATCATCGGCGGCAGCCTGGCGCTTGGCAAGGGTATGCTTGCCTGGGAGGCGCGCGGCGGCGACTGGGCGGGCAGGGAGCCTAGCCAGGTTATCGCCGCCCTCATCGTTGGTTTGATCGTCCTCGCGGTAAGTGTCTACCTGATGGTCAAGGGCCATCGCGGCGAACCCCTCTGACCGCGAGCGAACGGGCATGGCCGTTGGGCCGCGCACGGCGCACGTCCAGAGCGGCGTGCGGGCCGGTGGCGATGCCCTCGCGAACGTAGGATACCTGAGGTGTAGCTATGGAATCCAACCCGATACGCGTGCTGGCAGCAGGCCTGTTGTTCCTGGCGATCTTCGTCACCGGCTACCGGCTCAGCAGCGCCGGCAAGCCCTACAACGCCCTGCTCTTCAACTTCCACAAGCTCATCGGCCTCGCGACGGGCGTCTTCCTCGGCCTCATCGTCTACCGCGCCCATCAGGCCGCGCCCCTTGAGGCCCTGACCATCGCGGTGGTCGCCGTCACCATCGTCTTCGCCATCGCCACCGTCGCCGCGGGCGGCCTCCTGAGCGTCGCCAAGCCTATGCCCGCCTTCGTGGGCTTGGTGCACAAAGTCTTCCCCTACCTCACCGTCGCTTCTGCTGCCGTGATGCTCTACCTGTTGCTGCTGCCAGGAGGCAGCCGATGACCTAGCATCGGCAGGCGCTGGTCATCGGCGATAGAGGGTGCAGGAGGCGTTCCCGAGGCCGCTGGGCCCCAGCCGGCACCGCCTGGCGCGCTAGCCCCGGTTCTTCCAGTCCCACGGCAGGAGCTCCCGCAGCGTCACGACCACATCGCGCGCCACCAGGACCTCCGCGTCCATGTTCGCCACGTGCAGCTGGCTGATGAACTCGCGGCACCGTCCGCAGGGCGGCATCACCTCGCCCTCCGACCCCACCGCCACCATCCGCACCACCCGGCTCTCCCCCGCCGTGATCATCGCCGCGGCTGCCGCGTGCTCCGCGCAGAAGCCCGTTCCGCACACGGTCTCGATGCACACCCCCACGTACACCGCCCCGCTCTCGGTGAGGAGCGCGGCACCCACCCAGCCCGCCTCCCCGTATTCCGAGAGCTTTCGGGGATTGACCACCGCCCTCGCCCGCGCGTACAGCGCCTCGAACCCCACCGGCATCTCGCCCATCATCATCCTCCCGCTTGACCTACACGTGGCAATCTCTGTGATATGCGTCCCCGCATCTCCAGCGGCGGCCCGCGTGATTCACGCTATGCGCCGTTTCGATCGGCGCCTAGCGTGGGCGTTTGAACTCTGCTATACTCGGGAGCACCGCTGCGGCGACGTGGCGGTGAGTGTAGCAGCACGCCCTGAGCTGTCCACCCGCGCACGGACAGGTGCCCGGGGGCAGCCAGCTTCATCCGTCGAGGTGTGGTTGTCCATTCGTTTGCTCGACTGCGCGCCGATGTCTCCCCACGTGCCGCGCTGGCATGTGGCCACGCCCTGCCTGCTCGTCGAGACCGACCACGGCCTCGTCCTCGTCGACTCCGGCCTCGGCGTCCACGATCACACGTCTCCCTCGCGCATGGTGCGCGGCTTCAGCATCGCCCTCGGCGTGCAGCACGACCCCTCCCTCGCGGCATGTCATCAGATAGCCCGGCTGGGCCATGCCCCCGACGCCGTCCAACACATCGTCCTCACCCACCTGCACTTCGACCACGCCGGCGGCCTGCCCGACTTCCCGCACGCCCAGGTCCACCTCCACCGCCGCGAGCACGATGCACTGGTCCACCGCCGGGGCTGGAGCGCGCTGGCATACGATCCCGCCGACTTCGCGCACGGCCCGCGTTGGGTGCTCTACGACACGCCCACCATCGACTGGCTGGGACTCGACGCCATCCGCCTGCCATTCGAGCCGGAGATGTATCTCGTCCCGTTGCACGGGCACACGTTGGGCCACTGCGGCGTCGCCATCCGCGACGCCGGCGGATGGCTCTTCCAGGCCGCCGACGCGCTGCCCACCAATGCCGAGTTCGATCTGACGCCCAACTGGCTGAATCGCCTCGCCATCGGCCCGCACGTGCCGCGCCTGCGCGCTTGGGCCGCCGCCCATCCGGAGGTACGCCTCCTCGCCGGCCATGTCTGGACGCGGACCGTGGCGGCACACGTATGGAATGGAGACTGATGTGGGAAGCGTGATCCTGGCGATGACCCTCTCACCGGATGATGTCGTCTGCGACCGGCACTACCGCACGAGGAGGCAGCCGGGCCGGACCGCCTCCGCAGACCTTTGGGCTCTTCTGCGCCAGCAGGCACCTTGTCGAGCCGCAGAGCCCAAAGGTCTTCCACCGCCGCGATGAGAGATGCGAGGAGACCGCCCGGCTCTGGAAACCGGTCCTGGGATCCCTGCATCGGACCAATGTACTAGTGCGCCGGCGACGAATGTACAATATAATGAAGTATGTGGAGCTCGGTGGGGTGGTCCGGATGTGTTGCCAAGCTCGCCGGGGGGATTTGCTGGGCGAGCCAAGGGGAGCGGGGGGCGGACTGTCTCTACTCGATGCCTAGCTCACGCGCGCGGATCGCGGCCTGCGTCCGGTCGCGCACGCCTAACTTGCCCAGGATCGCGGTCACGTAGTTCTTCACCGTCCCCTCGGCCAGGCTCAGCCGCTCCGCGATCTCGCGGTTCGTCAGCCCGTCCGCCATCCGCCTCAGGATCTCGATCTCGCGCTCTGAGAGTGGCTCGGCCAGCCCCTCGTTGAGGCTGCGCGCCGGCCGGGCGACCCGCGCGAACTCCGCCACCACCTTGCGCGCCACCGACGGCTCGATCAGCGCGCCACCCGCCGCCACGGTCCGCACCGCCTGCGCCAGATCTTGCCCAGAGACGTCCTTGAGCAGATACCCCAGCGCGCCCGCGCGCAGCCCCTCGAACACGTACTCGTCGTCGTCGAACGTCGTCAGGATCACGACGCGTGCCTCGGGCCACCGCTCGCGCAGGCGCCACGTTGCCTCCACCCCGTCCATCCCCGGCATCCGCACGTCCATCAGCACCACGTCAGGCCGCAGCTCAGCATAGGTCTCGAGCGCGGCGGACCCGTTCGCTGCTTCGCCCACCACCCTCAGGTCAGGCTCCAGCTCCAGCAGGATCCGCAGCCCCTCGCGCATCAGCCGCTGATCGTCGACCAGCAACACCCGGATCGGCTCAGCCACCGCTTCCCTCCCTGGACAGGGGCACGCTGAACGAAAGCTGCGTGCCGCCGCCGGCCCGCGGCTCGACGTGCAGCGCCCCGCCCAGCATCTCAGCGCGCTCGCGCAGGCCCCGCAGCCCGAAGCCCCCCGCCGCGCGCTCGCGGCCGAGCCCACGGCCATCGTCGCTCACCAGCAGCGTGACGCTGTCGTCGCCGGCGGTCAGCACGAGCCAGACCTGCTGCGCCCCGGCGTGCCTCTGGATGTTGGTCAGCGCCTCCTGCGCCGCCCGGTAGAGCGCCAGCCGGTGGGTATCGGGCAGAGGGGGCAGCGTCTCGGGCAGGACCCGGTTGATCGTAAGGCCGGTGGCCTCCTCGAACTGCGCCATCAGCCGCCGCAGCGCACTGTGCAGGTGCAGGTCCGCCTCCACCGGCGACCGCAGCGTGGCGACCGTCGCACGCAGCTCCTGGAGCGCCTCGTGGACCTGCTCGCGGACCGTGCCGATGAGGTCGGCTGCCCGCTCGGCGTCGCTCGGGCACAGCCGCTGGGCGGCCTCCAACTGCACCGCCGCGACGGTCAGGTGGTGGCCCAGCGTATCGTGCATCTCGCGGGCCAGCCGGTTGCGCTCCTCTACCACGGCCATCGTCTCGGCGCGCAAGGCATAGTCCTGCAACTGCTCGTTGGCCATCTGCAGCTCCGCCGCGAGCGCCTGGCTCTCGCGGCGGGCGGCGTCCGCGCGTTTCAGCGCACCGGCAAAGGCCCCGATGAAGGCGTACAGCACGCCGTAGAGGAACACCGCGATGAGCCCCTCGCTCGGGCTGATCCCGATTCCGAACGACACCGCTGTCATCACTGTGAAGGCAGCGATCCAATAGGGCCCCTCGCGCGCCGGCAACGCGAGCATCGCTTGCACGATCGGCGGCATATAGAGCACCGGGTACATCGTCCAGCCCGGCTGCAGGAACATCAGGGCCGCCACCATAGCTGCGTGCACGCCGATGTGCAGGCGGATCTTCCAGCACGGGCCCGCGCTCGACGGCGCACGCACCTGGATGGCGGCAATCGCCACCAGCAGCGCCACGATGGCAGCGCGAATCCCGACCGCGGCTGGCGGGTCGAACCGCAGCCCCACCACCCCCGCCGCAATCAGGATGACGTAGCTGACGATGAGGAAGCCGGTATTCTCCCGCCGGGTTGTCATCTCTTGGGCCATGCCCCCATTACACTCCCGTATCCCCATCTCCGCAAGTGATGGCGCTTCCCAGTATCATCCGCGCTCGTCCCGCGGACAGCGATCCGAAGGATGCGGCAGCCTCACGAGCCACCGGTGCGCCCACGCATCGCCGATCCCCGCTCGACCCGCATCCTTCGGATCCGGCGATCGCGTGCTCGACGCTACGTCGCGTGCAGCCGCCCCCGCCCCCTTCAGCGTAAGACGCCCCCCCAACAGCCAACTGAAAACTGGTAACTGACAACTGGTAACTGACACATGCCAACTGCCGTCACTCGTACCTAAACCGCCACGCCGCCACCGCCGCGAACACCACCGCAAACCCCAGCAGCGCCAGGATGTTCGGCACCGTCTGCGCCAGCGTCCAGCCGTCGGCGAACAGCCCCATATAGCCCTCGAGGCCCCACGATCCGGGCGTCAGCCGCGACAGCGTGCCCATGAAGCCGCCGGCCCGGAAGAGCGGGAAGAGCGTGCCCCCCAGCGCCATCAGCACGAAGCCGAGGATCGTGCCCACCGAGTCGGCCTGCTTGCTGGTCCTGGTCAGGCTCCCCAACATCATCCCGAGCGACGCCGAGGCCAGCGCCAGCGCCAGCGTGAGCAGCAGCAGGGCCACGGGCGACTGGCCCAGCGGCATCTTGAACAGCGCACGGCCCACCCCGAATAGCACCATCGCCTGGAGGAAGACGATGGCGACGTACGCCAGCATCTTGCCCCCGATGACGGCGCCACGCGGCACCGGCGAGGACAGCAGCCGCCGGAACGTGCCCTCCTCCTTCTCGCGCAACAGCGACGCCGCCATCTGTCCGATCAGGAAGAAAGCGAAGGCCACGGTGAAGCCGGGGAAGTAGAAGGCGACCGGGTTCCAGGGCGCGGCTTCGGCAGCGCCCGCCGCCGGCTCGCTGGTCAGGGCGATCACGGGGTTCTGGCGCATCTCCTGCACCTGCGTCCAGACCACGCCCAGCGTCCGCGCCTCGACCGCCTCGCGCAGGTCGGCCGGCGCCTCGTCGTAGTCGGGCGACTCCGACATCACAGCGTGGATGCCGTAGCGCAGCTCGCCCAGCACACCGATCTCGCCCAGCGCCTGGTTGGCGATCCCCGCGGCGATGTTGGCCGCCTCCGGCTGCGTGGGATCCTTGATCAGCGTGACCGTAACCGGCTCACCCGCGTCGATCCGGGCGGTGAAATCGGCCGGGATCACGAGCGCCGCTGCCGCGTCACTAGCGGCGACGCGTTGATCGGCTGTTGCCACGTCATCTACCGTCTGCAGCACCACCACCTCCACGGCCGCCAGCCCCTCCGCCAGCATCGCCCCATAGGTCCCGCGGTCTTCGCTTACCAGCACCACGGGGATCTCGAGCGTCTTTTCGTCGCTGCCGGTCTTGCCGAAGGCCATGCCCAGCAGGCTGGCGAAGAGCAGCGGCATCAGGAAATAGACCGCCAACGCGCCCTTGTCCTTGAAGACGATGGCCAGATCCTTCCACGCGACAGCCAGACTGTTCCGAATCATAGCATTCCTCCTCTGTGTCACGCGCTACGCGTCAGGCGACGCGGGGGCACGTCAGTCGAACCTGAACTTAACCAGGCCCATGGCCATAAAGACCGCGGCGAAGCAGGCCAGGATCCCCAGTTGCGGCAGGATGTCGGCCACACCCAGGCCGCGGATCGTCAGGTCGTTGAAGGCCTGCAGCGCCCAGTAGTGCGGCACAGCCTTGCCGATCGTGTTGAGGAAGTCGCCCAGGATGAAGGCGGGGATGAAGGCGCCGCCGACCATCCCGGCCACCCACAGAAAGAGCGAGCTCACGCCACCCACCTGGCTCTCGGTCCGGCACAGTGCGCCCAGCAACACGCCCAGGCTCGTCGAGCAGAGCGCCACGAGCACGGCGATCAGCGCCAGGCCCAGGGGCGAATGGCCCAGTGACGGCGGCGTCTGCCCGGTCAGCGGCAGCAGCACGAGGCTCGCGCCCACCACGATGACCATCTGCAGCAGTGCGACGACGAAGTTGGGCGCCATCTTGCCGGCCAGCAGCTCCCACTTCGCCACCGGCGATGCCAACAGACGGCGGAACGTGCCCTCCTTCTTCTCATCGAAGATCGAGCTGGCCGTGACCTGCGCGGATAGGAAGGCGAACATCACGGCAAACCCCGCCGCGCCGAAGGTCGCGGGCTCGAACTCCTCCCGGCCCTCCATCACCTGATCGGGCCACCGGGCAGCCAGCGACACCAGCGGCGCCGTCTTGGCCCGTTCGAACTGGCCCCGAGCCTGCGCCCGGATCCGCTGGGCCGTGAAGGTCCGCACGGCCTCCGGGGCATCGCCCATCATGGCGCCCATCTGGCTCAGCCCTTCGACCAGTTGTGTCTCCAGCGAGAGATCGGCGGCGACGCCCTCGACCACCAGCCGCACGGCCTCGATCTCGGAGTCGCTCGCCGCGGGGCCATAGGCCAACCGCAGCGTCGCCCGCTTGCCGCCCGCGATATCGGCGCTGAAGCCCGCCGGAATCGTGAGCACCAGCTTGACCGACTCATCCGCCAGCCGTGCCTGTGCCTCGGCCTGGTCGTAGTCCAGTGTCCGGATGCCGCGTCCGTCATTGAGCGTCGCCAACAGCAGCGTGGCCATCGCGCCGCCCCGGTCGAGGTCGACCACCGGCACCTCGATCGCCTGCGCCTCCATCTGCTGCCCCGCCGCGTAGACGGCGCTGAAGACCAGAATGAAGCCTAGCGGCAGAAGAAACAGCATCACAATCTGCCCGCGATCCCTGAGCAGCAGCCGCAGATCCTTCAAAGCGATAGTCAGTGCGTTCATCGTTCACCTCGCTCCTATTGGCGCAGCTTCTTGCCGGTCAGGTGCAGGAAGACGCTCTCGAGGTTCGGCTCCAGGATCTCCAGCGACGTAATCCGCACGTCCATCCGGTTGGTCAGATCGAGCGCGCCCATGAGCGCCTCTTGCAGGCGCTGCGTCTCGATCTTGACCTGACCGTCGTTGCGGCTGACGAGCTTCACCGCCGGGAGCTGGCCGATGTGCTCGGTGAGCGCCTCGGGCGTGCCCTCGGCGACCCCCAGCAGCACCACGCCGCCGCCCAAGCTGCGGATCAGCCCCGCGGGCGTGTCCAGCGCGATGATCTGGCCCTCGTCGACGATCGCCACGCGGTGACACAGGCGCTGCGCCTCTTCCATGTAATGGGTGGTGTAGATCACGGTCATCCCGGCGCGGTTCAGCGCCTCGACGCTCTCGAAGATCGCGTTGCGGCTCTGCGGGTCCACGCCCACCGTCGGCTCGTCGAGGAACAGGATCCGGGGCCGGTGCAGCAGCCCGGCGCCGATGTTCACCCGGCGCTTCATCCCGCCCGAGTAGTCGCCCACCGCATCGTCGGCGCGCTCGGTCAGGCCGATCATCTCCAGCACCTCGTCGACCCGCTGCCGCAGCGCCTGACCCTTCAGGCCGTAGATGCGCCCGAAGAACATCAGGTTCTGGCGCGCCGAGAGCGTCGTATACAACGCCAACTCCTGGGGCACCAGGCCCATCTGGGCCTTCACCTCGCGCGTGTGGCGCTTGAGGTCGAGGCCATCCACCGTGATGGAGCCGCCGGTCGGCTCCAGCAGCCCTGTCAACATCGAGATCGTCGTCGTCTTGCCCGCGCCGTTGGGCCCGAGCAGGCCAAAGACCTCGCCCCGTGCCACCTGGAGCGAGATCCCCTTCACAGCGTGGGTGTCGCCAAACGACTTCTGCAGGTCCTGCGCGATCAGGATTGGTTCCGCCATCGCTTCCTCCTCTGCCGAGACTTCCCGGCCTGGACGGCCCCGTGCCGCCCGAACTGATCCCAGCATACGCGCCGACCGGTCACCCTTTCCAGTGCCAGAGGTCACGACCGGGGGTCACGAGCTGGAGACGGGTGGAAGGCGGCACCGGACTGGGGCAGGCCTCGATCCTGGGCCCGAAGTCCGACGTCGGAAGGCGGCAGCCCAACCCGCGGGCTTTGGCCTTCTCCTCCCCTACCGCCGGGGGTGCGAACGCCCGGAGACACACGCGCCGGCTTGTCACCAGGCGCGAGGGCACTAGACTCTTGGGAGCGTCGTTCTCATTAACCCAGGAGGATAGACGACATGCCAGATGCAGACCCCAGCAGCTCACCTGACAAGATGAAGCGATGGCGGAACGTGATCTGCCCTGAGAGCGAACCCGACGCCGAGATCCGGGCCATCGATGCCTTTGAGGATCGCGTCGACGCAGCAGACAAGGCTTCCGCCAATCACGTCCGCGCGCTGATCTCCCGGATCGATCCCCTGAGCCACTACAAGATCTTCGACAACATCGATTTCATCCTCGAGGCGATCGGCAAGCTCGACTATCCGCGAAGTCCGGCGGTCGACGTGCTCTGGCGCCACGGCCAGATCGATCCCGAGAGGCGGGCGTTCGCCAAGTGCTATGTGCGCGCACTGGAGGCATGGCTGGAGGACAAGGAACTTGCCGCGGCGACCGGGACGGATGCCGGCTGTGCAGAGGTAACCACGGCCGTCTATCGCGCCTTGGGCGACAGAACCGCAGCCAAACGGTGGCTGGCCATGAGCTTACGCAAGACGTTGAAAGAACACGCCTATGAGCCCTGGGACACCATCCAGGAGCACAGCGACGCCGAGTTCGTCCGCGCCGTCTATACGTCGATCCTGGGACGCCCACCCTCGCCCGATGACCTGGCGTTCCGGCTGCGCGAGCTGGCCAGTGGGAAGTCGCGTGCGGCCTTCTTGGAGGAAATCCTCACCGCACCGGAGCACCAGGCCGGCCATCTTGCGTGCATAGCGGAACAGCTCAAGCGCGGCTGACGCGCCTGGGCCGGGTGACGCGAGCAGCCCTGACCGCGAGGGTTGGGTCGAGCAGGCGCCCACAGGTTGGGCGTGACCTGCTCGACCAGGCCCAACGGGCGAGACGCCCGTACCACGTTGGAGGCGGCGGGCTAAGCACCCACTTTGCCGACGGGAGCGATGTAGACCGCGAACTCGTCTTCGTTGCCGGCGGCGGGTGACAGGCCCAGGATGGCATCGACCTGCTCCTGCCGGTAGGCGCCGATGGCGCAGGTGCCGGCGCCGATGCCCTCGCAGGCCAGATAGAGCGCGTGGCAGACGTGCCCCGCGTCGAGGGCGATGAGTTTGGGCGTGAGCCGCTCGTAGCGCCAGGCGGTGCGGTAGGGGATGGCGGTCCAGATAAAGACGACGGCGCTGCCCCAAAGCGACTGCCGCTCGCCCCACACGGCCTCGGCACGCGCGGCGACGGTGTCGTAGGCCTCGAGGAAGACGAGCTGGTGCTCCAGGGGCAGGTAGCGGTAGAGGCCTGGGGTGACCCCTTCGACGCGGCTGACGACCAGGTAGGTCTCGAAGGGGTGGCGCGCGCCCGCAGAGGGCACGGCGCGCAGCACGGGACCTTCGCCCGTGACGCCCTGCGTGGCCCACAGCAGAAACGAGAGCTCCTCCAGGGTGAGGGCTGCGTCGGTGAACCGGCGGCGGCTGCGCCGGTTGGCGATGGCGTCGATGAGCGGGACCTGGCCCACGCTGAAGGCGCCGGGCGGCACGAGGTCGACGCGTGCAGCGCCGCCCGCGGCATCTTCAGGGACGGGTTTCTCCAGCGGCGGGGGCTCAATGCCCTGCTGCTGGTCGGTGTTGAAGGTCGAGAACTGAATGGTGAGCTGTCACGACATGAAACTGGGTCAAGTCTACGTCTGCGAGGAGTGCGGCCTGGAGCTCTAGGTTATGAAGGAGTGCGAGGAGTGCGGTGAAGAGGCCCACGCCTGTGGTTGCGTCGAGCACTGCACCTTCGCCTGCTGCGGCGAGGAGATGAAGCTCAAGGCATAACCATCCGCTTTCTCGCGCATAAGGGGTTCGTCTCGCACGAGCCCCTTTGATTGCCTCCTGCGCCCGCGCTACCTCTTGAGCTCTTCGGAGGCAAGGTTCCGCGTCGCCGGTATTCGCGCTCTCGTAGCTCTATGGCTTGGGTCGAATCCTGGAGCGCAGGTAGCTCACTACGTCCTCAATCTCGATCTTCCCTTCTGCTAGGCGCAGCACGAAGTTCAGCGCCTCCTTCTGATCCCAGCAGAGTTGGTAACCGTTCATGTCGACAAACACCAGCATTGCCAGAACCGCTGTCCGCTTGTTGCCGTCGAGGAATGGGTGGTTCAGCACTAGCGAGTGCAAAAGCCCGGCTGCCTTACTGACAATGTCGGGGTAGGCATCTCTCCCGAACGCGCTGGCCTGAGGCCGGGCTACTGCCGATTCCAGAAGCCTACGGTCACGCAACGCGGGGTGTCCGTCCAGCACCTCTGCATGGATCTCAAGCACTTCGGTGACGGTTAGGTACCGCATGCCTTCAGTGCTTGGCCAGATCGGCGATCAACTGCGCGTTCTCCTCCATCGCTCGCTGCAGGGCAGCACGAAATTCGGCATGCTCGGCCTTTGTGCGTATGTAATCCTCCACAGCCTCGCGTACCACCTCCGTCACCGAGCGTTTCTCCACATAGGCCAGAGTCCGCAGCCGCTCGTATTCAGTGTCATCCAGCCTAAGCGTCATCGCCTTCATCCCAGCACCTCCTCTTGGTATCTTGATATCAAGATACCATAGACCCGTCGCGATGTCAAGCAACCGGATGGAGGGATTCACACAGGCGCCAGGCCTGACCGGGCGGGAACGATACCATCCGCCGTGTCACTTCGCCTCTTCCTCTGCCGGACTCCAAGCAACTCGTCCGGCGGCTCAGGCTCATCCGGGCCCGAGCCGCGTAAACCCCCCGATGAACTGCGGGTCGACCCGCACGTCGATGCCCGATCCCGCCACCTTCCTCATCATCTCCATCACGTAGTCGCTGGGCGTGCCATAGAGCTCCACGCTGACCGGCTCGATGAACGCGTAGGTTGCCTTTGACCGCTCCTCCGCGCCCTGGAGCTGGCGGTCGAGACCGTCCGCACTCGCAAAGACGCGCACGACGGTCACCTCCGTGCCGTCCTCGCTGAGATACGCCAGCTGCACGAGCGTATCCGGCTTGTTGGCCTCGGTCATGGGCACCGTGGCGCGGTAGTGTGCCAGGAACGCGTCGAGCATCCCCGGCTTGACGCGATTGCGGCTGACGAACACAATGGGCCCGTCCATCGCCACCACGGGCCGCTACGTCTCCGACTCGATCAACTGCTTCATGGTCCCCAGGCTGCGATCCATCCGGCTCAGGAGGAAGCTCTTGTCCATCGAGTCGTCCATGCCCGGGATCTCCACCGACATCGTGATCCTGCTCTGGGCATCGCCAAGCGCCTCGAAGGTCGTCCGCGCGCGTATCTCCATGGGCCCGTCGTGGATCAGCACGCCAAACGCCGCGCTGGGCTCATATTCCACCACCTCCATCGTCCCTTCGACCGGCGTACCGCTGCGGCTGTTGCGCCGGCGAATCACCGTCCCAACGTGGATCGACTCATCGTTGGGCAGCCAGAGCTCGATGTCGGGATCCCAACGCGGGTGGTTCTTGACGTGCTCATCCACGGTGAAGTGGAACACTGTGGCCACCGGCCGGTCGATCACCTGTGATCGCTCAACGTGTGCAGACATAGTTCTCTCCCTCAGCTGCTAGACGCCGCCCGCCGTCCCATCTTGGGACGGCGCCTGGATCGCGAGATCGGCGGACGCACGCATGCTCGCACGCCCCATCCTTTCACGCACCCCGGCCCTACCCTACGTGTTATGGTAACACGCAATGCCGCGACCATACGTCAGCAGGGCGTGATTTGAGGGTGGGCTGCGTTGGCAGGTGTGGGCTTCGGGTTGTCGGGCCTCCCTGAGTGTTGTGGTTTGCCTTATATGATATATACTTATCATATTAACGATGCGCGCCACAGGGGCGCGCATATCCGTTTTGAAAGAGGTGTAGTGTGAGCAAGGCAATGGATGTCTACAATGCGTACTATGACCTGGCGTGGTCCAACATACCGACCAGTCTGATGGAAGCGACGGCGACGTACTTCTCCGACGACTTCCGCAGCCTCAACCAGGACGGCGAGGCGGAGATGAACAAGGAGATGTACGGAGGTATGAGCCAACTCCTGGTCTCAGCCTTCAGCGGGTTCAGGTATGTGATCGTCTCGAAGCGCGAGGAAGGCGACAGTGTCATCGTGAACGGCCACTTCGAGGGTACGCATACCGGGGATCTGGATCTCTCAGCGATGGGCCTGGGTGTGCTGCCGGCCAGCGGCAAGATGATCGTGTGGCCGGACTCCACGGTCAAGTTCACAGTAGCCGGCGACAAGATCGTGAGTCTTCAGACGCTTGACGGCGGCGGCACCGAGGCGTTCCTAAGCGTGCTGCGGGGCACGCCACCATCGGCTTAGGTGACGACGGCCGCACCGGGTAGCGGGCCGGGCGAGGTCGGGCGCCGTGTGTGGCGCCGCCCAGGCGCCGATGCCGTGCTTGTCTACCCCCCCCCGACCCTTAGGATTGCCAAGCACCACTGCACGCCTCCGGAAATCCTAAGGGTCGGGCGCCCGGTGTGGCGCCGCCTAAGCGCCGGTGCCGCGCGTGCTTACCCCCCGCGACCCTCAGGATTGCCAAGCACCACCGAACGGCGGGCATCTCCCCTGGACGGGGACTGCGCTGCCCGCTCCGCCTCCGCTGCCGCCGCGTCCTGTACGGGCGCAGCATGCTGCGCCCCTCCGGCGCCATTGAGGCCGGTCTTCCCCACGCACCGGGACTGCGCCGGGCCGCTCCGCCTCTCCCTCCGCCGGGCCATGTCCTGTACGGGCGCAGCATGCTGCGCCCCTGCCGCACCGCTCCGCCGTCGGCCTGGTGGTCAACCTCTTCACCGCATGGTATCCTTGGGGTGGGTGTAGCGGCAGCAGCATAGGAGGGTGCCGATGGCAGATGAGAGAAGCGGGGCCGGGCCGGCGGGCGGGCCCTTTCGGCCCAGCCTGGTCGATCGCCTCAACCGCTGGGCGTCGAAGTCCACCGCGCGGGCATGGGTCTTCTACGCCGCGCTCGCCCTGGGCCTGATCCTAGTCCAGATCCTGGTCCTCTGGTGGACCGGCGGCCTTGGCGCCACGGAGCTCCTGCCCGTAGTCGTCTTCAACGGCCTGGCCACGCCCTTTCTCCTGGCCCTCCTGCGCCTCCTCGACCGCCAGGCCTCGGCGGCGCTCGACTCCGTCCGCGGCGTTTTCGTCTCGCCGGAGCTGGAGTTCGCCTCGCTCCGTTATCGCCTGTCGACCATGCCTGCGCTGCCGGCGCTGCTCGCGGGCCTGCTCGCCACCGCCGGCACGGTCCTGACCGAGCTTGTGGCCGTCGTCCCGTCTGCGTACGCCGCGCTCGAGCAGCTCCCGACCTTCGCCGTCGTCTTCCAGATCGTCGACAAGAGCTCGGCGTTCCTCTTCGGCGTCTTTATCTACCACACCATCCGCCAACTGCGCCTCGTGAACGCGATCAACGCGCATCACATCCGCGTCGGCCTCTTCCACACCCGCCCGCTGCGCGCCTTCTCCGGCCTCACGGCGACCACCGCCGTCGGGCTCCTGGGCTTCGTCTACCCCTGGATGCTCATCAACCCGGAGATCCTGGAAGACCCGCTGATCCTGGCCTACGTGGCCGTGTTCACGCTCCTGGCGATCGCGGTCTTTGTCTGGCCGCTTCACGGCATGCACCGGCGCATCGAGGCCGAGAAGAGCCAGGCACTCCACCAGATCGACCAGCAGTTCGAGGCCGCCTTCGCGATGTTCGCTGAACAGCTCCGCAAAGGCGACGCCGCGGGGCTCGACAGGTTCAACGCGACGATCGCCAGCCTGGAGACCCAGCACCGGACAGTCGAGGCCATCCCCACCTGGCCCTGGCGCCCGGAGACGGGGCGGCTCGTGCTGACCGCCATCGCGCTGCCGCTCGTGCTGATAGTGCTCCAGACCTTTGTGGAGCGGGCGCTGCGCTGATGTCCCACGGATGGGGTTGCGCCTGCCCGACCCACGCGCGCCGGGCTCACATAGGAGGCTACCGGTGAAAGCCATCGTTTGGACCGAGTATGGGTCGCCCGACGTCCTGCAGCTCCGCGAGGTGGCCACCCCCACGCCCAAGCCCGCCGAGCTCCTGATCCGCGTCCATGCCACCACCGTGACCGCAGGCGACTGCGAGATGCGGCGTCTTGACTTCCCCCTCTACCTCGCGCTCCCCATCCGGCTGTGGGTGGGCCTGCTCAAGCCCCGCGGCACGACGATCCCGGGGACTGAGTTCTCGGGCGAGGTCGTGGCCGTGGGCGCGGAAGTGGCGCAGTTCCGCGTGGGCGATGCGGTCTACGGCTCCGCCGGGATGCGTCTGGGCACCGCAGCGGAGCTTACCTGCCAGCCCGAGGCGGGCGCCGTCGCGCGCAAGCCGTCGGCCATGACCTACGACGAGGCCGCGACGGTCCCCTTCGGCGGGTGCGACGCGCTGCACTTCCTCAGGCGCGGCGAGGTTGGGCCGGGCGAGCGGGTGCTGATCAACGGGGCGGGCGGCAGCATCGGAACGTACGCGGTCCAGCTCGCCAAGCACTTTGGCGCGGAGGTGACCGCTGTGGACAGCGCCGCCAAGTTGGAAATGCTCCGCGCGCTCGGGGCCGACGAGGTGGTCGACTACACCCGCGAGGACGTCCCCGCGAGCGGCGCGGTCTACGACGTCATCTTCGACGTGGTGGGCACGCTCTCGCTACCGCGCATCGCCCCGTCGCTCGCCGCGGATGGCCGCGTCCTCCTGGCCAACCCGGGAATGTCACAGCGGCTGGACGCGCGCCGGCTCGGGCGAACAGGCAGCCGGCGGGCTGTGGTGGAGCCCTCCAGCCCCACCGCTGCCGACCTGGACTACCTGCGGGGCCTCGCCGACGCGGGCAAGCTGCGCGCCGTGATCGACCGGCGCTATCCGCTGGCCGAGATGCGCGAGGCGCACCGCTACGTCGAGACGGGGCACAAGCAGGGCCACGTCGTCATCACGGTGTAGCGCCGCTGGATCCGTTCCACAGGCGTCGGTGAGCCGGCAGTGGCCCGAGATCGCCTTGCCGAACCGCCCCGTCGCCACGAGCTGCTTGATCGCGTCGAACGGCGGGTTCTAGCGATTTCTGACTGTCTTCACCATTATCTTGTGCGCTCGAAAAAAGTGCCTATAATGACAGCAGGCACAAAGAACACCGCGTGGCTCTCGACCAGGCCGGGGCTTGGTCACGGCGTCTTGATCGCCCGGCGAGGGTAAGCCCAGCGCGCCGTCTGCTGGCGCCTATCGCGTGCCGTGGGCGGCTCTCGCTGAAGATCCGTTACCCGTGACCCTATGGCCTTGCCGCTAGCGGACAGTCCAAGTTGTGCGCACCGTTCTGGCCCCAGAGACAGGCGCCACGTGGGCAGTCGCAGTATAGGACGTGACGAACAAGGATGACCAGGCAAGCAACCTACCTGATGGCCTTCACCAGTGGTGCGTTGCTGCACCCCGCCTCGCTGACGCTGGCGCAACACTATGCCGAGCTGGGCGACTGGAACGCGGTGAAGGCGGGGGTGCTCGCCGACAACCTGCTCCAGGTGCGCACGGAGAGCGCCGCGCGCCGGATGTTCCGCGAGGTCGCCTCTCGCCTGCGCGAGCTGACCCCCGCCGAGTTCGACCTCCTGCTTGAGGGCAGCCGCCCGGAGCAGCAGCACGTGTTGTGGCTCGCGGTGTGCAAGCGCTATCGCTTCATCCACGACTTCGCGGTGCAGGTGGTGCGTGAGAAGTTCCTGCGCCTCGACCTGGCGTTGACGCTCGATGACTATGACGTGTTCTTCAGTGACAAGGCCGAGTGGCACCCCGAGGTGGCGGGCGTCGCGGAGTCCACACGCAGGAAGCAGCGGCAGGTGGTCTTCGCGATGCTGCGCGAGGCGGGCCTGCTCTCCGAGGAGGGCAGAATCCTACACGCGATCCTGACCCCGCGGACGGTCGAGGCCATCGCCGCCGATGATCCTGCTTGGCTCAACATCTACCCGTTGTTCCCTGCCGAAATCCAGGAGTGGCTGCCATGACGTCGCCGCACAATCGCCTCAGCATTGCCGACCGCTTCGTTCACCTGCTCACGCTGATCTCGTCCGAGCGCTTTCTGCAGAAGCAGGGCCTGGGCAATGAGGTGCCCTTCTTCATCTGCCCGTATGATCCGAAAGACATGGTGGAGATGGAGAACCTGGCAAGCCGACTGGCGCGGGCATTGGAGAACCGAGGCATCGGCGTGCTGGAGATCAACCTATACGACCTGGCGATCGAGCTGCTGCGCGCCCGCGGCATCTTCGAGCGCATCCTGGAAATGGAGCCGGCAGTGCCCAAAGACCGGCTGAAGGAGACACTGGAGGGGGTGCTGGACCCGGAGACGCACCTGGTGCCCGCGATCGCGGAGAAGATGCGCGCCCGGGCCGCCAGCGCCAGCCCGTTCCACGTGGTGTTCATCACCGGCGTAGGGCAGGTGTTCCCCTACATCCGTTCGCACAACGTGCTCAACAACCTGCAGAGCACGGCGACGGAGCAGCCGACGGTCCTGTTCTTTCCGGGCACCTATACGCACTCGCTGGAATCCGGCGCGGCGCTGGACCTGTTCGGCAAGCTACACCACGACCGTTACTATCGCGCGTTCAACATTTACAGTATTGGGGTATGACCATGCCGCTATCCGACATTTTCGCGAAGTCCATTGACCGGCACATCGAGGGCGTCATCAAGGCCGATGACGAGGCAAACCTGCGGCAGGAGGTGGAGGAGTACGTCCTCACCAACGAGGTCGCCAAGCGACTCGACACGTTCCTTGCCGCCTACAACGACTACCACGACGCCAACGGGGTCTGGATCTCGGGCTTCTTTGGCTCGGGCAAGAGCCACCTGCTCAAGATGCTGGCTCTGCTCTTCGACCGCCGCACGGTAGGCGGGACGCCGGTGACCGACTTGCTCCTGCCCAAGATCGAGGATGCGTTGCTGCGCGGCAACCTGCAGCGGGCGCTCGCGATCCCTTCGCAGGCAATTCTGTTCAACATCGACCAGAAGGCGGACGTGATCAGCAAGACGGAGCTGGACGCGCTGCTGGCCGTGTTCGTGAAGGTGTTCGACGAGATGTGCGGCTACTACGGCAAGCAGGGCTACATCGCCCAGTTCGAGCGCGAGATGGACAGCCGCGAGCAGTACCAGGCGTTCCAGGATGCGTTCCAGGCCCACGCCGGCATCCCCTGGGAGCAGGGGCGCGAGCAGGCGCTGCTGGAGATGCACAACATCGATGCTGCCTACGCCGCGGTGACCGGGATGCCCGAGGCCAACGCCCGGGGCATCCTCGACAAGTACCGCCACGACTACCGGGTCTCGATCGAGGACTTCGCCGAACAGGTGAACGCCTACCTCGACAGCCGGGGGCCCACCTTCCGCCTGCTCTTCTGTGTGGACGAGGTGGGGCAGTACATCGCGGACAACGTGAAGCTGATGACCAACCTGCAGACGCTGGCCGAGAGCCTGGCGACGCGGTGCGCGGGACGGGCTTGGCTCCTGGTGACGGCACAGGAGGATATGAGCACGGTCTTCGGCGACGCGGGGCGGCAGCAGTCCGACGACTTCTCGAAGATCCAGGACCGCTTCCGCACCCGGATGAAGCTGACCAGCGCCGACATCGAGGAGGTGATCCGCAAGCGGCTGCTGGACAAGACGCGCGACGGGCGAGAGCGCCTGGTCCGCATCTACGAGCGGCATCGCAACAACTTCCGGACGCTGTTCGACTTCGGCGATGGGTCGCAGACCTACCGCAACTTCCGCGATGGGAAGCACTTTGTCGAGAGCTACCCTTTCATTCCCTACCAGTATGTGCTCTTCCAGTCGGCAATCCAGAGCCTGTCGCAGCATAGCGCCTTCGAGGGCAAGCACAGCAGCGTGGGCGAGCGCTCGATGCTGGCGGTCTTCCAGCAAGTGGCGATCGAGATAGGGGGCCACGCGTTGGGGCAGTTGGCCACCTTCGACCTGATGTTCGAGGGGATCCGCATGGCGCTGAAGGCGCAGATCCAGCGGTCGATCCTGACCGCCGAGCGCCACCTGGACGACGCCTTCGCCGTGAAGGTGCTGAAGGCCCTGTTCCTGGTGAAGTACGTGAAGGAATTCAAGGCCACCGCGCGCAACATGACCGTGCTGATGCTCGACGACTTCGACGCCGACCTGCCCGCCTTGCGCCAGCGGGTGGAGCAGGCGCTGGCGCTGTTGGAGCAGCAGACCTACGTCCAGCGCACGGGCGAGGAGTATGAGTACCTGACCGATGAGGAGAAGGACATCGAGCAGGAGATCAAGAACACCGCGGTGGACGCCACGGCGGTCTCCGACGAGCTGGCCGCGATCGTTTTCGACACCGTGATCAAGGACCGCAAGATCCGCTACGACGAGAACGGGCAGGACTACCCCTTCACGCGCAAGCTGGACGAGCGGGTGTTCGGGCGCGATTACGAGCTGAAGATCCACGTCATTAGCCCCTTCCACGAGCACGCGGGCGAGGACGAGGTCCTTCGCGCCCACGCGATGGGCCGCGACGAGCTGCTGGTGATCATGCCGCCCAGCGACCGGCTGATGCGGGACCTGTTGATGTACAAGCGCACCGAGAAGTACGTGCGCCAGAACAGCACGACGGCGCAGCAGGAGTCGACCCACCGCATCCTATCCGAAAAGCGGGTGCAGAATGCGAACCGCCTGACGGCACTGCGATCCCTCGTCCACGACCTGTTGGCCGAGGCCGAGCTGGTGGTGGACGCGCGCGACCTGGAGATCAACGGCAGCGACCCCAAGACAAGGATCGTGCGAGGCTTTCACCAGCTGCTGGAGCGCACCTATCCCAACTTGCGGATGCTGCGCGG